>BNJV01000199.1_pt1 | contig 292912 bp, 442 predicted proteins | sample 8540591 | NCBI WGS metagenome assembly BNJV01 (sample SAMD00202457, study PRJDB9452) | human saliva metagenome | host: Homo sapiens | reverse complement strand
GGTTACGGCTGCTCGCCTGGATCAAGGCGCCCTTCGCGAGACCTCCCTGATGCGATCAGCCATGTCACTTCTCCTGAGTGCGTGAATGCGTGAGTGCGTGTGGGCCCGGTGCCCAGTGCTCAGTGCCCTGAGTGCCCTGGAGTGCGCAGTGCCGTCGTCCGTCCGGGAAAGCCTGGCTCGGATGCTCTGCGGGTGGAGCGGACCCGCACCGGGATCAGCGGTAGAAGCCCTCATCCCAGGCGTAGGTGCGCGGCTCGTCGGGGATGTCGATGCCCAGCGCCTCCAGCACCGCGATGAGGGCGCGGCCCGGTCGTCATCGGCCCCCCAGAGCTACTCGGGCCCGCCGGATCGCCAGGACCGACGCCACTGTGCGCGAGGGCGCGCTCCACCTCCGCCGCGGTCGGGTGGAACGGATCGGGCAGGGCTCACCCGCAGCAGGTCGGTGGCGTCGATATCGACCACCAGTGAGGTCCAGCTCGCCGCCCACACCCGGTCGGGGAAGCGCCCGCAGGAACCGGCCCGTCCGCCTGCGCGGGTAGTCGGCGGGCGCCCTGGCCGACGGCGCGCGCGCACCGCTTCGTCATCCACGACCCGGCGCACCGAGCCGCCCGCTCCAGGGCGGTTGCCAGCGACGCCGCCGGATCGACGACGGCGAACTGCAGATCGGCGGCCCGGATGCGGGGATCGTCCCAGTCGCAGTCGTAGCGTGCGCAGCCGCTCCAGCACCGCGAGCTTGGCGCACCACCCACCAGGTGAGCGGCCCGGGCGGGCCGTCCTCCAGGCGTCGAGCGCCTCGCCCCACAGCGCCAGGACCGCGGCGGTCTCCTCGTCGAGTCCGTGGCGGCCCTCCGCGGCTCCACCCGCCGCCCCGCTCCCGTCCTGGTGGGCGGCATGAGCGGCGGCGATCATCGAGAAAAGCGCGCTGGACCTCCAGGGGCGCAGACCGCGCCGTCCGTCCGCCAGCTCGCGTGCGCACCCGCAGCTCGGGATCGTGGGAGGCAGGCAGCGCGCCGACCGGGTCGGCGAAGGTGAAGCGTCGGCGGGCGCGCCCTGTGAGGGTGCTCCTCGATCAGGGACAGCAGCGCCATGGACCCGGTGCGCAGCAGGCCCGTGACCGCCAGGGATGAGGGTCGGCGGTGATGACGTGCAGGCGCCGCCAGCGGCGCTCCTCGGCGTGGGGCTCGTCGCGGGTGTTGACGATGGGGCGCTCACGGTGGTGTGAGAGCGAGACCGCCCGCTCGATGTAGTCGGCGCGCGCGAAGATCTGGAAGCCGGGCGTCCGCCCCTCGGGCCGAGGCCGATCCGCCCGGAGCCGCCGATCACCTGCCGGAGTCACCAGGAAGGAGCGCGTGACGGCGGTGAGCAGGTCCCAGGGGCACATCGCGGCGCACCGCGTAGACTCATGGGCGCCCAGGCGCGCCGTGACCGTCGGTGTTGTTCTTGATGACCTGGATCCGGGAGCGCGCTCCCGGCTCAGGGCGGCCCGGCGTGATGCATGAGCAGGTCGCCGGCCTTGTCGTACAGCACCGCCTCGCGAGGCCCAGGGCCCGGGGAGGCGTACTCGGGGGTGGTGTGGTCACGTAGAGCCGGGCCCGTTGACGGTACATGACTGGCCCGAGCCCCGGTAGTAGTGGGCCTCGAGGGAGCCACCGCTCGACCCAGCGCGTGGGGAGCCGGTCAGAACCGCTCCCGCCTCCTTGTCGGTGCGGGCCTCCGGGGCCAGGTCGTGGTCGGCGCCGTCGCTGCGTCCTGGTGGGCAGCTCCTCGAGTAGTCGAGCGGCAGCCCGCGCCGACCAGCAGATCCCGCCCGGTGGCAGCCGGCACGTGATCCGTGGACGGCGCACCGCCGGCGGCCGCATCGCGCATAGGGCGAACAGCAGGGTCGCGGGCCAGCCCGTCGGGCTCGGCAGCCGGGTCGTCGCGGTCGATGAGGGCGTACTCGGTCTCCACGCCCATGACCCTGCGCACGGTGATCATCTGGTCTCCTTCCTGGTGCCGGGGCGAGCGCGATGACGGGGGTCGGTGCGCTGGCCCCTGTCCGATGACGCGCGCCCACTCCTCCGGATCCGAGGCGCGGGCAGCTCGGCGGACTCGGCCACCTCGGCGTGCAGGGCCTGCAGGAGATGGGCGGTGGTCAACCCGCGTCGGCCCGCCAGGGCGTCCTTGACGGCGGCCGCCTTGGCGCGCTCGACGACCGAGGCGATCATGGCCCCGGAGACCAGGTCCACCAGGTGCCAGGTCTCGGATCGCCCCTCGAGCGCCGGTGGACCTCCAGGACGGCGGTTTCGGGGCTGCGGGAGAACAGGGCTCCAGCGCCTCGCCCATGACCCGCACGGCCCGGCCCGTGGATCCGGCGGCGGCGAGCTCATCGGGTGGATCGGCAGGTCCTCGGTGAGATAGCGCCCCAGGATCTGGCGGCTCGCCTCCCGATCGGGGCGGTCGATGCGGATGCGCACGTCGGGCGGCCGGGCCGCAGGATCGCCGGATCGATCATGTCCTCGCGATTGAGGCGCCGATGACGATGACGTTGCGCATCTCCTCCACGCCGTCGATCTCGGCGAGCAGCTGGGGACCACCGTAGTCTCGACATCGCTGGACACTCCGGTGCCGCGGGTGCGGAACAGGGACTCCATCTCGTCGAAGAGACCACCACCGGGACGCTGCGGGCCGCCTTTGTCGCGGGCGCGGGGCGAAGATGAGGCGGATGCGCTGCTCGATCTCCCCTGACGTACTCTGTCCAGCAGTTGCGGGCCCTTGATGTTGAGGAAGTGGGTGCGCCGGCCGGTGGTGCGCGCCAGGGAGGTGGCCACGGCGCGGGCGATGAGGGTCTTGCCGACACCGGGCGGCCCGTACAGCAGCAGGCCCCGCGGGGGTCGCAGGCGGTGCTCGACGTAGAGCTCGGGGTGGGCCATGGGCAGTTCGATGGCGTCGCGTATGCGCTCGATGGTCGCGTCCAGTCCGCCGATCATCTCCCAGGAGGTGTCGAGGGGTCGTCCAGAAGGAGGTCCTCGACCGCGGCGGGCGATGCGGCGCAGGGCGACGCCGTCCTTGAGGTCGGCCATCAGGGCGTCGCCGGGCCGCAGGCGGACGGCGACCAGGGCGGGGGACAGGCGCAGGACGCGGGTGTCCTCGCTGCGCACGGCGACCAGGACGTGGCGCTCGTCCAGGCGCTGCTCGACGGTGACCGAGTTCACCGACGTCGTCCGCTCGGCCGTGGCCACCGCGTTGAGGCGCTCATCGAGGACGAGGGCGGTACTGGCTCCAGGCCGCCCAGCGGCAGTGCGGACGAGGCCGTCACCCGCATCCGCCTTCCGGCCACGACGACGTCGATGGTGCGGGCCATGGCGTCGACGACGGCCACATGCGTGGCGAAGGAGGCGGGGGCGCCGTCAGGCGCTCGATCTCCTCCTGGGCGGCCGCCAGCTCCCGGCGGGCCGATGTCAGGGCGCGGGCCAGGCTGCGGTTCTTGCGCACGAGCACGTCGGCGTCGGGAGTGCTCGGATCGGGCTGGGGTGACCCGGTGGCTCTCGACGGCCCCGGCTGGTCTCAGCAGCGCCGGCTGCTGCTGGGGGGCGGTGTCAGCGGAGCGCCCGGCACCGGCATCGGCACCGGTGCTATGCGGCTGCGCGGGTGCCGCTTCGCCCTCATCCACGTCCTGCTCCTTCGCCTCGGTGGTGGTAGGCGGCTCCGAGAACCGGAGTGGCACGCTCGTACCAGAACGAGGTTAACGCGTCGGGCGGCACGGCAACAGGGAAACAGGGATAGGGTCCGGATTCAGGGTGCTGGAATGATTGATTCCATTCATTGGGAGGAATCCAGGGGCGGCCGGCTCAGTCTGCGCTCAGTCGGCGGGGCGCACCCAGTCGCTGAACGGCCGCCCGATTTCGCAGTCACCTGGCCTCGCGCAGCGACACGCCCCGATCCACGCCCTTGACCATGTCCACGATCGCCAGGCCCGCAACGGTCGCCGCCGTCCAGCGCCTCATCTCCACGCCCGTGCGTCGGTCGTGCGCACGGTCGCGGAGATGCGCACGCCTCCCTCCTCGACGACCAGGGTCCACCGCACACCCGTGCACGCCGATGACATGCGCCAGGGGGCAGCCCGGAGTCTCTTGGCCGTCCGCAATGCCGGCCACGCGCGCCACGGCGAGCACATCCCCTAGGACGCCCTCGCGGCGAGCGCGGCGACTGATGCGGGGCGAGCAGGCCACGAATGCGGTCGCACTCGCCGTGCGCACGGTAGGGACCTCTGGCGGTCACATCCACCATGCGGGCGGCGCCGGTCTCATCCAGGTGAGTCAGACGGGGCTGATCGGACGGGTCGGGCATGGGCCTCCGGGCACTCCAGGTAATCTCGGGGTTCCATTGAGGTTCAGTGCAAGTGAGTGCGATTCAGCGCGATAAGGCCGACCCGTCGCCCACGGCGACTCTCGGCCACCTCCTCGCCCACGACGGCCAGCGCCTCGGCTGCGGCCATGAGAGGCCACGCAGGTGCAGCCCGAACCCAGGCGGTGGGTCGGTTCCACCCACATAGAACTGGAGCTCGCGGTGCTCCCGGTGCTTTCAGTGCGCTCAGCGCATTCAGCGCGCTCGGTGCTCCGGCGAGCCCGCGCCGAGTTCGCTCCATACCCTCCATGCCTCCCACGTCCTCCACGGGACGCCCGGGCCGGAGCCTGGACGAAGCGCACGGGATGTGCTGGCTGCCTTCCGGGGTGTGCGCCAGGCCGCCGCGGCCCGTGCTCGCATCGAGAGGGCGTCGCGAGGGCGGCGAACCCGCTTCCGGGCAATGGGCTGGAACAGAGTCGCGCCCGCCAGGCGCGCAGAGCAGGGGCCACCACGGTGATGAAGGACACGAGCACACTCACCGGGTTACCCGGCAGGGTGATGATGGGCACCGCCGAGGCGTCCCGCCGTCCTCGATACGCACCACGCCAGTGGCCCTGCGGCTTGCCCGGCTGCATGGCATTCTTGACAAAACTGCAGCCGCACCGTGCCGTCTGCAGTGTTCTCGACGTTCTCAGTCCTCATCATCCCCAGCCAGCATGACCAGGGGTCGAAGGCGCCGGGCCGACACCCCGCCGGAGGTGACGATGAGATCGGCCCCGCGCGCCGCCTCGATGAGGGCCATGCTAGTGACTCGGCGGCGTCAACGCTGCGGGAGACCGAGGGCGAGCCGCGCCCGTGCTCGGCGACCAGCGCCAGCAGCAGGGAGTTGGAGCCGGGGATGGCGCGGCGGAAGGCTCTGGCCGGGCTCGACGAGCTCGGCGCCGGTGGACACCACGGCGACCCGCGGTCTGGGGAAGGCGCACCGCGGATAGGCCGACCGAGGCGCAGGGAGGCGACGGCCGTCGCTGTCGAAAGGTGCCCGCCGTCAGGACCGAATCGCCGATGCCGACGTCCTCGCCCGCCTGGCGCACGTTGAGGCCCGGCCCGCGGCACACGGATCCCGACCTCGGCGGGCGGCGGGTGAGGCCGGGCGCCTGGTCGGCGTCTCGACCTGACAACGGCATCGGCGTTCGGGAGCAGGCAAGCCGGTCATGATCCGCTGGGCCGTCCCGGGAACCAGGGGGCGGGCGCGTGCCGGCAGGGCACATCCCGGCCACCGGCAGGATGACCGGTGCCTGGGGCGGCTGACTCCGTGTCCCGGGCGCGCACCGCATAGCCGTCCATGGCCGAGTTCGTCCAGGGGCACGGGCAGGGCGGCGGTGACGTCCTGGGCGAGTACTCAGACCGTGTGCCGCGAACAGGGGAGTATCGACGGCGGGCAGGGCGTCAGTGCGGCGAGGACCCTCGGCGACGTAGGCCTCACGCTGAGCGTGTCGGGCATGGCGGGCCTCAGCCGTCTCGGCATGGCTTCCTCTTGGGGCCGGCTTTCTGGCGCGTAGGCGGTCCGGGCCGTGCGGGCTGCGGCGGCGATGACTTCGGTGCCCATCATGGCCGCATCGCGGCCGTCCGGATGCACTAATGCGCGGCCCGGTGGCGGGAGGTGAATAAGGTGACTAGGAGGCGAATGAGCCCTTATGCCTTAAATCCCCATCATCCTCATCATTCCTCGTCATCGTTTAGCGGCGCTCCGACCAGCTGGTGTCGCCCCGGGAGGCGCTCGCGGATGCCAGGCCATCGGCTGCACACTCGTCCACCACCTGAATCAGAGAGAACCGCGGAATCATGCGAAATTCAGATCTCGGTCGGCATCATCACCCCGCTCCCATGTGCGCACACCCCCCTCAGTGCACATGGGAACCCGACAACGAATCCTGGCCGCTCGCAATAAACCCCGGAAATCCGCCCAAGAACCCATTTTGCCTGTAGCACCCCTTCCTCCCATGTGCAACTCGCCCACAGCGCCCAACTCCGTCCCGTGACCTTTGGAATCACTCATCTGGTGGTGGCGCGCGGCGAGCCGGGATACTGGAATCACGACCGGGGCTGAGCCGAATGCTGAGTAATCCTGAATACGGTCGACGCGAGTGTCGGCGTGTAGCGCCTCCTCGCAGCAGCCCGCATCGTGAGCGCGGACCGCCTGGGAGGAGCGGGCATGACCCACACCACTGAATCGAGAGAGTCAGCAGCTGCGCGCGTCGCGCGGGCCGGGGTGATCCGCGAGCCGGTCTCGGTCCCCGAGTTGCCGCTGCCGTTCAGGACCGGGCAGGCGCCGTCGTCACCTTCGAGGGCGTGGTGCGCGACCACGACCGTGACGGAGGTCACCGCCATCGCCTACTCGGCCCACCCGGAGCGCGGATGAGGATCGTCCGGATCGCCCGCGAGGCCGCCGAGCAGTCGGGATTGCGGGCAGTCGCCGTCGTCCACCGCATCGGGAGCTGGGAGTCAGACACGGCGCTCGGCGTCGCCGTGAGCGCGGACCATCGCGCACCGGCTTTTCGAGGCCGTCCGCGACATCGTCGAGGGAGATCGAAGCGCCTGCCGGTGTGGAAGCATCAGCTCTTCGCCGACGGCACGCGCGAGTGGTCCGGCTGCGGGACGGCGGCTCCGGTAGAGGCCGGAGCCTCACCCGCCGGCGAAGGGCGGCAGGATGTCGATGCGGTCGCCGTCCTTCAGGGGTGTCAGCGAATCTGTCGGCGTTGAGAGGGCATTGACCAGGCAGCTGGAGATGCCGATGATCCGAGACATCTCGAGACCGCGTCCGCCAGCTGCTCGCGCAGGGCGGCCAGTGCTCGTGCCGGCGGGCAGTTCGAGGCGCCCTGGCGCTCAGGACCCTCGGCGGCCGCGGCGAAGTAGCGCAGCTCGACGGCGATCGCGTGATCGCGTGGCGAAGCGCCCGTCCGTCGGCTCCTCTCGGGCTTGCTTTGAACGCGTTCCCGGCTCGCGCGGGCGGGGGCCGGTGCCGTAGGATCGCGTGGATGGTACCGCCGTCGGCTCCCGGTGGCGAGATGCCCCGGGGTGCGGGTTGGTCGCATGCGATGTGCGAGAGTCGACCCATGGATGTGGATGCCGGCTGGGACATCGTGGAACAGTACTGTCCGACCGCGTGCTGACTGTCGCGGCCACGCTGCGGCCGGCGGCCCGGAGGATCATCGAGCGCTCGAGTGCGAGGGTCGGCCGTGACTTGCCGGCCGACTTCGTGGCAGTCTGCGCCGCCATGACGGCCAGGACAATCCGACTCGGCCTCGACCTTTTCGACCACTTCACCCTGCTGGGCGTCGAGGACATGATCGCGACTTCCGACATGCGTGCAGAGGTCTCCGGGGAGGGAGGAGACGCCCATCGACTGGATGGTCCTCGACAAGGTCCGCACCGTCATGAACCGCCGGGGCCGGGCGCAGTTCACCGATGCCGAGGGCCGTGGCTACGCCCTCGACTCGACCCGCTTCCGGCGGGCCGGGCGGGGCAGGTCATCTACCTGCCGATCGACGGCCTCACGCCCGAGCCCGACTACCCCTCCTTCACAGCCTGGTTCTCCGAAGTCGCGAAGAAGTTCGCCGCCGGCGCCTTCAGCGTCGAGGACGATGCGACGCATTCGCGCTCGATCTCACGACGACGTGACGTCCGGCCCGATCTCGGTGCTCAGCCTCAGCCGCCGATGGCGGACATGGTGCGGGCCGGCCGTGCGAACTGGTGCGGCCCCGTTCCGGGGCGTCCGCGCCATGGGCGAGCGGCTTGTACCAGGTCGCCCCGGCCCAGATCCGGATGAGCTCGTCGTCGCTCGCGCCGGCGCGCATGGGGCCGCGCAGATCCGTCTCCTTATTGGAGAACAGGCAGGTCATGAGTCGTCCATCCGCCGTCAGGCGGGTCCGATCGCAGTCGGAGCAGAAGGCGCGCGGTCACCGAGGCGATGATCCCTACCGTCCCGGCTGGGTAAGGCCCCTGCCGATTCGCACCGGCGGCGACCTCCCACACGGCCGCCGGACGGTGGTCCGGTCTTCCCCGCGCGTGCAGCTCGAGCCCGCCGCCGCCAGGGACCTCGAGCACCTGCTGGGCGCCGACCACGTCCTCGGCGCGCCACGACTCGCGCGGTCCCAATGGCATGTGCCGATGAAGCGCAGACTCCAGCCGCGCCGCAGGCACTCGCCCAGCAGTCGGGGGCGCGCTCAGCGAGACCGTCGGGCATGCTACGGCGTTGATCTTGATCGGCGACAGCCCGCCGCCCAGTGCCCCGGCCACGCCCCGCAGAACCCCGTCGAGACGATCGCGACGGGTCACGCGCGCATATTCGGCCGGATCCAGGGTGTCGATCGAGACGTTCACCCCGTCCAGGCCTGCTTCTCGCAGGCCGACGGCGCGCCCTGTCCAGGCCCAGTCCATTGCGTCGTCAGGCCGATATCGGGCTTGACGTGCCCGCTGCCGTGTGCGCAGGTCCGCCACCGCGGCGACGATCTCCTCCAGGTCCCGACGCAGCAGCGGCTCCCTCGCCGGTCAAGCGGGATCCGCTCCACCTCGAGGCGCTCGACCGCCACGCGCGCCAGCCTCGTGATCTCCGCGGTCGTGAGCAGACTGGGCGTCGGCAGCCACTCGAGTCCGGCGGCGGCATGCAGTAGGTGCAGCGCAGGTTGCAGCGGTCCGTGATGGACAGGCGCAGGTCGCGCACGGTGCGCCCGTGGCGGTCGGTCAGCCGGTCGGGGACCGCGCCCGCTGTTATCGGAGCCGTTATCGGCGCTGCCGGTCCCGCCTGTCCTGCCTGCGCTGTCAGGGCCGGCAGGGGCTGCCGGCGCTCTGAGCGAGAGGGCCCGACCTCTCTAGCCCGGTGCTCCCTGGCGTCATGATGCGGCCTGCCGGCGGCGCCGGAAGCGCAGACGGCACCGGGCGCACCGCCGGAGTCGGCAGTGCCACGGGCGTGCGCACCGTCATCTCGGCGACGCGGCCGTCAAAGGGCGAAGGAGCCATGACGAGGAGGATACGGGTCCGTGCGGGCCGGCCTTCTCCCGCAACCGGAAGGGTCCGGCTGGCCGGCGTAGGATCACTCAGGCGACGCGCAGGGATCTCGACGCGCGCGTAGCTGTCCCTCGGCCTCCAGCAGGGTGTGCTGGAAGGTGAAGGGCAGCTGGTCGATCTGGCTGAGCAGCGGCGTGGGCACGTGCGGGGCGACCAGGTCGAAGCCCCTCGCCCACGTTCAGCGAGGAGGCCGCGCCGATCACGGCGGCGTGACGCAGGCGGTGCGGGATCGCGCGGGGCGTCGAGGGTCAGACGGTCGGAGTCGTGCTCCCGGCAGCCGCAGGCGTGCGTGTGCTTCTTCCTCGATCGGGATGAGGTTGGGGTTATCGCTCATGGCGCTCTCCTTGTCGAAGTGTGACCGCTGTCGGTTGCGCATCGGATGCGCAACCGCCCGATCTGTGACGCTGAGCCGGAGCGCGTCGTGAGATCATTGCCCGGCCTGCGGCTACTTTATTACGGTGAACGATGTGGAAAAAAGTGAGGTGAGTGTGTCGAAGGACCCACGTTCGGCCGCCTCCGATCAGATCTCGGGTGCATCCCAGCCGGCTGCATCGGCCGCATCGGCTGTATCGGCTGCATCGGCTGATCCGGCCCGCTCCGGTGCTCCTCGGCTGGCCCCCAGGCTCGTCGCCCTCGCCCTGGGCGGCGCATGCCTCCTGTCCGGCCTCGATGCGGCCCTGCTGGAGACTGGGGGCATGGGCGCCGGTGGACGCGCGCGGCACTCGCGGCCTTCCACGGTCCCCTCATGCTCGTCGGCTTCCTGGGCACGGTCATCGGTCTGGAGCGAGCGGTGGCGGCGCGCACGAACTGGGCCTTCCTGTCGCCCGCGGGCAGCGCCCTGGGGTGCCTGTCCCTGGTGGCCGGGGTCCCCGAGCCGGTCGGTCAGGTCCTGGCACTCCTCGGCTCTGCGGCCCTGTGCGCGGTCTACGTGCACGTTCACCGGCGCGTCGCCCATCGCCGTGGATGTCGAGGCCATGGGCGCCATCGCCCCTGACACTGGGGAACCTGCTGTGGCTGCGCGGCATGGCGATCGAGACCTGCGTCCCCTGTGGCTGCTCTTCCCGGTGCTGACCGTCGTCGGCGAAACGGCCTCGAGCTCGCCCAGGATCGCCTTCGTCGGCGGTGCCGTTGAGGAGGTCGTGCGCGCCCTGTCCGCCGCCTCCCCTGATGGGCGCCTGCATGCTGGCCGTCACCGGCACCGCCCGTCTCGTGATCGGCCCGGCCTGCTCGCCCTGGCGGTGGTCATGCGGCCCGCTACGACGTCGCCCGCCGCACGATCCGCGCCACCGGGGCCGTGCGGTTCGCCGCCGCGGCCATGCTCGCCGGCTACTTCTGGCTCGCCGTCGCCGGATCGGCCTGGAGCCTGGGTCCTCTGGACGCCGCCTGCGACAATTACGACATCATCATCCACTCCATCGCCCTGGGCTACGCCTTCTCCATGATCCTGGCTCACGCACCGACGATCATCCCCGCCATCGTCCACCGCCGTCTGCCCCTACCACCGGGCCATGTGGCTGCCCTACGCCCCTGCTGCACGTCGGGCTGATGGTGCGGGTCGTCGCCCGACTCCGCGCCGGGGTCGCTGAGCTTTGCCGAGGGCACAGTATGGCGAGCCGGCGGCGTCCTCGGCGTCGTCGCTGTGCTCGTCTTCCTGCTGCTGACAGTCACCCGCGTCGCCACTCGCAGGGGCGGATCGGCGCCGGCCGGCCAGCTGGGGCGACTGGGCCCCGCTGACCCCGGAGGACCCACTGAGCCCGGAGAGCCCGCTGAGCCCGCCGGGTCGGTCGGGAGCCGGGGCGGACCCGACCGCCGGCACTGCACGGGGAATGAATGATGCCCGTGTCCATCGGACGTCCCGACGAAACCGGCTGTCGGGAGGAGCGAGCCCGCAGGAGGCCCGCATCCGCTACCGCGGCCGGTCTGCAGCGGCGACCCGACCGCAAGCCGTCCCGCCGCAACACCCAGGTGCGGCGCAACGCCCTCGTGCTCGCCTGGATCGTGGTGGCCGCCGTGCTGGCCGTGCTCATCATCGCCGGACCACTGGCCTCCTGGGGCACGTGGCTGCCCCTGCACGCCCTCCTGCTGGGCGGCATCGGCTCGGCGATCACCGTGTGGTCCGCCCACTTCGCCGACACCCTGCTGCACCGTCCGGCGCTGGGCGGAGCCGCTCTGCTCGACGCCCGCCTGTACGCCCACGGGGCGGGCACGGCGCTCGTCCTGGTGGGGATCACCGCGAGCTGGCCGGTTGTCGCCATCGCCGGGGTCACGATCATCGTCCTGGCCGCCCTGACGGGCGTGGTCGCCATCTCGGTGCAGTACCGGCGCGCCGTGGCGCCGCGCCTGGCGGCCCTGGCGATCCACTCACGCCGTCGCCCCTGATGCTCCTCGCGCTCGGCGCAGTCTTCGGCTACCTCACCAACTGGGCCGAGGCCCGCGGATCGACGCACCTGTCCGACGTCTTCTACGTGGCCCACACGACCACCATGGTCCTGGGCTTCGTCGGCACCACCGTGCTCGGCACGCTCACCGTGTTGTGGCCCACCATGCTGCGCACCAAGATGGAGCCGGAGGCGCCGCGTGGACCACCCGCGGCCTGCCCCTCCTGGTGTGCGGCACTGCGCTCGTGGCGGCCAGTGGGCTGTTCTCGCCGCTGGCCGTAGTTGGCATGATCGTTTATCTCGCCGGGGCCTGCGGCGTCATCGTGCCCGGGTTCAAGACCGCTCGGCGAGTGCCGCCCACATCCTTCGCCACCGCCTCGGCCGCCGCCGCGGTCATCTGGTTCCTCATCGGCGTGGTGCGGATAGGCACGGGCATCGGCGTCTCGGCGCTCGGCGACGCCGGGGCCATGGAGCAGGCGCCGCCGCTCGAGAGGTCATCCACGGCGTGCGCGTGCTCCTGGCTGCGGGCTTCGCCCTGCAGGTCCTCGCCGGTGCCCTGAGCTACCTCAGTCCTGTCATGCTCGGGGGCGGACCTGCGGCCACGCGCGCCACCAACGCCATCATGGACCGGGCGGCCGCCTACCGGGTGGTCGCCGCCAACGCCTGCCTGGCCCTGGCGCTGCTCACCGTCCTGCCCTGGGAGGCGCGTGAGCGAGGGCCGTCACGGCGGGCGCCATCGCCGCCTACGTCCCGATCGGAATGGGGCTGAGCGTGCGGGAAGTCGTGGTCCGTGCCCGCGAGAAGAAACGCGGGGCCGCCGTTACGATCCCTGGTGGTTCACCCGCTGCGGCGCGAGGTGCGTCGTCGTCCAGAATGCCGGTCTCGTCCGTCAGGCAGCCGCACCCGCGAGCCGAGAACGGCCGGAGGCCGGCAGCATCCCAGCCCCTCAGCCCCAGGAGAGCGCCGATGAGTGAGAAGAACGCCCTGAGGATTCTGGGAATCTGGGAATCTAAGGCCCGCGGTCAGGGCTCGGGCCGGCGACGCTGGTGACGGCCGGAGCGGTGCGACTGGCCGCGCCGGCGCTGCCGAAGGAGTCGGGAGTGCCGGTCAGGCCGGTAACCCCTGATGGCCCTGGCCGTGCAGATCGAGCGGGCGGGCGGATCGAGCAGATCGTTCCGACGGGGCGCGCATCCATCGCGGGGCCGTGACGGCGGGCACGGCCCCCGCCGTCGGCCGCGGGCGCGCCGTCGCCTCCCCTCAGGATGCCGATGCCGCCCGCCGGCAGGCGCGCGCAGTCGATCGCCGAGGAGCTCTCTTCGGGCTGCTCACCGCCGGGGCGGCTGTCGTCGTGGGCGCCGCGGTCGGCGGTCGCGGAGAGGGAGGCGCGGGGACGCGGTCGATGACCGCCACGGGCAACACCGTCGAGGCCGCCATCAGCGTGGACGGCATGCGCTTCGTGCCCGACACTGTGGACGTCGCTGTCGGGGACCGGCTCGTCATCACCCTGGACAACACCTCCGACCAGGTCCACGATCTGGTCGTCGAGCTCTCCGCCGGGGCACCGCCACCACCGGGCGCATCGCAGCGGGGGCCAGCGGAACCCTCGATGCGGGTGTCGTCGCCGGGGCCGCTGGAGGGCTGGTGCTCGATCGCCGGGCACCGCGCTCAGGGCATGGTCTTCCACGTCACCACCGGTGGGCGCAGCGCCCAGGTGGGCGACCATGCCGGGCCACGGCGATGGCGGCGCCCGCCCGGGGACTCCTCCGGCGATGCGGTGCCGGACTACTCGGCGACTCTGCCCGACGATGTCTCCGCCTTCGACGCCGTATCCGCCCTCGGCGGACACCTCCACGGTTCGCGAGCACACTTTCACCGCCACCGAGCTCGTCGCCTATGTCGGCGGTGGAGTCACCCAGAAGCGCCTGACCTTCAACGGCCAGGTCCCCGGACCGGTGCTGCGGCGGCCAGGTGGGCGACACCTTCAGAATCACCCTGGTCAACGACGGCACCATGAGCCACTCGCCGACTTCCATGCTGGCGTCGTCTCCCCGGGACGAGGTCATGCGCTCGATCAACCCAGGGGAGCGGCTCGTCTACGAGTTCGTCGCCGAGCGCGCGGGCATCTGGCTCTACCACTGCTCGACGTCCCCCATGAGGCGTGCACCCGTCCAGCGGCATGCACGGCGCCGTCATCATCGATCCACCCGGTCTGAGCGGAGTCGACCGCGAGTACCTCATGGTCCAGTCCGAGATCTATCTGGGGCCCGAGGGCGAAGAGGCCGATGCCGCTGAGGTGGCGGCCAAGACGCCCGACCTGTTCGCCTTCAACGGCATCGCCTTCCATACCGCGACCGGCCGCTGCCCGCCAAGCCCGGTGAGCGCGTCCGCTTCTGGGTGCTCAACGCCGGTCCGTCGGAGCCCATGAGCTTCCATTGCGTGGGTCTCCAGTTCGACCAGGTGTTCTTCGAGGGCGCCTGACCCTCGGGGGGCCGGACCGGATCGGTGCCGCGTGGTCGGGCGGAGGGCAGGCGCTGGGCCTGCAGCCCGCTCAGGGCGGCTTCAGTCGAGTGCGCGCCGGCCGAGTCCGGCACGTACACATTCGTCTCCCACGCCTTCGCCGACATGGAGAAGGGGGCCATGGGGGAAGCTGGCTGTCTCCTAGGGCATCAGTAGTGCACTAGCAGAGCACTAGTAGGACACGAGGACAGGGGCGCACTCCCGGCGGCCGTCGGCGCGGCTCAGTTCTCGACGCTGACGTGGCAGCCGTTGTCGAGCAGCGCCAATGCAAGGCGGGTGCGCCCACCGGCCTGATCGGCGGGGGAGTCGGGGGCATCGTGGGAGTCGGGGAGTGCTGCGGCCCTCCGCGTTCGTAGACCTCATTGAGGTAGCCCTCGCGCATGATGCACACCAGCGGATGGGGTGCCCGGGCGCGGGCCATCAGCGGGCATGCTTTGAGGATGATGGTCTCGCCATGGGCTTCGGGGGCGAAACCCATGATGGACAGGTTCGGCAGCAGATTCGCGGCGCGCCCGCAGGGCTCGCCGTCCATCCTCCTGGGGATCCTCGCCCTCCTGCATCGACGGCGTCATCTGCGCCCATCGCCGTCCGATCGCCAGGGCGAGCTCGCGGGCCTGCGGACCGGTGCCCAGTGTCTCCGAGATCGCGTCCAGCAGGGTCAGATAGGAGTCCAGGACCGGTCGGACTCGGAGCGGTCGAGGTGTAGCGCAGCGCGGGGCGGCCGCGTCGGCCCGTCGGCTTGGTGGAGACCTCGACGAAACCCGCGTCGAGAGCGCGTCGAGGTGCTCGCGCACGGTGTTGTGGTGAAGATCCAGGGCGGAAGCCACATCGGCCGCGGTCATCGGCCGACCGGCGGACTCGATGAGCTCGAGAACCCGACGACGGGCGACTGTCGCCCAGTGCGCGCCGACAGGTCCACCCAGGAGGGACGCGGCAGGCGCGCAGAGACATCAGACATGTAGTGAGCCTACGGAGCGATATCACTTGCACAAAGCCCACGGTTGGTCCCCGTGCCGTCGTCACCCGGATGCTCGGCCCGTGTAGACCGATCTCGATGCGGAATGTGGCGTGTTAGGACATCCGGACAGGGCGAGTGTTCCTGGTGGGGCGGTTCTCGGCGGTCGCCCGTCATGAGTGGGGCTTGGACGGCTGCGGGCCGGCTCTGTCGGTGTCCGCGTGGTCTGCGTGGGCTGGGGTGGTGGATGTTGCACACCTGCGCGTGCTCTGTGTCGGTGGGAACCGCGGAATCATGCTGAACAGCAATGTCAGTAGCGATCGCGGTTCCGCTCCCCATGTGCAACACCGACGACAACCACGCCCCCACACCGAGATCGGTCCACTTCCGGCACGAGACGGTCCAGGTCAGCCCGGCCAACCCGACGTCGAGGCACGCACGACAAGCTCGAGGGCGAAGGTCGCATGCCGCACCTCAGACCATTGGCGAGCAGCAGGTCCGCAGTAGCGCAACTGATTTCGATGCGAAAGCGGACCGATTTTCGGTAGGGATTGCGACCGATCTCGATGCGAAAAGCGGACCGATCTCGGCGCGGGTTACGACCGATCTCGAGGCGGGTTTGACGACCGATCTCGGTGGTCGCCGTTGTCGCAGGTTACCGGTGGTCGTTGGCGGGGCGGGCTCGCGGCCCAGTAGGCCGACGGCAGCGGCGGAGCATCGAGCACGGCGACCTGCCCGGAAGCCCAGGCGCTCGTAGAGGCGCCGTGAGCCGGGGCTGGTGGACTCCAGGTGAGCGGGCACGCCATCGGCGTCCACCTCTCCAGACCGTGACGCAACAGGGCGCTGCCGGTGCCCGTACCCCGGCCTCGGGGGCGACGGGCGACTGCGTACAGGTACCAGTGCGAGTCGGCGGGCGGTGGGCCCGCACGTGCGGTTGTTGAGCAGGCACAGCCCCACGCGCCTCCGAGCAGCCCGGAGGTCCAGCCCGGGCGGCAGCGCGCCAGCGAGTCCGAGCGGTCCCGCGACGTCGTGGGCCCTCGCCGTCGGTGCCCGGGGCGTCCCACAGGGTGACGCCGAGAAGACGACCCGAGCCGTCGACGGCGGCATCGACCCGGCGCGTCGCACGTACCGCCTCATCCTCGCTCAGGTAGTGCGAGGCCAGCCTCGATGCGGTGGAGGTGGTCGAGGGCGCGCGCGGGTCGGGGCCGCGGCGACGATGACGCTCATGATCGATCGGGAGGAAGGCGTCGGTGAGCAGGTCGGCGACGGCGCCCAGATCATCGGGGCCGGCAGCGCGGATCTGCGGCGTGTTCACCATTGCAGTATTTCCTCGTTCCTCCCGCGCCGGCCGGACCGGCGTCACTGTTCCACGGATGGTGCGCGGAGCGAATCGGCCCGATGGGCCCCTGCGCCCGGCATCGGTAGGCCCTTCAGCGGATTGCAGTACCGCCTCAGCGCCGGTGCCCGAGCTGGATCGTGGGGTCCTCGGCCTCCAGGGAGGGCGCCAGCAGCCTGCGGAAGGAGTCCACTCGCGCACGGCGAGCGGTCCGGGCGGCGTCGGAATCACCAGCGGTCCGCGGCTGCTCCACCGTATCGGCATCGGCGGCGACAGTATCAACTCTCTGGCCCCGCCGTCCGTCTCACCCGACTCACCTGGCTGACCGCTGTCGGCCCCGCCTGCCGCCCATTCGTCCAGGGCGCACTCGAGAACACCCGCCGTGCGTCAGCCGCGCGGGCACCTTCGCGACTTCGGCCAGATCCGGGAAGCCGCGCAGGACGTCGGCCGAGCTCACGTGCGCGACCCCGAAGGAGCGCACCCCGGGGGTGTCGATCACCCAGCTGCCGCCCGAAGCTCCAGGGCCTGGAGGCTGGTGGACGTGTGGCGCCCTCGGCCGGTGACCGCGTTGACGCGGCCGATGGCCCGGTCCGCCCCGGGCACTGAGGGCGTTGATGAGTGTCGACTGCTGACCCCGAGTGCCCCACGAATACGCTCGTTCGTCCCGGAATCGCCTTTGCGCACGGTCTCGACGCCACGACCGGGCGCATGCGAGACATCCTCGCGATCAGAGGGATCCAGGCGGGTCGTCACCGAGGGCACGCCGAGCGGCCCGTAGAGGGCGAGCAGGTCAGCGGCGTCGGCCAGGTCGGACTGGTCAGCACCAGCAGCGGCTCCATGCCGGCGTCGTAGGCGGCCACGAGATAGCGGTCGATCATGCGCGGTCGCGGAGCGGGGTCGGCCACCGCGACGACGATGACGAGCAGGTCGGCGTTGGCCACGACCGGCTTCTGCGAGCCCGCGGCGTTCCGTCCTCGGCGGAGCGGCGCAGCAGTGTGCGCGCCCTCGACGCGCACCATGCGGCCCGCGTGTCCCTGCGGTCGGCAGATGTCCCCTGACGAGTCCGACCCGGTCCCCGACGACGACCCGGCCCCGTCCCAGCTCACGCGCCTTCATGGCCGTGATGTCTCCGGTCCCGTCCTCGGTGAGGAGGGGTCCGCCAGGCGGATGCGGTAGTGCCCGCGGTCGATGCGGATCACCGTGCCGATGACTGCGTCGTTATGGGCGGGGCGCTGCTTGGTGCGCGGACGCGAGCCGCGGCCGGGCCGCACCCGTACGCGCGGGTCGTCAGCGCCGATATCGCGCCGGCGCGTCACCGCGGGACGCCGCTCTGATCCAGCCCCCGGCTCGGCTCCCGACTCCAGCAGGCCCGCCCAGAGAGCGGGGAAGTCCGGAAGGGTCTTGAGGTATCTCGACGTCGTCGAGCTCGGTTCCGGGCACGCCGAGGCCGATGAGGGCGGCGAAGGCGGCGATGCGGTGGTCGGCGTAGAGCGCAGGAGCGCCGGATGCTGCCGATCGCCCGCCGGCAGGGCGTCGATCATCAGGCCGTCGTCGGTCTGCGGGCGATGCCGCCCACTCGGGTGATCTCGGTGACCAGGGCCGCTAGACGATCGGTTTCGTGGCCGCGCAGGTGGGCGATGCCGCGCAGACGGCTGGGATGCCCGTGCCCGAGGCGAGGGCGGCCAGCGCAGCGACGACGGAGTGAGCTCGCCGACGGCGGACAGGTCCGCGTCGATGCCCTGCAGGCTGGAGGCGCCCTGCCCGCGCACCACGAGGGGTTCGCACGCCCTCCGGCCCGTCGCGCAGCTCGACGTCGCCGCCCTAGGCGCGGCAGCAGCTCGCGCCAGGCGTCGCCGGCCTGGGTCGTGGGCGCGGCCAGCTGGGAGGCGCACCTCGCCGCCGGCGATGAGCGCCGCGGCCAGGAAGGGACCGGCGCTGGACAGGTCCGGCTCTCATGCCCGCCCTGCCCGCCGGCGGGACGTCCTGGTGGACGATCCAGGTGCGCCCGCTCCGGAGGTGTCAGCGCTCGGATCAGCCGGACCGGCCGGACCAGCCGGTTCTTCGGGGCCTCAGGTCCTCAAGTTCTTCAGGTTCCTCGACGACGATGCCGCGTTCGCGCAGGCCGGCGACGGTCATGGTCACGTGCGGCAGGGACGCGATGTGCCCGACGGCGGTGACGGCGAGTCCGCCGGGCAGCAGGGGGCCGACCAGCAGCAGGGCGGACAGGAACTGGGGAGGAGGCGGAGGCGTCCACGCTCACCCTGGTGGGGCCGTTCGGGGTGGGCAGGGGTCCACTGGGCGGCGGAGGGCGCCATCGCCGGGGCCCACGCGCACGGGCAGGCGGCGGGCTCGCCCAGGCAGGTCACCTCGGCGCCCAGTTCCGCCAGAGCGTCCAGCAGCGGGCTGAGGGGGCGCAGGCGCGCGGCCCGATCGCCGTCGAAGACGACGGGCGCGTCCGCGAGCTCGCGGCCAGCGGCGGACGAAGCGCATGACGGTGCCGGCCAGGCCGACGTCTCATGCGCCCTGGCCCCGTCGGGACCGGTCTCCACATGCGCGGGCAGCGGGACGGGCGTGCGCGCAGGCGGGTCGGGTCCCCGTCGATCTCCCTCGAAAACGGGCCCCGAGCGCGGTCAGGGCTGTCAGCATGAGATCGGTGTCGCGCGAGCGCAGAACCCCGGTGAGCGTCGTCGGAGCCTGCACCGCGGCCAGCACGAGGGCGCGGGCCGTCAGCGACTTCGAGCCCGGCAGGCGACGGTCGCGTCGAGGGGGCCGCGGGCGGGCGGTGCGGGCCAGGGCTCGCGAGCGGACAGAGCGGGGTCAGAGCGCATCGATGATCTGATTCAGAGCTGCGGACGGGCGCATGACGGCGTCCGTCTCGGCCTTCTCGGGGCGGTAGCCGCCGATATCGACCGGGCGCCCCTGCACGGCGAGCAGTTCGGCCTGGATCGCCTCGCTGGCGGCGCCCCAGCGCCTCGGCCACCGGTGCGAAGCGGGCCGCCAGCTCGGCGTCGGCGCTCTGCTCGGCGAGCCTCGCGGGCCCAGCACAGCGCCAGCCAGGCGTGCGAGCCGCGGTTGTCGATCTTCCCAGACGGCGCGCGGGGGAGCGGTTCTCCTCCAGCAGCGTCGTCGTGCGGCGTCCAGGGCGTCGGCGAGCACCTCGGCGCGCGCATTCCCGCTGACCTCGACAGACATGCCGCAGCGCCTCCGCCAGCGCCAGGAACTCGCCCAGGGAGTCCCAGCGCAGGTAGTTCTCCTCCAGCAGCTGGCGCATCGTGCTTGGGGGCGGAGCCACCGGCACCCGTCTCGTACAGGCCGCCGCCGTTCATCAGCGGCACCACCGACAGCATCTTGCGCTCGTGCCGACCTCCAGTGATCGGGAAGAGGTCCGTGTTGTAGTCGCGCAGCACATTGCCGGTCACCGAGATCGTACGTCTCGCCGCGTCGCGCCCGCTCCAGCGACAGTCGTGCGGCCGCCACCGGGTCGAGGACACGGATGTCGAGGCCCTCGGTGTCCTCCTCGGGCCAGATACCGCTCGACGAGCTCGGCGATGACCCGGTCGTGCCCGCGCTCGGGATCCAGCCAGAAGACCGCCGGGCGCCCGGTGGCGCGGGGCCCGCGTGACCGCGAGGTGCACCCAGTCGCGGATGGGCGCGTCCTGGGTCTGGCAGGCGCGCCAGATGTCGCCGGCCCCGACGTCGTGGGACAGCAGGACTGTTCCCGGCTGGGCGCCCGCGCCATCGACGACGACCACCTCGACGCGTCCGGCGGTCGGGATGGCAAGGTCTCGTCGTGGCTGCCGTATCCTCGGCCCTGCGGGCCATGAGCCCGACGTTGGGCACCGTCCCCATGGTGCGCGGATCCAGAGCGCCGTGCTCCTTGCAGTCCTCGATGACGGCCTCGTAGACGCCGGCGTAGGAGGAGTCGGGAATGACCGCGAGGGTGTCGGCCTTGTCGCCGTCGGCGTTCCACAGCTTGCCGCCGTTCCTGATCATGGCGGGCATGGAGGCGTCGATGATGACGTCACTGGGCACGTGCAGGTTGGTGATGCCGCGGTCGGGAGTCGACCATGTTCAGGTGCGGCCCGGCCGCCAGATCGGCGTCGATGGAGGCGCGATCGCCTCGCCGTCCGCCATGGCTGCCCAGCCCTGTCCAGGAGCGAGCCCAGTCCGTCCTCGGCCCGCAGCCCGGCGGCGGCTAGGGCCTCGCCGTAGACGGCGAAGGTGTTCGGCAGTGCGGCGCGCACGGCGTGGCCGAAGATGAGCGGGTCCGAGACCTTCATCATGGTGGCCTTCAGGTGCACCGACAGCAGGACGTCGTCGTCCTTCGCGGCGGCCATCGCCCCGCCAGGAAGGAATCCAGTGCGGCCGCGGACATGTAGGTCGCGTCGACGACTCGCCGGCCGTCACCGGCAGTGAGTCGCGCAGGACCTGCACGCCGGAGCCGTCGGAGGGCACGAGCCGGATCTGCAGCGTGCCGGACTCGGGAACGACGACTGAGCGCTCGTTGTGGCGGAAGTCGTGATCCGTCATCGGTGGCCACTCGCGTCTTGACTCCGGCTCCACGCGCCCATGGCGTGCGGGTGGGAGCGGACGTAGCCTTGACCGCGCCGGGGGCGCGCCGGTCGGAGTTGCCCTCGCGCAGGACGGGCGTTGACGGCGCTCCCCTGACGGCGTCGTAGCGGGCGCGCACCCGCGGTCGGCCTGCGTCACCACGGAGTCGGGGTAGTCGGGCAGGTCCACCCCGCCTGCAGCTCACGAATAGCGGCCTTGAGCTGAGGAAGGGACGCCGAGTATTGGGGAGCTTGATGATCGTGGTGGTCGGGGACTGGGTCAGCGCCCCGAGGGCCGCCAGGTCGTCGTCGGCCAGGTCGAAGGCGGCCAGGATGCGGTGCGCCAGCGAGATATCGGCGGTGCCGACGCTCACGCCCGCCGCGCGGGTGAACCCCCGACGATCGGCAGAAGGAGCGGGTCGCCAGCATGGGCGCCTCATCCGTCCAGGTGTAGATGACATCGGGCTGGTCGCCCTAGCGCATGTCCTCACTGGTGGCAGCTGGTGGCATTGTGATGGGGCAACCCTAACGAGTGAGCTCTGTCCTAAGGAGGGGCGCCCACTGGAGGAGACGAGCGATGCTGCTCTCTTGCGTCTTTGCTCTCGTCTCTGCTCGGCTGCTCGGCTGCTCTGCCGCCCTACGCCGTCTTCCTCCGGGGGCGACTGACGTGCCCCGCGGCCCAGGCCGCGGCGATGGCCTTCCGCTGTCTCGCGGTCTCGCGACCCGCCAGGTCAAGGACGGGCGGCCCTCGCGATCGACGGCGGCCAGCAGGAGTCCGGCGCCGACCGCACCGCCGCGGGCCAGTCCGGACAGAGCTGCTTTGCGCGCCTCCTTGCCCTTGACCGCCCACACCGGTGTTGACCAGGGTCAGGGGGATGTTGAGCCCCGCCAGCACGGCTGCGCAGGTGCGCGGGGCGCGACTCGTCGCCAGCCCCAGGCCGGCTGGCTGACGCTCACCGCGCCGCAGGCCCGGGTCAGCATGCGGGACGTCCGAGGTGAGCACCGGCGGCAGCCCGACCTTCCAGCAGTGGCGAGACCTTCTCGAAACGCTCCACGTGGCGCGCGGACGGGTCAGGGCATCGACCCGTCCAGGACGAAGGACGCGGCGAGCATCGGGCGGGCGAAGGCGCGCAGAACGTTCATGGCTCCATCCCTGACCCACGGGAGCGCCCGCGGCCAGGTTCTCGCCGCATGTCTTGCGATCCGCAATGGGGAGTCGCCCGTTCTCGATTCAGCGGCTCGTTCTGAGGCCGCTTGATGTGAATTGGCTTCCCGTCCACGCCAGGTCGGCGTCGCCCTTGCCGGTGGAGCACAGATGGCACTTCCGGTCATCACTGATCTCCTGATTGACCCATTCGAGATGGGCCATTCCCTCTGAGGTCGTGATCGACGCGATGATTCCGGCTTCTGCGCCGGAGTCGATATCGCGAAGACCAATACTGCCCGCCAAGGAGAGGGAATCCGTAGAAGCCGCGATGTCCGTGTGGAAGAGGTCCTTGCCCTCGCGATGAGGCATCTCGAGCGGCACCAGGTCAGGGGGCCCGTGCTCGACTCATCGTGGTGGCTGGGTGGCAGGACGTAGGCGAATGCCGTTGTGCCGGTGGGAGTCCCGGGCCGAGGCGTATCCGTCTGTGAACGACGCCGTCGTGCCGCCATCGGCGATGCAGCCCTTGGGAAGGGGGAGACTCGCGTTTCTCAGGTCCGGGGAATCGGGGACGTCCAGTGTCGGCGGATCGAGTGCCTCTGCGGTGGTCGGGGCCGTCGTGGGGAGACGGAGGCGCGGGCTGCCGGATTCAGGCCCGTCCGCATGTCCGGCTGCGGCATCCGAGGGATCCTGAGCGCTGCTGACCCTTCGACCCTTGGTCGTCCCCGGGTCGTCGGTGGTGCTGCAGGTCGCCCGTGATCAGCGAGCAGGAGCTGATGAGCGCGAGTGCGGCGATGACGCTGGTGGTGGATAGGAGGCGCTGAGAGATGTGGGTATGTCGGGATCGGATCCTCACGTGGGGCGCGGGCGGCTGAGACGAGCGATGATCTGGCTGACCTGTATGTCGCTATATGTCGCTCCGATGGCTTTCAGTGATTCGCGAAATTGATGGAGTCGACTTTGTCCGAATCTTTTCCAGGATGATTATTGACTGGAACAGCCCGCCTGGCACGAGAGATCTACTCGCGCATGCGAACCCGGTCGGCGTCCACTTTGATCTCCCGCCGCTGCGGCGTCGGTGCTGTTCATGCAGGTGTTGACGTGTATCCGGCGGATGCGCTGCTGACGATGTAGTCGCGTGTCGACTGACATCCGGGGTCGGTGAGGAGTTCTCCAACCGCTGGCGCGATTGCGGGTCGTCAGGCGCTACACGCTCGCCCTCATCGGCCTGCGGAGCGATTCGATGAACGTTCGTGTGACGGCCGTCTTGTCGTCCGCTCCAGTGGTGCCGTCGGCGGTCGGCTCGTCGCCCGCGCTCGGTGCGGTGGGATTCGGCTGCTGCGAGGCGGAGGTCGGTGCGTCATCGGCTTGCCCGCCGTAGTGTCGCGATTTCCGTGGTTGGACAGCCGGCTGTAGGCGATGACTCCGATAGTGCCGGCGAGCGCCGAATGCACACCATGGCCGTGACGATCGCTATCACCGCACCCGGGCGCCTGGATCTGATAGTGGTGCCGGAGCGGGACGCCCCGAGGGTCGGCGTATGCGGGATGCCCGGCGTATCCGGGCGCGGCGCTCGGCTGGTGCGGCTGGTGTGGCCAGATGGCCGGATGCGATGCGGCGAGGGTTTCGGCGCCTCCGGATTCTGAGGATTGTCCTGCGGGTTGTGAATCGCGTGAGCGCCTGACGTCTCGGCGTGTGCAGGGGAGAGTTCAGGGCGGGCGCTGCGGGATTCTCGTGAGCGCGTGTGCGAGGTGATCAAGATTCTGTTTCGCCTCTGCCGATCTGGGGACGCGCATCCGGATTCTTGTCCAGCATCGTGCTGAGGAGATCCCAGAGCGGGTCGGGAATTCCGGTGGGACGTTGGGGATGGTCTGAGCGTGGGCTGCGATGACGTAATCGCAGGGTCCGTTGAACGGGGTGACCCCACAGGCCATCTCGCGACAGTACGATTCCCAGCGAGTATACATCCATGGCGGGGGAGGACCTGTATCCTCCGTTGACTTCCGGGGCCATGTACAAAGGGGTTCCCGCTCCCGCCGCTGTGCGGGTGGCCGATGTCGAGTCGCATATGGATGCGATGCCGAAGTCCGCGATCTTCGGTGTGCTCGGGGATGTGGAGGAGTCGATGAGAACATTCTCCGGCTTGATATCCCTGTGGATTATTCCCGCATTGTGCACGGCCATGATTCCGGAGGCCATGTGGGAGCCTATCCGGGCGACTTCGTGCGGGGGCAGAGATCCCTGGGATCGGATGATGTCTCGAAGGCTTCGCCGTCGGCGTAGTCCATGACCAGGCCGAGCGTATTCTCTCCACGACGATGTCGTGCACTTCGATGACATTGGGAGCCTGAAGCCTTTTTCAGGGCGGTCCGTCTCTTTGAGGAAGGCGTCTATGACGCTGCCTCGGTGGTGATGGCAGTGTGCAGGATCTGAATGCGAGAGGCTGCGGGGAGTCTTTCGCATCGGCCTTTCCATACCTCCCCTGTGCTCCCGAACCTATCTGCTCCTCCAGCACATAGCTGTTGCCGAGATGCCGAGGCGATGGAGTCGATGATGGAGTTTCCGTCATAAGAGTTTGCCTGATTCTGCGGGGAGTGGGGCGGAGAGGGCGGGAGACGAAGAAGCCGGAATAATTCAGAAGAAGTTATGGGGGAGGTGGGTGAACCGATATAGCGAGACTACCAGAGCCGGATGGGCGGCGGCCGCCTGGGCGGGTGCGGTGCGCGCGACGAGGTCGGACATAATGCGGCTAGTGACCGCTGACGACTGCTCGTGACTGCTTGTAGCTGCTTGTGGTTGCTCGCGCCGGCGTCGCCCGATCGCTATTGCGCGAGGCGATCGTGAGGCCAGGCGGTCGCGATGGGGTCTGATTCTGGGACGGAATGAAACCGGCTTGCGCTCCCTGTTGACCAGCACGTGACTGCGAAACCGTCGAGCAGACCGTCGCCTCCGGCGCCGCCGCGCCGTGCGGGCTCTCCATCGCGCGCCCCGTCGCGCGCCCACGCGCCGGCTGGAGGGCCGCGGGGCAGGGGAGATCGTTCGGTGCGTCCGGGGAGTCATTCCTCCGGCGGCGGGGAATGCGGGCCCGGCCGTCTGACGCGCCGAACGTTTCCAATGCTCGCAGCGGTGCGGCTGGCACCTGCGAGTGCCCGGGGGCGTTAGGCTCGTGGGCGATGACGGATACCGACGACCTGCGCCCCGACGGTGCGCCTCGAGCTGACGGCGAGGCGGCCACCGATCTTCCTCACCGAAGTCGACCCCGATGGTTCCGGCGACCTCGACCGGGCCCCTGAGGGCGAGTCCGATGAGGAGCGCGCCGCGCGCTTCGAGGCCGACGCCCCTGCCCTATCTCGATCAGCTTTCACGGCGCCGCCATGCGGATGACGCGCAACCCGGCCGACGCCGAGGACCCTGATCCAGGACGCCTACGCCAGAGCCTTCGCCTCCTTCCACCAGTACCGTCCGGGCACGAACCTCAAGGCCTGGCTGTATCGGATCCTGACCAATACCTTCATCAACTCCTACCGCAAGAAGCAGCGCGAGCCGCTCCAGTCGGACGCCGACGCGGTCGAGGACTGGCAGCTGCATCGGGCCGCCTCCCACGACTCCACCGGGCTGCCCAGCGCGGAGAACATCGCTCTGGACGACCTGCCCGACGAGGAGATCAAGGCGGCCTTCTCCGAGTTGAGCGAGGACCGGCGTCTGGCCGTCTACCTGGCTGATGTCGAGGGCTTCTCCTACAAGGAGATCGCCGAGATCATGGACACGCCCATCGGCACCGTCATGTCCCGCCTGCACCGCGGGCGCCGCCAGCTGCGCGAGCTCCTGGCCGATCATGCACGCCAGCTGGGCTACACCACGACCCGGGAGGAGGGGCGCTGATGGGCGGATCGCAGGAGAAGGACGAGCCCTGCTCAGCTCGGAGGCCCGTGAGCACCTGGAGCGCTTCCTCGACCACGAGTGCGACGTCGACCTGACCGCTCGCCTGGCCGAGCACGTGGCGACCTGCGAGCACTGCTCGCGCATCGCCGACGCCGAGACCCACCTGCGCGAGATCCTGCGGTCGCGCTGCGCGGAGCAGCGCCGCCCGGGCTGCGAGCCCGGGTGCTGGGGAGGCTGTCGGTCATGCGGTCGACGACCTCGGCGGCCTCGGTGACGTCGGTGACCTCGATGACGTCGGTGACGACCGCCGACGGCACGACGACGGTGCGCAGCCAGACTCAGACCATCCGCTACCGACTGGGGTGAGCTGCACAATGCCGCTGGGCGGGCACGGCGCATCGTGCAGCCGGGGCGGCGCTGGCGGCCATGATGCGGCGTGATTGGTGCAACTGACGAGCATGTGGTTCGTGGCCACGGCTGTGTGCGAAAATGACTCTTGTTTCATGCCCCCTCGTGGGGCAGTCCACACACGAGGAGGCAGTGATGAGTAAGCGCGGTCGTAAGCGTCGTGCACGCGCCAAGAGCAGCGCCAACCACGGTAAGCGTCCCAACGCCTGAGCCGTCGGCGCGCAGCGTCGGCTCTCACAGTCCGATGACGGCGGTGGCCGATCGCCCGTGCGGTGGTCGGCCACCGTGCGCGTCGGGGGGTGCGTGTGACAGAATCGGCGGCATGAGGGCCGAGGACGTGCGTTGCGTCGAGGAGTTGAGTCGGTGGTGCGCTCCGGGGGCCGAGTCGAGTACCTCCACTCTGAAGCCCGGGCCCGCCCGGACGGGAGCCTGGACGGTTCATGCTTGAGCCAGTGGTGGCCTTCCCCCTTCGAGGCCGACGGCGAGCGCTTCCCCAGCGCGGAGCACTACATGATGTGGCGCAAGGCCCGGCTTTTCGATGACCGGGGGCGAGCCGCCGAGATCCTCGCCGAGCCCAGCCCCGCCCGAGCTCGCGTGATCGGGCGCTGGTCGCCGGGCTTCGACCAGGAGATCTGGACGGCGCACCGCTGGGAGATCGTTGTGACGCCTCGCTGGGCAAGTTTGGGTCGGACGCCGCGCGCTGACTATCTGCTCGGCACGCGCGATCGGGTGCTGGTGGAGGCCTCCCCGTTGGACCGGGATCTGGGGCATCGGCCTGGCGGCGGACCTCGGAGTTCGCCGAGGTGCCTCCAGATGGCGGGGCTGAACCTGCTGGGCTTCGCTCATGGAGGCCCGCGCCCGCCCTCGTCCCGCCCTCCGCCCTTCCCGTCGGGATCGGTAGGCGCCTCGTCGGGACCCGCCGGGTGCCGACGAGTGGAGGTCGTCCCCGGTCTGACCCCGCTGTTCAAGGCCGACCCCGACATTCGCGTCTCACACCGTCGCCTGATCCATCGAGATCGGCTGGCTCCGCCGTGAGCTCGACTGGCCTCGCCGCGGGGGTGCCCCTGTGGTGTGTCAAGCGGTGGTGGGTAGTTTCGTGGCTGGTTGGGGTTGTAGAGGGTGTTGTTGCGGATCATGGCGTGCAGGGTCGGGGTGCGGCGGTGGGCCAGGGCGAGGACGGCCTGGTTATGGCGTTTGCCTTGGTCGCGTTTGCGCTGGTAGTAGGCCCGGGAGACGGGGGTCGGAGCGCAGTGAGGCGAAGGCTGACAGGAACATGGCGCGTTTGAGTCTCTTGTTGCCGCTGGGAGACGTGCTCGCTGCGGATCGATGAGCCGAGCGGCGTGTGACGGGAGCGAGCCCGGCGTAGGAGGCCAGCTGGGCGCCGGTGTCGAAGGTCTTGGGCCCAGGGTCTCGGCCAGGAAGACGGCGGAGGTCCTGACCCCGATCCCGGGCATGGAGGTCAGGACCTGGTAAAGAGGGTGGGCCTGCACCAGGGTCTCGACCCGGGCGGCGACATCGGCCTCGCTGAGCGTGCAGCGCGATGAGCTGCCTGGCCAGGTGAGGCAGAACCACTGCTGCGGCGTTGATGCCGGCGACAGTGACACTCTGAAGTTCCAGGGCCGAGACGATCTGGCCAGCCCAGGTGGCGTGCCGCCTGCACCCGTGCTTCTTGAGCCTGGCGTCAATCCTTGCCTTGCCCGCGCTCTTCAGCTTGGCTGGGGTGGGCCAGGCGGCGATGACCTCCAGGATGGCGTCATGCTCCAGCCAGGGCCCCAGCACCCGTCTCGAGGGCTGGGTGGATCTGGGTGTACAGGCCCCGGACCCGGTTGGCGGTTCTGGCTGACCTGGCGGGCCAGGTCCAGGTCGAAGCCAGTCAGCATGCTCAGCGCCGCGGCGTCCCTCGTCCGAGGTGCTAATGGCACGCAGAGTGTGGGGCATGGTCCTGGCGGCCTGGACGATGACGGCAGCGTCCTTCGCGTCGGTCTTGGCGCTGCCCGGCGTCAGGTCGGCGATGCGTCTCATGGACAGTCCGGGCAGGTAGCCCACGGTGATGCCCATGTCCTGAGCCACCGCCACCGCCAGGGCCCCGATGGTGGCGGGCTGATCGACCACCACCAGCAGGTTCCCATGATCGGCCAGCTTCTTGTAGAGAGCACGCAGGCGCTCCTCGTCGTTGGGTAGGGCCCTGTCGAGGACCTTCCGCCCGTCCCGGCTCAGGGCCGTGGCCCAGTGCTCGCTCTTACCGACGTCGATGCCGATGAAGACGTCGATGTCCTCGATATCCATCTCTCCTGCCGCCTCTCGGTCAAGTCGATACGGGGTCAGCCAGTGGACGACCGGTCCCGCACCCACGTATGCGTTAGACCTCACACTCGATGGGTCGTTCCCCTTATCAGCGGTCACCAGCGCCCGGCTGCCGCGGGTGACAACACCCCCGGATCATCAGAAGACAGGGGCAAGACATCATGCCCACAGCAGCTGGCCCAGCCCCCGGCACCTACCACCAGGGACCACCAACAAGGTAACGGGGGAGAGGCGCTCATCCAGGTCGGCTTCGTCTCACAATGCCTGACCCGCCTCAAGGAGCAGGGATCCACACCGCGATCGACACCGCCGGGAACGTCCCTGGGGCTACTTCGCGAGGGTCGTCGACCGCACCGACCTGTTCCTCTACGACATCAAGGCCATCGACGAGGACGCGCACCGCCGGGGCACCGGCGTGTCCGGCCGCCGCGTCCTGGACAACGCCCGGCGGCTCGCCGAGGCCGGAAGACCATGTGGATCCGCCTCGTGGTGATCCCCGGCTGGAACGACGCCGCCGCCGATCCGCGGCGCGCGTCCGCTTCTGCCGCCTCCCTGGGCCCCGCCGTCGAGAGGGTCGACCTCCTCGGCTACCACACGCTCGGCGTCGGCAAGCACCCCAGGCTGGGCATGGACTACGAGCTGAGCGAGATCCCGGCCGTGGACGAGGCCCTCATCGACTCCGTACTCGAGCTCGGCCGCGAACTGGGACTGGCTATCAAGTACGAGCCCTGGTGTCCAGGCGCTGCGCGCGGCGGACCTCGGTGCGGGGCAGGATCGCCTCGAGCCCGGTCCGCCCGTGGGCGACAGCCCGCGGCCGACACGGGTCGGCACCGGCACGGACCAGCGCGGACGGCCGGCCATCCTGCGGGATGGCCGGCCGTCCGGCGTCATGCCAGCACGATGAGCGGATCGCTCACCCGGCCCGCAGGCTGCGCCGCGAGAACACCAGGAAGGACAGCGCCAGCAGCACCGCGGCCGCCACGCACTGCCCGGCGACCACCCGCGGGTCCGGGTCGTCCACGGGCAGGCTGCCCACCATGTGCGCCGGCGAGAGGTCACGGGCCCACTCGGGCAGGCGCAGGGCCTCCGCCAGGAAGCCGACGACCGCCGTCCACGCCACCGGCACCCATCCGAGCGCGCACCAGCGGGGCCGAGGGACGCCAGCAGCGCCTGCAGGGCGCCGATGAGCACCACGGGCGGCAGGTAGGCCCAGCCGACCTCCAGGACCGAGGCGACCGGCACGGACCGATCGGCCACGCCCCAGATGCTCACCCCCAGCACCGATGCGGATAGGCCGAGGACGCAGGCCGTGGACAGCAGCGTCGCGGCCCACCAGCCCAGCCAGAACCGGGATCGCCCGAGCCGGGTGGACAACGCCAGCCCCAGGCGGCCCGAGGACTCCTCGGCGGCCAGGTGCGCGGCGCCCTGCACCGCCGCACCGGTGCTGCCGATGACCATGATGATGGCGGCCAGCTGCACCACCAGGTCCGACGCGTGCTCGACTCCCATGCTGGCCAGCATTGAGGGGTTGGCGGCGATAACCTCGGTCATCTCCTGACTGAACAGTCCGATGAGCAGCGCCCACAGGCACACGAGCGTGAGGCAGGTTCCCGTGACCGTGCGCTCCAGTCGCAGTGCCAGCACCCAGGCGGCGGCCGCGCGCGCCGAGCCGCGCGCCGGTCCGGGCCGTGGGGCGATGACGCCCGCGCCGGCGTCGCGGCGCACGGCCACCACCGCGGCCGCGGTCAGCAGCGCCGCGGAGGCGAGGCAGTAGGCCGCCAGGGGCCACGCCCGCGGCGAGTCGAAGGCGCACCTCCGGCAGCCACCCCAGCGGGCTCGCCCACGCGGCGTCCCACCCCATGGCGTCGATGACGAAGCGGGTGAGGTAGACCACGCTGACCGCGCCCAGGCCGAGCTGCTGGGCGGTGCGCGCCTGCTGGCACAGCTCGCCCAGGAGCAGGCCGACGGCGGCGAAGAACAGGACGCACGCGCCCACGCCGGCCGCGTACCAGGCCGAGCCGACCACGGGCAGGCCGGTCGCCGCCATGGAGACCGTCAGCCCCACCGCCGTGACGGCGCAGGTCAGGACCAGCAGCAGGGGCGGCGGCGGCTCACGGGGCCAGCCGTCCCACGCGCGATGCGGTGAGCAGCTCGGTGCGTCCGGCCTCCTCCTGGCGTCGGGTCAGTCCGATGGCCGTCACCACGCCCAGGATCGGGAAGAGGAGCTGCCCCATGAATCCGACCTCGATGCCGGTGATCCCCCGAGGGCTGGTCATGCGCGTAGCCGCGGCCGTTGAAGGCGTTGGAGATGCCCGAGGCGCCCGCGGTCGCGGCGTACTCGACGCGCTGGGTCCAGGTTGGGGTAGAGCCCCTCGACGCCGACGGCGATGGCTACCACCAGGGCGATGCAGATGACCGCGACCAGCGCCGGGCCGCGCCATGAGGTGCGCATCCCCAGGACCGTCATCCCTCCCAGGCCTGTCAGCGGGCGGCTGCGATGGTGAGCGGACCGTGTCATCGTGGCTCACCGCCGTCGTCGGTCTCCTGCCCGGTGTACTGGTCCAGGAAGAGCTGTTCGAGGCTCGGTGGGTGCACGGTGACCTGCAGCGGCCGGGCCGCTCCGACCGTGGTGAGGACGGTGGCAGCGCGGCGGCCTGGGCCAGCAGCGTGGTGCGGTGGCCGCGTGGCTCGGTCTGGGAGTGCAGGCGGCTGACGCCGTGACGTGCTCCAGCCCCGGACGGCGGCGGGGGTGACGACGTCGACGGCGGTGGCGGCGCTGGAGCGAAGCTGTGACAAGGGACCCGGTGAAGGTGGCCCGCCCGGCACGCACGACCGTGAGCCGGTCGCACAGGGTCTCGACCTCGGCCAGGATGTGACTGGAGAGCAGGACGGAGGTTCCGGAGGCGGAGCGCTCGGTGACGACGGCCTGGAAGACCGCCTCCATGAGAGGGTCGAGCCCGGAGGTGGGTTCGTCCAGGACGAGCAGCTCGACGTCGCAGGCAAGGGCGGCCACGAGTGCGACCTTCTGGCGGTTGCCCTTGGAGTACGTGCGGAAGCGTCGGGTGGGGTCGAGGTCGAAGCGCTCGACGAGCTCGTCACGGCGGGCCCGGTTCATGGCTCCGTGGAAGCCTCCGAGCAGGTCGATGCACTGGCCGCCGGTGAGATTCGGCCACAGCATGGTGTCACCGGGGACGTAGGCCAGGCGGGAGTGGATGTCGACGGCGTGGCGCCAGGCGTCCTGGCCGAAGACTGCGACCGTGCCGGAGCTGAGCCGGAGCTGGCCGAGCAGAGCGCGGATCGTGGTCGACTTGCCGGCGCCGTTAGGGCCCAGGAAGCCGTGGATCTCACCGGTGCGGACGGACAGGTCCAGTCCGTCCAGGGCGGTGACGGCGCCGAAGCGCTTGACGAGTGACCGTGCCTCAACAACACAATCTGACAGTGACTTGCTCATGACAGTGACTCTACTTGCTAGATTGTGACTGTCAAGAGCCGACGACGCCCAAGGAGAGCCCCGTGCCCGATCCCTCCAGGCGCTCCGGTGCCGACACCCGGAGCGTGACGCCGCCGACAGCGCCGCGAACGCCGCCCGCGCACCACGGCCGGGCCTGCGCGAGCGCAAGAAGGCGGCGACAATGCACCGCATCCAGGCCGTCGCCCTCGACCTGTTCGAGCAGTACGGCTTCGATGCGGTGAGCATCGAGCAGGTCGCCGACGCCGCCGAGGTCTCACCGTCCACGGTCTACCGCTACTTCGGGACCAAGGAGGGACTGGTCGTCCACGACGAGTACGACGACCGCGTCCTTGAGCTGCTCGTCTACTACCTCCAGCGCGACGGCGACCTGGCGCACGTGCTGACCCGGGTGCTGGACGAGCTGTGGGCGGAACACTTCGTCAAGGGACGCCGGACCCTCCTGGGTGCGCACCCGCTGGTGCTTCGAGCACCCCTCGATCCAGGGCGCCATGTGGGTCCTGGTCAACGAGCAGGTGGAGACCATCGCCCGGGCCGTGAGCGACTCGCGACGGATGCCGCTGCTGCGGGCCAGGATCCTGGCCTCGGCGACCGTGTGGGGGATCGTGGCGGTCCTGCGCACCTGGTACGAGCAGGACGGGCTGAGCGACCTGCGTGCGGACATCGGCCAGGTCATCGACATGCTGGCGCGCCTGGAGCAGACGTCGCCCGGGTCTAAGACGTAGGGGCCGACGGGGGCGCCGGGCCAGTAGGGGCTGGCCACCGTGCTGCCCGGGCACCGCGACGAGCAGTCCGGGGACGCCGGGCCGGCAGGGGCCGATCGAGCGCGGCGAACGGGGGCGATGCCTCCGATGAATCGGTTCGTAGACTGCGCGTGTGAACGATCGACTCAGCTTCGAGGGTCTGCGCTACGCCCAGGCGGTCGCCCGCACCGGCTCCTTCAGCGCGGCCGCCCGGGAGATGACGTCACCCAGCCGGCGCTGTCCAACGCCATCCGCCGCCTGGAGAAGATCCTCGGAGCCCGGCTGTTCGAGCGCAATACGCGCGGCGCCCGCCCCACCGTCTTCGGCGCGACCATCCTGCCCCGGATCGACGCCGCCCTGGCCGCGCTCGACGCCATCACCGCGGAGGCCCGGCACTGGCGGGCGGGCGAACCGCGGCCCGTGCGCATCGGCGTCTCCCCGCTCATCAGCGCCGACGTCGTCGCCCGCGCCCACAGCGCCGTCGCGGGCCTCCTCGGTCGCGGGAGGGGCTCCTTCGTCCTGCGCGAGGCCGATCTGTCCGAGTTGTGCACGGCCCTCGACGACGACGAGCTCGACCTCATCGTCGTCCCCGCGGTTCTCCCGCTCACCCGTTATCGTCATCACGTCACTGGCAGCGAGCCGGTCGTGCTCGTCGAGCCGGGGGCGGGCGATGCGGCGGGCCCCGTGAACTCTGCGAGCCCGACGGACCCGACGCGGGCAGCGGACCCGGCAGAACTCGGCGGACCCGGTGGGCTCGGCGGATCCGGCGAGCCCGGCCGAGGTGCGCGCGGCCGCCGCCCGCATTGACGATGTCGCGCGCCGCACCCTCCTCCTGGTCCCCGACACCTGCGGGCTGACGACCTTCACCCGCGACCCTGCTCGCTGATCGCGGACCGCCGCTTCGGGCCTACTCGGGGAGGCCGCCAGCCACCGGGTGCTCGAGGACTGGGCGGGATGGGCTGCAGCGCCCCTGCCCCGCTCGAAGGTGACCCGCGTTGACTCGAGCGTGCGGCCCGTGGTCGATGCCCGCGGCGCGGTCGTCACGATCGCCTACGAGGCGGCCTGGGACGGCGCGTCGCCGATCGCGGGCGAACTCGAAGTCCTGGCGGAACTCCTCGCCTCCTGAGCGCCGCCTCGTTCCTCGTCGCCACGATTCTCCTACCCACCACCGCGCCCCTCCGCCTCTGCTACGCTCCTTCTCCCTTTGCTACGCCCCTTTTCTCGTACAGTGAAGCGTCAAGGGGCGTAGTAGACGTCGCCACGCCGCATGGTTGATTTCAACGACGGCTGGGATCAAGTGGGTTGTCAGTGAGATCGGCTTGAATAACCGCCGGAACCGGCCCGGCGGCCACCGGAACCGACCGAGCTGGTGTGCCGGAAGCGGTCGAGCCTTTCTTACCGGGAGTGACGGGTCCGTGGGCCCGGATCGGTGCGGTGATGGGGATGGGCGGGCGGTGGTGCGGGTCAAGTCTCTGGGTGTGGTGTTCTTCCGGTCAGGTGGTGATGGCGGGCAGGGCGGGGCGACTGTTGACGCCGTCGGTGCTGTTGTCGGTGTGGAGCATGTCGGTCAGGTGTCGCAGTGAGGTCTGGGAGAGGTATCGGCGTTCTCCGTACTGCCACCCTCGTTGCTCTGGCAGGACGGAGCCGATCAGACGGGTGACGGACTCGCTGTCGGGGAAGACCTCGACGACGTCTGCGCGGCGCTTGATCTCGCGGTTGAGGCGCTCGATGGGGTTGTTGGGACCAGATCTTGGTCCAGTGCTCCCCGGGCGGACGGGTCGTGGCGAAGGCCGTTGGGTCCGGCTCGGCGTCGGCCGGCATCTGAGCGATCTCGGGAAGGCGTCCCTCAAAGTGTCGATGACGTGCTGGTACTGGGCGGCGACGGCCTCGGGCGTGGTCTGGGCGAAGATCGTGAGACTCAGGGCGCCCTGCGGGCTTGGACCGGGCCGACCCCAGCTTGAGGTGATGGTGCGGGCGAAGTGGACGCGGCAGCGCTGCCAGGACGCCCCGGGCAGGATGGCCCCTGACCGCGGCGCGGATGCCGGCGTGCGCGTCACTGGTGACCAGGACCACGCCCGTCGTGGGGCGAGGGGACCTTGAGTCCCGTTCGCGCAGGGACCGCAGGAAGGACGTCCAGAAATCGGTGGTCTCGGCGTCGCCCAGGGGCCATGTTCCGGGATCTCCGGCGGCCCTGGGCCGACACGCCGGTGGCCACCACCAGCGCCCGGAGACCACCCGGCGCCCCGCCCTCACGTCCAGGTACGTGGCGTCCACGAACAGGTAGGGGAATCGGTGTGGTCCAGGCGGCGGGACAGGAACTCGCGACGTCCTCGTCGATGTCCTTGCAGATCCGGGAGACCGTGGACCCGGAGATCCCGGACTCATTGCCCAGGGCCTTGACCAGGTCGTTGACCTTGCGCGTGGAGACCCCTTCGATCCACGCCTGGCAGATCACGGCGTACAGGGCCTTGTCCACGCGCCTGCGCGGGTGGAGCAGGGACGGGGAAGAAGGATCCGGTCCGAAGCTTTGGGGATGGCGAGCTCGACCTCGCCGGCGGTGGTGGCCACCGTCTTGAGGCGCTTGCCGTTGCGCCTGTTGGTGCGCTCCGGCGTGCGCTCGTAGCGCCCCGCGCCGATCACGGCGGCGGCCTCGGCGTCGACCAGGTCCTGCAACCCGGCCTGGAGCAGGCGGCGGAAGACGTCGTCGTGAGCGAGATCGGGGTCGGCAAGGACTTCCCGGATCAGCGTGGACACGGCAGACTGGTGACTGGGCATCGTGGGTGCACTCCTTGTGAATCTTGGTCGAAGAACTGGGGTTCCCACGATGCCCGCCGCCCTCGATGGGCCGGCGGGCCCCTCGACGCCGAGGGCCCGCGGAATTGCCACCACACTAAGAGACGCACCCGTGGTGCGGGTGGGGCTCCTGGGATGGTCCGGGACGGGCGTGTCCAAATCTAGTTGCAAAGGCGCTCCGGGCTGGGATCGACCACGGAAGAAAGTGCGGAATATCAACGTTTTTTCTCGTGCATCTCGGCTCGACCCGGGCCTTTGCAACAGATTTGGACAACCCGCGCCGCTGCGGGCCCCGGGAGGGGCGCCGCGAGCCGGACGACGACCACGGCGGCATCCCGATCGGCCGGGCGGGCCCACGAGAACGTCCACCAGGGGCTCGTCCTCGCGGGTCGCGGCACCCGGCGTACCCCGGCGCACCGCTGTGCGCGAGAGGCCGGCTCGTCCTCGCGGGTCGCGGTGTCTGGCCCCGGGCGCCTCCTGGCATCGGGAGTGTATTTCGCTCTCGAGAAGGCGGTTCCGACCGCTGCTCTCGAGAGCGGGGCGGACATCTCGGCGAGAAAGGGGCCGACCGCATCCGACGAGGGGCGGTTCCGGCGCCCCACTCCATTCCGCTCGCCGATCGTCCCGCATGGTGGGGCAGTGTCTCGCATGTCGTGACGCGGTCGCTCTGCTTGGACCACTTGCGTGCGGTTGACCGACTTTATATCCGTTGGACCACCGTATTTCGTGAACCAGGTGGTCCAACGGAACATAAGTGGTCCAAGCAGAAGAGCGCCGCCATGAGCCCGCTGGCGACCCCTGCGACCCGCACCCGCATCACCGTCCCATGAATATTGATGATCACTCGGAGCGGCTCGCTGGCCAAAATATAACTTTGAGTGATGCCGACATTAAGGAGAATCTCTACCGAATCAGCCTCGTCGACCCTACGGTGTCGGGCAGTGGCGCACCGGCAGCCGGTCGAGCACCGAGACGCCACCCGATATCGAAGAAGCCATCATGACCGCATATCTCCAGGTCACCATGACCATCAACCTGGACGACCGCGCCGCCGGCGCCAAGGTCTACTCCGACTACCTGCAGGAGTTCCTCGACACGGTCCCCGGCGCGAGGACCAAGGAGCTTCTCGTCCGCGATGAGGGATGTCCAGGTCCTCCACGGCTTCGAGACCCCGAGCAGGCCAACGCCCACCTGAGCAGTGAGCTCTTTCACCACCAAGGTCGTCCCCGGTCTGACCCTCGCTGTTCAAGGCCGACCCCGACATTCGCGTCTACACCGTCGCCTGATCCATCGAGACCGGCCGGCTCCGCCGTGAGCTCGACCGGCTCCGCCGCGGGGGCGGCGGTCCTGTGCTGTCTCGGTGCGGAGCTCGACCGGTCCGGGTGAGGGGACCCTGGGCCGCGCTCAGCTCGGCTGCTCCACTCCCAGCCACTCGTACCAGCCGCGGTGCAGCACCAGCCAGGCGAGCAGCCCGTAGCCGGCCTGGCCGGGGTGGCTGCCGCCGGCCGCGGCGACGTCGGTCATCCACCGCTCGTGGTCGTGCAGCGGCTCGAAGGTCTCCACGTAGGGGATCTTGCGCCGGTGGCACACTCGCTCACGGCGCGCGACAGCGCCGCCGTGGCATCGGCATCGACTCCGGGCAGCGGTGGGGGCCCGACGACGAAGCAGGACCGCTGCTCGCCAGCCGCCTTGTCCAGGATGTTGGCCAGCGCCAGACGACTGCGGGCGGGCGAGATGCCGGAGTTGACGTCGGCGGCGCCCAGTCCGATGACCAGGCGGTTGGTCCCGGTGTGGGTGGAGCGCGCAGCCACCTCGGACGGGCCAGCGGTCGGCGAGTTGGACCGTCGTCTCCGGGGCACGGCCAACGTCGCCCAGAAGGCCTCCAGGTCCCGGGGCGTGCGCGCTATGACGCGCCCGGCCCACCCCAGTGCCCGGGGTCGCCGTAGCCGGCCACGAGCTCGTCGCCGATGAAGTGGATCCGGGTCTCGTCCACGTCGCTCCTTTCTCGCCGTCGGCGGTTGGGCCAGGCGCGATGATCAGCCCGGGGTCCGGGCGCCGATGCGGCCGTGGCCCGATGTCGCCGCCGTCGCGCAGTGGCTCCTGGAGGACGACGCTACCGCGCTCCGGGCCGGGACGCCGCAGCGCCGCGATCGATGTTCCCGGGTGGCGCGGTTTCTCGGGAGCGGCGGGCGTCCGCCTGGGGCTGCTCGGTTCTGCCGGGGCGGTCTCAGGGGCCGCTCGAAAGCGGCCTCCATGAGCGCCGCCTGCTGGGCCCGGTAGACGCCGGCGCTGCCGACGGCCGGGGAGGCGGCCTCGGGAGGGGAGACGAGCCGCAGTCGTCCGGAACCGGTGATCGAAGTGGGCATGCAGGCGAGCCACGGCCAGATCCCCTGGTTCGCGGCCTCGTCCTGGACGAAGACGAGCTCGGCGTCCGGGTAGGCGCCAGCGCCTCGGCCAGCTCTGGCCTCCGGCAGCGGGGTAGAGCTGCTCGAGGCGGATGATCGCCGTCGAGGTGTCTCCTCGTTCGGCCCGCTCCTCGGCCAGCGCGTAGTACGCCCGACCCGAGCACAGCAGCACCCGGTCGACCCCCGCACCCGCGCGCGATCCGCTCATCGACCTCGCCGATCACCGGTAGGAAGGCTCCGGAGGTGAAATCCTCCACCTGGGAGGAGGCGGCCTTGAGACGCAGCAGCTGCTTGGGGGTGAACACGACCAGCGGACGGCGCGGGCGGGAGTAGGCGTGCTCGCGCAGCAGGTGGAAGTGGTTGGCGGGAGTCGAGGGCATGGCCACCCGCATGTTCCCCTGGGCGCACATCTGCAGATAGCGCTCGATGCGGGCCGAGGAGTGATCCGGCCCCTGGCCCCTCCTGGCCGTGGGGCAGGAGCATGACCAGCCCGGAGCGCTGCCCCCACTTCTGCCCGGCCGAGGTGATGTACTCATCGATCACGCTCTGGGCGCCATTGGCGAAGTCGCCGAACTGCGCCTCCCAGACCGTCAGCCCCTCGGGGCGCTCCACCGCGTAGCCGTACTCGAAGCCGAGCGCCGCGTACTCGCTCAGCAAGGAGTCGTAGATGCTCAATGTCGCCTGATCCGGGGTGAGGAACTCCAGCGGCGTCCACTCGGCGCCCGAGTCGTGGTCGCAGCACGGCATGACGCTGGGCGAAGGTGGCGCGCCGGGCGTCCTCGCCGACCACGCGCACCGGCACGCCCTCCATGAGCAGCGAGCCGAAGGCGATGAGCTCTCCCATGCCCCAGTCGATGCCGCCCTCGCGCGTGGCGCGCCGGCGCTTGGCCAGCATCGCCTCCAGCTTGGGGTGGACCGTGAACCCCTCCGGATAGGCGACCTGGGAGTCCCCGATCCGCTCGACGACATTGCGCGGGACCCCGCTGGTCCAGCCGATCATCATGCCCTCGCCGGCCCGCTGGGAGGCGGGCACCTCCAGACTCGTGGTCTGCAGCCCCACCTTGGTGGGGTCGGTGGCGTCGAACGCGTCGCCGGAGGAGCCTTGGCCGGCGCGGGAGGAGTGCGCGTGAGCGGCCCGGGTCTCGGCGAAGATCCGCTCCAGCTCGTCGTGGAACTCCTTCTCGATCCGCTCGGCGTCCTCGGCCGCGATGTCCCTTGCGCCCCACCAGGTCGGCGGTGTAGACCGCACGAGTCGAGGGCAGGGAGTCGATGAGTCGGTACATGACCGGCTGGGTCATCGACGGGTCGTCGCCCTCGTTGTGACCGCGACGGCGGTAGCAGATCAGGTCGATGATGACGTCCTTGTGGAAGGCCGCCCGGTACTCGTAGGCGCGGCGGGCGGCGCGGGCGACCGTCTCGGGATCATCGGCGTTGACGTGGAAGATCGGGCACCTGCAGGCCCCTTGGCCAGGTCCGTGGCGTAGGTGGTCGAGCGCGCCGATGCGGCGCCGGTGGTGAAGCCGATCTGGTTGTTGACGATCACGTGCACGGTGCCGCCGGTGCGATAGGCGGGCAGCTGACTCATGTTGAGGGTCTCGTAGACCACCCCCTGCCCGGCGAAGGCGGCATCGCCGTGCACCAGGACCGGCAGCACTGTAGCCCTTGTCGCCCAGACCGATGCGGTCCTGCTTGGCGCGCACGATCCCCTCGACGACGCCGTCGACCGTCTCCAGGTGGGACGGGTTGGCCGCCAGGGACACGCGCGTGCTCACGCCGTCGGTGCCAGTGAAGACGCCCTCGGTGCCCAGGTGGTACTTCACGTCGCCGGTGCCCGCGCCCTCGATGACGTTGGTGCCGTCGAACTCGTCGAAGATCTGCCCGTAGGACTTCCCGGCGATATTGGTCAGGACATTGAGGCGGCCGCGGTGGGTCATGCCGATGACGACCTCGTCCAGGCCGTCGTGGGCTGCTGAGTCCAGCAGCCGGTCCAGCAGGACGATGAGGGACTCACCGCCCTCCAGGCTGAAGCGCTTCTGCCCCACGTACTTGGTCTGCAGGAAGGTCTCGAAGGCCCTCGGCCTGCTCCAGCTTGGTCAGGATCCGACGGCGCTCGTCGGGGTGATCGCCAGCCACTCGCCCTCGAGGCGCTCCTGCCACCAGGCGCGCTGGGCGGGATCCTGGATGTGCATGTACTCGATGCCGACGGTCCGGCAGTAGGCGCGGCGCAGACGCGCGAGGATCTCGCGCAGAGTCGCCCGTTCGGTGCCGCCCAGACCGCCGGTGGGGAAGGTGCGGTCCAGGTCCCACAGGCTCAGTCCGTAGGTGGACAGGGTCCAGATCCGGGTGGCGGCGCAGGCGGTGGGTCAGCGGGATCGGTGTCCGCGGCGAGGTGCCCGCGCTGGCGGAAGGCGTGGATGAGTCTCGGCCACGCGGGCGGGCTTGCCGGTCTCCAGCTCGGGGTCGTAGGTGGTGTCACGGGCCCAGCGCACCGGTTCGTGCGGAATCCGCAGAGACTCGAAGACCCGGTCCCAGTACCCGTCCAGTCCCAGGAGCTTGTGCTCCACCAGCCGCAGGAATTCGCCGGAGGCCGCGCCCTGGATGACGCGGTGGTCGTAGGTCGAGGTCAGGGTGACGACCCTGCCGACTCCGCTGCGGGCCAGGGTCTGCTCACTGGAACCCGCGAAGGCGGCCGGATAGGACATGGACCCCCACCCCGACGATGAGGCCCCTGACCGGGCATGAGGCGCGGAACCGAGTGAAGGGTGCCGATCATGCCGGGATTGGTCAGGGTCACGGTGGTGCCCGGAAGTCGTCCACTCCAGCTTGCCCTGCGCGCCTTGGCGACCAGATCCTCGTAGGCCGCGACGAAGCCGGCGGCGTCCATCAGGTCCGACTTCTTGATGGAGGGCACCAGGAGACGGCGCTCGCCGCTGGGGGAGGGATGTCGATGGCCAGGCCGAAGGCGACATGGGCGGGGGTGTGCGCAGTGGGCCTGCCGGCGTCGTCCGTGGTGTAGGAGACGTTCATGGAGGGCATCTCGGTCAGGGATTCGACCACGGCCCATCCGATGAGGTGGGTGAAGGAGATCTTGCCACCATGGGTGTGACGGAGGTGGCTGCTGATCACCGCGCGATTCTCGATGAGGACCTTGGCGGGGATGGTGCGGGCGGAGGTGGCGGTCGGGATCGACAGCGATTCCTCCATGTTCTTGGCGGTGCGGGCCGCGGCGCCCTTCAAGCGCACGTTGGCGTCCTGGCAGGTGTCGCCCTCCGGCGAATTGACGTGCTGGTGCGCCCTGCGCTGGGCGTAGGGGCGATGTGGGCGGGGCGGCGTCGGAGGGAGGGGCGGAGGCAGGTCGGAGCGGGTGACGTCCTGGACGGCCGTGGGAGCGCGTCGGGGCGAGGAGCCCGATCCCGGTGCCGTCGGCGGGTCTTCGAGAGCTGCGCCTCAGGGCTCTCGGGGCGATGGGGACCTCGGAGCCCTCGAACAGCGCCCGCCATTGGGGACTCACCGAGGAGGGATCGGCCTGCCAGGCATCCCGCATCTCCTCCACCATCCACTCGTTGGCTCCGAAGCTCTGCGGCGGCGCTGTCCTGTGTCGACACGGTGCGTGTTCTCCTCGTCGCGGGGTCAGCGCCACCCGCCCGCGAGCCCGGCGGCGAAGCGATGACGATGACGCAGACGGGCGGGTGAGGCAGATGGTGCTATGTCGTAGTGCTGTGTCGGGCGTCATCGTACGGGTCGAGCCTGCGGCACGGGAGCGAAACGCGGGGCCGAAGCGCACGTGTTTCGAGCATGTGACGGAGGTGCGGGGTGTCGCGCGAGAACTCGAGAGCTGCTGCGTTTCTGGGTCTCCCTGCGTCTCCCGCGCGCTCTGCAGCACTCCTGAGCGCTTCTGCAGGCCCTTCATGCCCCTGCTGTCCGTGCCGTGAGCTGGTGATGGTGAGCTGGTGATAACGTGCGGGCCACTATGCGAGCGGGTATCCCGGCGGGCGCGCAGATGCGCCTCCCGCCATCATCCGGAACCTGACCATCCTCACCCTGCGCGTCAACGGGTGCCGGCCACCGCCGCGGCCGGCACCCCCTGGTCTGTCTGAAACCGGCTCTGAAGCCAACGCCAGCCTCGGGCGGTGCCGCGTGACCGACGCGACCGACTGGCCTGCATGATCGCCCTGGGGATCCTGCTGACCGCGGGCACGGCCCTGTTCGTCTCCGGCGAGTTCTCCCTGGTCGCTCTGGATCCCTCCACCGTCGAGACCCGTGCCGCCGCGGGGGACAGGCGCGCCGCCGCGGTCCGCAAGGCGCTGAGGCGCCTGTCCACCCTCCCTGTCCGGCGCTCAGGTCGGCATCACTCGACCACGATCCTGCTCGGATACACCATGCAGGACGCCCTGGCGAGGCTCCTCGGCGGCCTTGATGAGCACCTGGCTGGCCCAGTCCGCGGCCACCGCTGCCGCCGTCGTCATCGCCCTGGTGGTGGTCAACGCCTCTCCATGGTCGTGGGCGAGCTCATCCCCAAGAACGCCACCCTGGCCGATCCCATGCGCACCGCCGGGCTCGTCGCCCCTTCCTCGTGGCCTTTACCGTTGTGCTCAGGCCCGTCATCGTCCTGCTCAATGACACCGCCAACCTGGTCCTGCATCGCATGGGCATCGAACCGGTCGAGGAGATCAGCGGGCACCCTGCAGCGCCGGTGAGCTCGCCGCCCTCGTGCGCCACAGTGCCGAGGAGGGCGCTCGATCCCTCCACCGCCACCCTGCTCACCCGGTCGATCGGGCTCGGCGCACCACCGCGGTCGACGTCATGACGGACCGGGGCCGCCTTCACGTCCCTGGATGAGGGCGGACACCGCCGACGCCGTCGTGGGCCCTGGCCCGCGCCACCGGCCACTCCCCGCTTCCCCGTCATCGGGGACGACGCCGACGACGTCCTGGGCATCGTCCACCTGCGCCGCGTCATCGCCGTGCCCTACGAGCGGCGGGCGGGCGTGCCAGTGACCTCCTCCTCCCTCATGACGCCGGCTCCGCGCGTGCCCGAGACCATGCCCCTGGCGAGCCTGCTGGTCGAGCTGCGCAATCAGGGCTCTCAGATGGCCGTCGTCGTCGATGAGTACGGCGGGACCGCGGGCGTTGTCACCCTCGAGGACGCTATTGAGGAGATCGTCGGCGACGTCGCCGACGAGCACGACCGTCGCCGGGCTGGAACGCGTGCCGATGCCTCGGGGGACTGGCTCGTGCCGGGCTGGACGCGCCCCGACGAGCTGGCCGCGCGCACCGATATCCATGTGCCCGACGACGGCCCCTATGAGACCCTCGCCGGTCTGGTCGCTGACTGAGCTCGGCTGCGTCCCGCGGATCGGCGACACCGTGACGACGTCGGGGGCGAGGCTCACCGTGGAGGCCATGGAGGGCGGCGCGTCACCCGTCTGCGGGTGTGCCCCGCCGGGGAGGATGACGAGGCCGCGGAGGTCGGAGAGCCCGGGGCGGCTGACGAGTCCGGGAAGGCTGAGGAGGACGTGCGGTCAATGGGACATCCGCGGCGCCGGGGCCCGGCGGGCGCGATGACGGGGCGGGGGCCGCCCGGATGAGCACTCCGGTCGCCCTGATCGTCACCGTAGCGCTGTTGGCGGGCAACGCTTCTTCGTCGGCTCCGGAGTCTCGCCATCACCTCTTCTCGTCGGGCCCAGCTCGAGCCTCTCGCGCAGGCAGGCGATGCCCGGGCGGTGACCGCGCTGTGGGCCCTCCAGCACATCTCCCGAATGCTCGCCACCGCGCAGCTCGGCGTCACCGTGTGCTCCACGGGGCTGGGCGTCGTCGCCGAACCCGCCATCGCACATGCGCTGACGCCCCTCCTGGCCAGGATCGGCATCGCCGACGCCGGAGCGCACGCCGTCGCCGTGGTCATCGCCCCTGGTCCTGGTCGTCTACGTCCATGTCGTCTTCGCGGGAGATGGTGCCCAAGAACATGTCGATCGCCGCCCCTGAGAGGGGCGGTGCGCCCTGCTCGCCCCGCCGCTGGTGTGGGTCTCGCGCGTCTCGGCCCCGTCATCACTGGGCTCAACGGCTTCGCCAACCGGGTGCTGCATGTGATGGGCCTGGAGGCCAGGGAGGAGGTCTCGGCCGCCTTCAATGCGGCCGAGGTCGCCTCGATCGTCGAGCGTCTCCACCGCCGAGGGCGTCCTGGAGGACGACACGGACTGCTCACCGGCGCCCTGGAGTTCTCCGAGGAGACCGCGGGCAGTGTCATGGTGCCCTGGACGCCCTGGTCACCCTGGCCGAGAACTGCAGACCCGAGGACGTCGAGCAGGCCGTGGCCGCCACGGGCTTCTCCCGCTTCCCGCTCGTCGCTGTGGATGCGGGAGCCGCGGGCGATGGGGACGGCGGCGATGCCGACGGGGCCGGTGAGAGGAGCGCGCTCTGCCCACGACGCCAACGACGCCAACGACGCCGACCACCAACGATGCCTGCCGCTACCAACAGGATCACCGGCTACCTTCACCTCAAGGACATCCTGTACGCCGACGGTGCCCAGCGCAGCGAACCGATACCTCCTGAGCACGCCCGCACGCTCGTTCCCGTGCGTGCGGATGATGAGGTCGAGGATGTGCTCGCGGCCATGCAGAGAACCGGCGCTCACCTGGGGCGCGTGGAGGACCCCGACGGCGTCACCGTCGGCGTCGTCTTTCTCGAGGACATCCTCGAAGAGCTGGTCGGGGAGGTCAACGACGCCATGCAGCGCAGTTGAAGGCGGCCGACGGCACCTGAAGGCAACTGACGGCGGCGACGATGGCCGCGGTTGAAGCCGGCAGCCTGCCGTTGCGCTGCGCCTGTGACGGCTGTAGAACTGCTGGTGATGCCGATAGCGAAACCCGCACGGGATCCGCGTACCCACGCGGTCGCTCCGTTGGAATCCTGACAGAATGTGGTACGTATGGGAGTGTGCTGAAGTGTGCCCAGGCCCACCGAATCACATGTGCGCCGGGTGTTAGAGTGCCAATGTGGACATGAGCGAGCAGTCGATGATGTCGATGACACGGCGTCAGCGCCGGGAGGCCGAGCGTGCCGCACAAGCACAGCGTGAGGCCGACTCATATCAGTCCCATCAGTCCCACGATTCATACGATTCCCATGCAGTGCCCCGGGCCGGTGTCCGCGAGCAGTCCGCAGGCGCGCAGCGGCGCGAACGAGTGCGCATGCTGATGCTTCAGGGGCCACGAGGCCCGCGTCGCGGGCGAATGCCGCTCAGGAGCGCAGCGGGCGCAGACCCGAAGCCGGGTCCGCCGGACCGACTGTTCCGCCCGTGCCGGCCACCGGGCGCGCCAGGCGCGCGACATCCCGAGCATCCTCGGCATCATCGGATTCCGCGGTATCGCCGACTTCCGCAACGTCTGCGGCCTCCTCGGCGTCCTGGGCATCACCAGCTTCCTCAGCACCCGCGGCGCCCTCAGCATCCGTTGTATCCGCTGAGCCCCCGGCTTCGATGGTCGTGCAGCCGGACTGGACCGGCTCCCCGTCGTCTCCGGTCGGCGGGCATCCGGGCCCCGGCGGGCGGTCCTCCGAACACGCGGTTCGAAGCGCGGGCCCGGTCTCGCCATTCTCCGCTCCTGCGGCTTCACCGGCTTCACCGCCGGGCGGTTTCCCCAGTTGCGCCCTCCGAGTCCGATGAGGCGCCTCCTGCGCCGTCCGCCGATGTCACCGCATGGGACGACATCATCTCCTCCCCGGAGCCCTCGCGCGGTCGGAGGCCGTTCAGGTCCAGGGCCGGCGCCCGTCCCAGGCGCGGTTCGAAGTCCAGGTCCAGCGACAGCGCGGGGACGAGGCCTCAGGACACCGGCAGCACGGGGAGCGTCACTGGAATGTCACCGGAAACTTGGGCAATGCTGCGCAGCCCGATCCGGCTCCGGCTGCTCCCGGCAGCTCCGCCTCACTGTCCCGGCTGCCCCAGCTGCCCCGGCCGCTTCTGCCATCCCCGCCACCCATGCTGACTCTGCCGCTGCCTCGCTCCCGTTCGCCACGGCCGCCCCGGAGTCCGAGCCCGATGCGCAGCCCGGCCCGACGGCCCGAGGCGCTGCATGAGCGCACCCCGTCCGCGCGCACCGCGTCCGGCTACGAGGGCCGACGATCAGATCATCCTGCCCCGGCGCTCGCGTGATCTCACGCCGACCGTCGAGAACATCCACTCCTCGTGGGAGTGCAACGACGAGCGCATAGTCGCCCCGGCGCCCCGGCGCAGGACCGGCGCGGGGCTGGGCCGGGCGCATCAGCGTTCTGACCGTGCTGGGGCTCGTGACCGTCATCGCCCCGATCAGTACTCGTGTGTCGCCCAGCCCCTGGCGTCCGCAGCACTGAACACGCAGTCCGAGACCCCGGCCCCGGAGGCGAGCGCGCCGGCGTCCTCGGTGGCCGCCGCCGTCCTCGGTTCGGATGCCGATGTCGACTCCCCATCCGACTCCGACCTGTCCAACGTCCCCGACGCCGCAACCCGGACTCGCATTCGCGAGGCCCGCGAGAACGCCGTGGTGACCTGCTCCCCGCAGACGGGGCGCCTCGGGGACACCAGCGCCTTCAACAAGGCGCCGGAGATCTTCTTCCGATGATCTCGGACACCCTACACCGTCTCCTCGCCCTACGGCTACCGCCTGCATCCCACTCTGGGCTACATGAAGCTGCACGCCGGTCAGGACTTCGCCGCTCCCGTTGGTACGCCCATCTACGCGGCGGCTGCGGGGAAGGTCGTATTCGCCGGCATGGACGATGGCGCCGGCACCGTCACCATCGAGCACCAGATCGACGGCCAGACCTGGTACACGAGCTATCTGCACATGTACGAGGACGGCATTTACGTCAAGGTCGGTGACACGGTCACCGCCGGTCAGCTCATCGCCGGCGTTGGAAACACCGGTCGTTCCTCCGGCTCCCACCTGCATTTCGAGGTCCGGACCAAGAACGACACGGCTGATGAGTCCACGGTCGATCCCGAGAAGTGGCTCGAGGATCACCACGCTGCTGAGCTGTCCACAGACTGCACCTGAGCGGGTAGAGCCCGGATGGGCGAGGAGGATCAATGAGACCCAGGCGGCGCTGTGCCGTGATCGCGCACCGCGGGGGAGCCCGTGAGGGTCCCTGAGAACACGTGGAGCGCCGTCGAGCATGTGGAGTCGCTGGGGCTGACGTGGATGGAGACCGATCTCCACGCCACCGCGGATGACGTCGTGGTTCTGTCTCACGACGCCGACCTGGGGTGGATCGGCGGCAGGGGGACCCTGTCGGAGCTGACCTGGGATGAGGCCGCCGAGCTCGATGCCGGCGATGGCCGCGGCCTCGTGCGGTTGGACGAGGTTCTGGAGGCCCATCCGGGACTCGCACTCAACGTGGATCTCAAGGGAGCCCGCGGTGGTGCAGCCGGCTCTGCAGGTGGTCCGGGCCGCCGACGCCCTCGACCGGGTGCGGTTCGCCTCCTTCTCCGCACGCCGTCTCGGCGATGCTGCGCCGCCAGGAGCCGCGGGCGACGACCTCGCTGGGAGGGTTCGACATCGCGGGCCTGATGCTGCTCAGCGAGGCGGTCCTGCCGCTGCCGCACACGCGCTGGGGCTGGACGCGGGGAAGAGTCGACGCCGTGCAGGTGCCTCCGATGCACCGCGGGATGCAGGTGGTGACTCGGCGCTTCGTGGCCCAGGCGCACACCGTCGGCCTCGAGGTGCATGTCTGGACGGTCGATGATCCCGAGGGAGATGCGCCGTCTGGCGGCGCTCAACGTCGATCGCCATCATGACTGACGTGCCCACTCGCCCTGGAGATCCTGGGGAGCTGAAAGCCCTGACGGCCCTGGAAGACCTGCATCGGCATCCCCGGTAGGGGAGAGTGGACGCATGCAGGAATCTGACGGCCCTCGGCCCGCTGACGCCATCGGCACTACCGGTCGTGGTGGCGACGACAGTGTCTCGGCGACCCGATCGCCGTTCCCACCGGCGAGACCGGACCGCGAGTCGATGCCCCTGCGGTCCGGTGCGCGGGGTGGCGGCGGATCGTCTCGCTTCCCGAGCCCGGCCGCCTTACGCCCGCTTCGAGCGCTCGGGCGCCTCTACGGCATCCCTACGCCGAGGCCCCGATCGGGGCGCGCCGCCTCATGGCGCCCGTGCCCTGCGCCCGGTGGGCGGAGGAGCGCCCGGCCGTTCTACTCCGGCCCGACGCCGCAGCGCGGTTCGATCTTCGGGGACTCCGCCATCCCCGAGCCCTCGGTTGAGGGCGAGGACATGCTCAACCTCAACGTCTTCACCCTGCTGCTCGGGGACGCGGACGCCGGGCTGCCGGTCTATGTGTGGATTCACGGCGGTGGCTGGTCATCGGGCTGCCAGGCGAGCCCCTGGTACGACGGCGCCGCTTTCAACCGCGACGGCGTGGTCACGGTGGTCGTGTCCTACCGCCTGGGATTCGACGGCTACGGCTGGGTGGAGGACTCTGACGCCCCCTTCAATCGCGGGCTGCTGGATCAGATCGCAGCGCTGGAGTGGGTGCGGCGCAATATCGTCGTTTTCGGGGAGACCCGGGGAACGTGACCATCGGCGGGCAGAGCGCCGGGGGCAGCAATGTCCCGGCCCTGATGGCTCGCCCCGTGCACGCGGCCTGTTCCGCAGGGCGATCAGCGAGTCGGGCGCCGTGACCGACATTCCGGCCGACCGCGCCCGCTCCACTGCCCGTCGAATGGCCCGCTTCTGCGGCATCGAGCCGAATCTTAAGGGCTGGCGCGAGCTGAACTACGCCCGTGTCCTATCCGTCACGGCGGAATTCGAGAAGCAGATCGAGAGGCGGAACGACGAGCACGGCGTCGAGCGGGAGGTTCCCGATGCGCTGGTCGAGCGCATCGGCGCCGCGATCACCCCGGCCCGGATATGGGCGATATGGGCATTGTCTCACGGCCCCACGGTCGACGGCGACCTTCGCCCCTGCCCGTTCGCGAGGCCCCTGGCGCAGGGCGCCGGCGAAGACATCCCGCTGCTGACCATGAGCACTACACACGAATTCATCTGATCGCCTTCGGCTCGCCCAGGAGCTCGGCGGGCGCAGTGCGGAGGAGGTGATGGTGCAGGCAGGTATGGACGCGGGGCTCGCAGCGGATTATGTGGCCGCCCACGGCGAGCTCACTGGTGGCGAGCACCTTTGCCTCGGCAATCTCATCTCCGACACCATGTTCCACACCCCGCTCCTGGGCTGGGCCCGGGCCAGGGACGACCGTGCTCGATCACGTGCGGGATCGTCCGCGGGGACGCCGGCAGGATCGGCGGGAACCTGGGTGAGCGCTTTCGCGTGGGAGTCGCCCGAGACGGGATGGTCGACGCACTGCTTCGAGGTGCCCTTCGCCTTCGACTGCTTGTCCCACCCCTACTGCGATCACACTCTGCGGGCGGCGCCTCCCCAGACGCTGGCCGATACCGTTCACGGCGATTGGGTGCGTTTCATCCTTACCGGCGACCCGGGGTGGGAGCCCTGGGAGGGTCGCGGCCTGGGTCGGACGTACGGGGATCCGCGCGGCTCGGTCCCGGAAGCGAGCTGTCGATGGCGAGATCTTCGCCATCGATCTGCGCCTGCTGGAGGCCGGGGAACGACTCGCTGAGACAATGACGACGATGACGACGATGACAGAGACGGCGGGGTCAGCGGAGTGAATACAAGGCCGGCGGAATCGACAGAGACAGGAACGAGCTGAGCGGCTCGCTTGCGCAGTGGAGCCCGCTCCGGACAGCCGGCGTTCTGAGGGCTTCTCTGCCGGTGTTCCGCGCTGTCTCTCCGTCGAGGCGCGAGGGCTTTAGGCGGTGCCCGTCACCCGCCCGCCCAGGGCGAGCCCGTTCGTGCCCGGAACCGTCGGCACCGTCATCTCCCCGCGCCTGGACCGAGCCGGCACCGGGGCGGCGCCCACCAGCTACGCTACAGCTCTGCTGGCCGTTGGCGTCGACGGTCGCATCATCCACACCCTCATGAGACACGGTTCCCTGGCCACCACCGGCCGCTACCTCGGCGTCACCGCCGGCCAGTAGCGAGCGGCCCTGGACTCCCTCACCTGACACACCGGCGGCCGTCAGCTACGGTGAGTGACCGCTGACCCCCAGCACCCCCAGTGATGGCGCACCGGGTGTGGACGCCGGCGGCTCCGCGAGATATTGCGGGGAGCCACCCGGCTGTAATCCGGATGGCTCCCCTGACAGGCGGCTCAGTCGAACCACCTGCCGAGGGCATCCGCAAGGACACTAACGGCCCGGACCAGGCGAGCGATGCTGATCAACATGGCGCTCACCTTCCGGGCCGTCTCCTTGTCCTTGCGAACCTTGACGTGGTGCCTGCCCTGGGCTTGGACACGGCCTCACCTCCTTTCCGACTCCCTATTCCTCCCCGGCAAGGACACTGGGTGTTCGGGGAGGGTGCCGAAGAAGGCCCCACCAGCATGCCACGCAGACCACCCGCTCACCGGCTCGCCGCTGCCCGAGGAGTCGCGACGGGCGCGTTGGGTCGCGGGCGGTGGTGCGGGCCGTCGGACCCGACGGGGCACGGCGGGCAATGTCGTCCGTGGCCGGACAGGCCGTCCGCCTATAGCGCCCCATCGGAAAAGGAGGACGGCCGAGCAGAACCGCGCCCAAGGAACAGCGGCGACCTCGGCGTAGCAAAACCGGTAACCGTGGATCGTGCAGCACGTCACCGATAACGGCACCGTCTACGCCCGCGAAGTCGGCAGCGGAGGCAAACGTTCACGCACGGTCGCGCCCCTGCCGAGTATGTGAGCGAGCATGCGCACTGGTCGTATGCCGCGACCGCCTACGGCGTCCAGGACGCGACCGTCTACCGTTCGCTCACGATGCTGTCCGATGCGACGAGCGTGGCAGGCGTCTACGTTTACGTTGGCATGACCAGAGGCCGTCAGCAGAACCAACTGCATGTCGTCGCGGAGAACATGGACGACGCGCGGGCGCAGTTCGTTGAGGCGATGGAACGCGACCCGGCAGACCGTGGCCTCGACCACGCCATCGCTCAAGCCATCGACGCAGCACGTGGCCTGGTCGCCGATGGTCCCGTGCAGCTCGTCACCGACGAAATCGCCCGCCTCGCCACCGAAGTTGAACGAGCAGAACAGCGCTCGCGGAGCGGTGGGAGCAGACCGCCACCCGGTTCGACGCCCAACGCGCGACACACAAGGCCAAGGACGACGAGCACGCTGATGTGCTCGGCCGCGCCGAGGCCGATCTCCGCGTGATCGACGTCGCCCAGCAGGTCGAAGCCGCCAGAGGCGACCGTGACGCGATGCGGGAGCGGCGCGAGCAGGAACAACGGCAGCAGGCACTTGCCGAGCGTGAATGGCAACTCAGCGAGCCGACCGAAGCCGACCGCCGCCACGACCCCTCAACGCGACGGGCCGGCACGCGCCTATAAGCATCGAGCATCGGCAGCACGTCGCGTCGGCATGACGTTCACAGCAGACCCGCAACCCGAGATACAGACAGACGTCCAGGGTGATTGTCGGCCGTTCGTCGTACAGTTGAAGACATGACACCCGACACCGCAACTTCTGATCCGAGACGGCTCGCGCTCGACGCTGACCAGCGCGCGGTCGTCGCTAACGCGTTGCTCGAAAGCCTCCATGATGCAGGCGACGCGGGCGAGGCCGATGCAGCCTGGCGTGCCGAGGCCACCCGGCGACTGGCCGAGGTGCGCTCCGGTGCGGTCGAGTTGGTGGATGCTGACGAGCACTACGACCGATTGCGCGCCTCACTCACCGCATGACCCTGTCTCAGCGGGAGCACCCCGAAGCCGTCGCCGAGTTCGACGCCGCAGTGCGCTGGTACGAAGAGCAGGAACCAGAGATCGGCCTGGCGCTGATCGACCAAGCACGGCAAGCTCGGAAGGACCTCGACCAGTGGCCGAACGCCGCACCGCCATTCACGATCGCTGCCGATGGCACCGTGATCCGCAGCAAGGCTATTCGTGGATACCCCTACCGCATCGTCTACACAGTGGAGCCGGACACGATCCTGATCCTCGCTTGCGTCCACGAGCGCCGAGAACCGGGCTACTGGCTCCACCCTGAACAGCATGGCGGCATCGCCGAAACCAGAGCTTGGGCAAGCGGCACGAGTCACCGATACACTGGAACCTCGCAGACACGCACGATTTTCTTGTCGCCTTGCGTCTCTTCTGATCGATCTCCCGCTTCAGGGGCGCATGGATGCCGGCTCGCGGATGGCGGCCTGGCAGCCGTCGGGCCAGATGCGGAACCAGATTGCGGGCTCCGACCTCGACGTCGATCGGGCGGCCTGCGCTGTGCGCGATTCTCAGCAGGCCCTCAATGCTCGCGTCACATCTATCGATGATGGTGTAGCCGGTCCACGCGTCGATCACCGACCTACCGGCTACGCGGAACACGTCGAGTCGGTCAGTCGGGAAGCACGGCCCTGTTCGTGTTACACACGACTCGGCGGGGGTTTGCGGACCATCTGGGCATCACGGGGCCGGCGGCAAGTCGCAAGATTCAGGGACGACGGGCTGGAGCACGGAGGACCTCATCGAAACGGCGGAGTTCCTCGGGTGTCGAGCCCGCCGATCTGCTTCCTCGCGGAGTCGAGACAGCCTCGCCGGGAGCGGCGGGGCTCTGGTTCGGTGCCCCGGACAGGATTCGAACCTGCGACCTTCTGCTCCGGAGGCAGACGCTCTATCCACTGAGCTACCGGGGCCCGGAGCGGAACTCTACCAGTGCGCGGCCCGCAAACCGAAACCGAGTCGAACTCCCGGCGGAGCGGGATGAGACATGCCTCGAGATGATCCTTCGTCGAGATTGACTTTTTGGGATGAGATCGACGGTGGCGTCGTCGATCTCATCCCAAAAGTCAATCTCGACGCATGAAGCGCATGAGGGGTTCGCATATGCTCTTGCTCACTGAGTGCCTCGCTCAGCGCTCACCGATGCGCACTGAGCTCAGTGCCCGCATGCCCCACCGTCCCGAAGGAACTGCTCGTCCGCCCCACTCCGCTACTCTGTGCTCGTGACTCCCGGAAGAGCTCGCCGAAGCGATCCACACCGTTCTGACCACTGCCGTCGACGACGGCTCTCTCGCCCTGCCGGTCGAGGAGGTGCCGCTTCCCCGAGTCGAGCGCCCCAGAAACCGTGATCACGGCGATTGGGCCACCAATGTCGCCATGCAGTTGGCCAAGAAGGCCGGAACCAATCCGCGCGCGCTGGCCGAGCTCTCGTGCCCCGCCTCGCCGAGCTCGACGGCGTTGATTCCGTGAGATCGCCGGGCCGGGCTTCCTCAACTTCCGCCTGAGTGCCGCCTCCGCCGGTGAGCTGGCCCGCACCATCGTCGAGGCGGGGAGGCCTACGGCCGCAATGACGCCCTGGCCGGTCAGCATGTCAACCCTCGAGTACGTCTCGGCCAATCCCACCGGGCCGGTGCACCTGGGCGGCCCGCTGGGCCGCCGTCGGCGATTCCCTGGCGCGCATCCTGGTCGCCTGTGGCGCCACCGTGACCCGCGAGTACTACTTCAACGATCACGGCACCCAGATCGACCGTTTCGCCAGTTCCCTGCTGGCCAGCGCTCGCGGTCAAGAGATCCCCGAGGACGGCTACGGCGGTGCGTACATCACTGAGATCGCCCAGAAGGTGATTGCCGATGAGCTCGCCGCCGGCCGTCCCGATCCCATCGGCCTGCCCGACGACGAGGCCACCGAGGTCTTCCGGGCCCACGGCGTGGATCTCATGTTCGACGCCATCAAGAGCGAGCCCATGCCTTCCGCTCCGACTTCGACGTCTTCTTCCACGAAGAGTCCTCGCACAGCTCCGGCGCCGTGGCCCGCTCCATCGACATCCCTGCGCGAGCGCGGCGTCATTGAGGACCGAGATGGCGCCACCTGGCTGCGCACCACCGAGTTCGCGCGACGACAAGGACCGCGTCCTGATCAAGTCCGACGGAAACGCCGCCTACTTCGCCGCAGACCTGGCCTCACTACCTGGACAAGCGCGAGCGCGGTGCCGACTGCTGCATCTTCCTGTTCGGCGCCGATCACCACGGCTACGTCGGCCGCATGATGGCCATGTGCTCCGCCTTCGGGGATGAGCCGGGCGTCAACATGCAGATCATCATCGGCCAGTTCGTCAACCTCGTTAAGGACGGCGCCCCGGTGCGCATGTCCAAGCGCGCCGGCACCATCGTGACGCCTCGCGGATCTCGTCGATGCCGTTGTGTGGACGCCGCCCGCTATGCCCTGGCCCGCTCGTCCATGGACTCCGCCATTGATATCGATCTGAACCTGCTGGCCTCGACGTCGAACGACAACCCGGTCTACTACGTGCAGTACGCCCACGCCCGCACCTGCACGTGGCCCGCAACGCTGCCGAGCACGGTGTGAGCTGACCCCGAGAAGGCTGCCTTCGATCCCGGCGCCCTGGACGACCCGGCTGACTCTGCGCTGCTGGGCACCCTGGCCCGCTTCCCGGCCACCGTTGCCCAGGCGGCTCAGCTCCGCGAGCAGCACCGCGTGGCCCGTTACCTCGAGCAGCTCGCGGCGGCTTACCACGCCTGGTACGGCACCACTCGTGTCACCCCCGCGGGTGATGATGCGTCAACGCGGACACGTGGCCCGCCTGTGGCTCAACGACGCCGTCGGCCAGGGTGCTGGCCAATGGCCTGACCTGTTGGGCGTGAGCGCTCCGATCGTAGCGTGAGCGGCCGTCCTCCCGCCCTGCCGAGATCCGCAAGATCGCCGAGATCGGTCGTAATCCGCATCGAGATCGGTCCGGTTCCGCGCCGAGATCGGCTGATACGGCCCCCGAGCCAGAGCCAGAAGGAGAATCATGACTGCTGCGACCGTTCCTGCTGGAGAGTCGGCTCCGGGCACCCTAGTTCGCCCCGAGCTCGCGGACCGTCCCGACCTGTGGCCGTGGACCGCACGACGGCGCGATGACGGGGTCCTGGAGGTCGGCGGGTGGCCCTGACCGACATCGCCGCGATTTCGCCACCCCCGCCTTCGTCATGGATCGCGCCGATCTGCGCGGGCGCGCCCGCGTATGGGCCACCGCCATGGCCGAGGAGTTCTGGGACGGCTACGGCATGAGCGGCGGTGACGCCTTCTACGCGGGCAAGGCCTTCCTGTGCTCGGACGTCGTGCGCACCGTTACCGAGGCCGGCATGGGGGTCGATACAGCCTCCCTGGGCGAGCTCACCCTGGCTCTGCGCGCTGGGTGCCGCGCCGTCGGCGGTGGGCCCGCACGGCAACAACAAGCTCGACGCCGAGATCGAGACCGCCCTGAGCGCCGGAGACGGCCAGGGCATCGAGCGGATCTTCATCGACTCCCTGGACGAGGTCGCCCAGATCGAGTCGATCGCCGCCCGGCTGGGCACCACCGCCCGCGTCATGATCCGGGTCAAGACCGGTGCACGCCGGTGGCAATGAGTACGTCTCCACCGGGCACGAGGACCAGAAGTTCGGCGTGGGTGCCTTCGACGGCCAGCCCGACGAGGTCGTGACGGCCATTAAGGCCAGCGAGCACCTGGAGTTGCGGGGCCTGCACAGTCACATCGGCAGTCAGATCCAGGGCACTGCCGCCTTCGAGGAGGCCGCCGGCATCATCTGCGAGCTCGCAGCCAGGGTGAGTGCCAAGACGGGCGCTCCGCTGCCCGAGATCGACCTGGGGGGCGGCGCGGGAATCGCCTACCGGGCGCCGACCCGGTCCCCACCGCTCCCATCGAGGTGGTGCGCGCCATCGCAGGCGCCGTGCGCTCGGCCTGCGACCGCCTGGGACATCACGGGTCCCTGCGGGTCTCCTTGGAGCCCGGGCGCTCCATCGCTGGCCCCACCACCGTCACCCTCTACCGGGTCGGCGTGATCAAGGACGCGATTCTGGACGACGGCGCCCGCCGTCGCTACGTCTCCATCGACGGCGGCATGGCCGACAACATCCGCCCGGCCCTCTACGGGGCGACCTCACACCGCGGCCGTGGCCAACTCGCAGTCTCGCAGGCGCCGGCGGTGAGCTGCCGCGTGGTGGGCAAGCACCGCGAGTCCGGCGATGTCGTCGTGTGGGACGTGGACCTGCCCTGAGGACCCGGGCGCGGCGACCCGCTGGCCGTGCCCGCTACCGGCGCCTACGGCTACCCATGGCCCTCGAACTACAACATGCTGACCAAGCCGGGTGTCGTGGCTCGTGGAGGACGGCGCTGCCGGCTGGTGGTGGTGCCCCCAGACCCTGGAGGACCTCCTGGCGCTCCAGGGCTGAGGTGTGGGAGCGCCTCGCGGATCGGGGGTACTCGCGCTCGTCGGGCATCAGGGACTTCCCCTACTCCCCGGGTAGGAGACGGCCGGCGGCGGAATCCTCCCCGAGGCTCTGCATTGAGGGCGGTGGGCCTCCATACGCTACGTGACATGAGCGCAGCAGTGTCCTCCTCGAAGTGCCCCCGCCGCCGGTCCACTCGCAGCGGCGATCCGGCTCTGCCCTACTCGGTGGATCTGCGCGGGGCCCTCCGCCGGGCCTGGGCTGCGATGACGTCGCCGGAAGTCGTGAACCGGGCGACCGGTGCCGGCTGGTACCGAAACCGGTACTGAACCGCTGATGAACATGGCCTTTCAGCACGGCCGTCCGGAATCGATCGGCCGGGCGCGCAGCCAGGCGCGGGCCATGGACGGGCGCCGCCACCCATGCTGGACCGCGACGCAATCGCCCTTCGGCGCAACCCTCCCGAGCAGGTGGTCCCCCGACTGAGCAGCCCCAGCCGACCTTCCGTCCCCCGGTGCCGCGCCCGTGCTGCGGGTAGGCGTTCTCGGTTTCCGGCACGGTCGGCACCCAGGTCGTGCGCCTCCTGCTGGAGCAGGCCGACGACTTCGCCGCGCGCAGCGGGGCCCTGCATGGAGATCACCGGCATCGCCGTGCGCAACCTCGACGCCCCCGGGATCCCGCCGTCCCCCGCGAGCTCCTGACCGACGACGCCACCGCAGTGGCTCACCGGCAACGACCTTGTCGTCGAGCTCATCGGCGGGATCGAGCCCGCCCGCACCCTCATTCTGGCCGCCTTCAAGGCCGGGGCGAGCGTCATCACGGGCAACAAGGCCCTCATCGCCGCTCACGGACCCGAGCTCTACGATGCTGCGGCGGCGGCCGGCACCGATTTCTACTACGAGGCGGCGGTCGCCGGCGCCGTCCCCGTCGTCTACGCCCTGCGCGAGTCCATGGCCGGGGACCGCGTCACCAGCGTGCTCGGCATCGTCAACGGCACCACCAACTACATTCTTGACGAGATGAGCACCAAGGGCTCTCCTTCGATGAGGTCCCGCCACCGCTCAGGCCCTCGGCTACGCGGAGGCGGATCCGACGGCCGACGTCGATGGCCTGACGCTGCCGCCGAAGGCCGCGATCATCGCGTCCCTCGCCTTCCACACCCGTGTCGGACTGTCCGACGTTCAGGTCGAGGGAATCCGCTCCGTGACCGCGGATGACATCCGCGAGGCCCACGCCTCGGGCTGCGAGCTCAAGCTGCTGGCGATCGCCCAGCGCCGGGAGGACGAGCACGCCCACGGCGTGTCGGTGCGGTCCACCCCGCCCTCGTCCCGGCCGATCACCCGCTGGCGAGCGTGCACGGCGCTACAACGCCGTCCTGGTGGAGGCCGAGGCGCCGGGCGCCTCATGTTCTACGGTCAGGGCGCCGGCGGCGCCGACCGCCTCCGCGGTCCTGTCCGATGTCGTCGCCGCAGCCGCTCATCGGGTCAACGGCGGTCAGGCCCCCGCGAGGTCCTCCTACGCGCGCCTGCCGATCCTGGGGCCGGAGGCGGCCGTCACCCGATACCAGATCCAGCTGCGCGTTGAGGATGCCGCGGGATCCCTGGCGGCCATGGCCGGCGTCTTCGCCGACAACGAGGTGTCCATCAACTCGGTGCGTCAGAGCGCCTATGTCACCAGTGATGGGGCGGCCGTGGTCACCTTCGTCACCCACCCCTGCCCCCGTCTTCCACCTCGATGCCGCCGTCGAGGGCCTGCGGGCCTCGGACCGGGTCATGGAGGTCGTCTCCGTCCGGCGCGTCGAGGGGCAGTGAGCATGCGCTTGGCGAATGAGCGGGCTGCCGTACGGGTGCCGGCCACCACCGCCAACATGGGGCCGGGCTTCGACTCCTTCGGCATGGCCTTCCGCTACTACGACGAGGTCGAGGTTCGCCCGGTCGCGGGCGCCACCCGTGCGCACGTCGAGGGCGTGGGGAAGGGGAGCGTCCCGACCGGGAACGACAACCTCGTCGTGCGTGCTCTGCGCGCGGGCCTCGACGCCGTCGGCGCCCCGCAGGCGGGTTTCGAGATGCGCTGCGTCAATCGCATTCCGCACGGCGGGGGAATGGGGTCATCCGCATCGGCGGCCGTCGCCGGTCTCATGCTCGCCCGGGGACTGCTCTCCGAGCCGCGGGCCCTGCCCGACGACGAGGTGTTCCGCATCGCCACCGGCTTCGAGGGGCATCCCGACAATGTGGCGCCGGCCGTCTTCGGCGGGGCGACCGTGGCCTGGGTGGAGGCGGATGGCACGCCCCGGGCCGCGCCCATGCCGGTGGACGGAACATTGCCGGTCAGCCTTCTCGTACCGCCGTCCACAACCCGTCTGAGCACCGAGGAGGCGCGCAAGGTTCTACCGGACTCGGTGCCGCGCGCCGACGCCCTGTTCAACACCCTCGCGTGCCGCTGTTCTCATGCTCGCCCTGGCGGGCCGACCCGACCTGCTTCTGGCCGGTACCGAGGACCGTCTCCATCAGGAGTACCGCCGCAGCGTGCTGCCCTCGTCGATGGCGGTCATGGATTCCCTGCGCGGGCAGGGGCTATCCCGCGGTGATCTCCGGCGCCGGTCCCACGGTGCTGGTGCTTGCTGACGTCGCGCAGCAGACCCGCTTCACCCTCGAGCGGCACGGCTGGACGGTCCTTCGCCCCGGAATCGACACCCGCGGGGCGGTACTGACCTCAGCGGCCTCCTGAACCGACTGAACCGATTCCTCTGAGCGGATGGTGAAGGCTCCCCGTGGCCAGGCCGGAAGAGGGTTCTTACGGTGAGGCCATGAGCGCACGCGATTTCAATAGTCAGCCTCAGGGGACGCATCTGCCCGCCGGTCTCGTTCCTTCCTCAGTCGAGGAGGATGTCCGATCGGCGATCTGGAAAGCAGATCGTCCTTGGTCATGCCGATGAGGCGACCCTGGCTTTTGATATTGCCGACCAGTTCCTTGATGGTCCTGCGCCGGTCGATGAGGACGGGGTTCGCGCCGCGGTCCATCACCTGATCGCTGTTCGCCGCAGGCAGCAGGAGACCTTCGGAGAGGTCGTGACCAACCTCGACAGCGCTTTCGCCACCCTGCGCGAGCGCGGGGTCATCGCCGAGCAGGTCTTCTCCTGCTGCAACACCTGCGGTTTCGATGAGATCCGGGGTGTGTCCGATGGTCCCCATTGGGCCGGATTCGTCTTCTTCCACCCTGCAGGACGCCGAGGAGCCTCGTCGAGACCGGCGAGACCTACTTGTCTTACGGGATGTTCTGGAGCCACTACAAGACGCGCATGGAGTATGACGCCATGAGCGAGGACGCCAGGAGCGCGTACTGCGAGGAGCGGACCCGCGATCTCGTGCGGCTCGTCGTCGTCCCCACGCTGCGCGAGTACGGGCTTGAGGTGGACTGGAACGAGGGACCTGAATACTCGCATCCTTCTGCGCGGTGCGGAGTTCTACCGACCGATCAGTGTGCTGGATCGAGATGCTGCTCCGAGGTGTGCGAGGCATGCTGAGACATGTCGAGACGTGGGAGCGTGCGCCTGTTGCGGGCCTGTTCCGGCTCGGGCCGGCTCTGACGCCCGGGAGCAGATCAAAGAGATGAGATGAGCTGCGTCTCATCTCGAGTAGTTGAGAACTAAATAACTTGAGGGTCGAGTTTCTCTCCGGTGAGAGCGAGAAAGGACCTCCCATGCAGTTCGGAATCTTCACCGTCGGAGACATCACCAGCGACCCGCCACCGGCAAGGCCCCCAGCGAGCACCAGCGGATCAAGAACACCGTCGAGATGGCGGAGCTGGCCGACCAGGTCGGCCTCGACTTCTTCGCCACCGGTGAGCATCACAACCGCCCTTCGTCCCTTCCGCGCCCACGACCCTCCTGGCGAATATCGCCGCCCGCACCGAGCGGATCCTCCTGACCACCGCCACCACCCTGATCACCACCAACGACCCGGTCCGTCCTCGCCGAGGAGTACGCCTACCTCCAGCACCGCGCCGACGGGCGGTGGACCTCATGATGGGGCGCGGCAACACCGGCCCGGTCTACCCTGGTTCGGCAAGGACATCCGCAAGGGGATCTCCCTGGCGGTGGAGAACTACGACCTGCTGCGCCGCCTGTGGCGCGAGACCGGCGTGGACTGGCAGGGGGAGTTCCGCACGCCGCTGCAGGACTTCACCTCGATGCCCCGCCCGCTCGACGGCGTCCCGCCCTCGTGTGGCACGCCTCCATCCGCTCGCCCCAGATCGCCGGAGCAGGCCGCCTACTACGGCGACGGATTCCTGCACAACAACATCTTCTGGCCCATCGACCACGTCAAGAAGATGATCGACCTCTACCGCGAGCGCTTTCGCCCACTGACGGCCACGGCGCCCCTGAGCAGGCGATCGGGGGCCTCGGCAGCCAGATCTCTCGCGGCCGGGACCGAGGCGGAGGCCATCCTCGAGGTACGCGCCCTACTTCCGCAACCTCTACGTCTACCAGGGGCCTCCCTCGGAGGAGATGACCGCGCACACGCCGCTGGCCGTGGGGACCCCGAGCAGATCGTGGAGAAGTACCTGACCTACCGCGACGCCATCGGCGACTACCAGCGCCAGGCCTTCAATGTGGACATGGGAGGCGTTCCGCATGCGGAGGTCATGCGTCAGATCGAGTACCTCGGCACCGAGATCGTCCCCGCCCTGCGCGCCGAGCTGGAGCCCTCCAAGCCCGCCGGGGTTCCCGACGCCCTGCTCCACCCGCGCCACCGGGGCCCTGCTGAGGGCTCCGAGCCCCCGGCGGAGGAGCCCTTCTCCATGACCAACGAGTTCGACCCGCTCACGGGCCGGAAGGTGAGGATCTGACATGACTGCCGCCGATGAGAAGAGATGAGAAAGAAGGCGAGAAGAGTGAGATGATGATGACCGCGCCCGTCGTTCCCGCCGGGGGCACGCAGTCCCTGGCCGGATCCGAAACCTATGACTCCTACGCCAACAGCCAGATGGGGCGGCTGACGCGGATCGTCGCCTTCATGCCGGGGTCTCCCAGCCCTCGACATCCCAGATGCTCGCCGAGCGCCTGGCCGAGGGCGCCCGCAGGGCGCTGGAAGCGGACTCCAGGCTCACCAACGTCGAGATCATCGGACTGCGCCCCCTGGCGGGTCGATATCGCGCGCGCCGGCGTGGGCGGCCCTGTCGGACGAACTCCAGCGGGTCGTCGATGCCCTCGTCCGCCGCCGATGGCGTCGTCCTGGTGAGCCCGGTGTTCCAGGGCTCCCTATTCGGGCCTGTTCAAATCGGCCATGGATGTTCTTCCCGCGACCCTCAACGGGGCTCCTGTTCTTCTGGGGGCCACCGCGGGCACGGCGCGTCACAGCCTGGTCACCGAAACGGCGCTGCGACCGCTGGCCGTTTATATGAAGGCCCTGCCGACCACCACTGCCGTCTTCGCCGCCAGTGAGGATTTCAGGGGCGGCCTGGAAAAACCGATCTTGCAGATCCCTCGAAGGCTTCGACCGATCTTCCGGAGGCCTCTCTGGGAGAGCGCATTGCTCAGGCCGGTCGAGAGCTCGCCGCTTTTATCGAGCGCTTCCACGCAGTGCCCCGGTGGATCCCCTGGCCGATTTTTCACGCCGATGAGCGCCCTGCTGGGAGGGCCTCTTCCGAATAAAGTGGCATGCGCTATGGCATGACGGGTGCGGATGCATGCGTTTGCGCTTATGTGCTGCTATGCTCGCCCTGTCTGCCATGCGTGATTGCACCGCACTGTAGATCGCATAGACCCGGGACGATGAGGGCTTCAGCCCTCATCAGATACCGGCAGTGCTGACCCGCCCTGTGAATGTTCCGGGGGAGTCCCCAGTTGAACGTTTCCTTCGTGGAGCGCAACCACACCGTTAGGACACTCGTGACCGAGACCTCCAGCGCCCAGCCTCGCTTTCGACTATGCGCCTGGCCGAGCCCAGGCGCTCGCCGGGACCATGGGGCTCAGGGCATCTCCCGCATGCGCAAGAGCGGGCTCATCGCCGCCATTCGTGACGGCGGGAGTAGCTGAACCCGATGCTCCTCCTGCCCGTGCTTCGCGCCGCAGCGCTTCCGATGCCGGCAGCCCCGGCAGCCCTGACAATGCCGGTAACGCTGATAACACCGCTAACGCTGACAACGCTGACAACGCCGAGACGCCTCCGGCGAAGGAGCCGGCCGGTAAGCAGTCCCGCAAGGATGAGGGGGATGAGGGGGATCAGGGTCATGAGCGCTGAGGCGCAGCCCGCCCGAGCCGAGCGGGAGCGAGCGAGCAGGGGACGGGGGCGACCGAGGCTCGCGAGACCCGATCCTGTTCCCGGCGTCGCCGCGCGACGCGCGACCGGCACCCGCAGGCTCTGCAGACCTCGCAGATAGAAGCCGCCGTCCTGATCTGCCGACCGGCTCGGAGGAGGGCGGCGACGGTTCATCCTCCGGTGATGGCCGTGATTCCAAGCGATCCAGGGGCGGGATGCGCAGCGCGCCCCGAGCGAGCTCGTCGGGTCGTCGCGCCGCGGGCGTCGTCGCGTTCAGGCCGCTGCAGGCGCCCTGACGCGTCGATCAGCATGCTGCGCGTGAGTCCTCCGACTCGCCAGAGGGCCACCTCGATGCGAAGGCCGCCCTCATGCGCGACCTTGCTGACGCCACCGGCACCGCTGCCGTCGAGCCCAGTGAGCGCAAGCGTCGCGACGGCGGCGGACGCAACAACGAGGCCGACTGGGAGGAGGAGGGCCGGAGGCGGTGTCCGGCGCGGCCGCAAGCGTCGTGATCGCGACCGTGACGGCTCCCAGAACAATGAGGGCAACCAGGGGCGCGGCCAGCAGTCGCGCGAGGAGGAGGTGCTTCTGCCCGTTGCGGGCATCCTCGACGTCTCCGACCATCAGCACGCCTACCTGCGCACCTCCGGCTATCTTCCCGGCCCCAAGCGACGTCCCACGTCTCTGCCCATCAGATCAAGGACAACGGTCTGCGTCCGGCGACGCCATCACGGGCTGGGTCCGCGAGGGCGGCGAGACCTCCCACCCCGGCGGCCAGGGGCGCAACAACCGCCGCCAGAATCGCTCTGCCCGTCAGAAGTACAACCCGCTGGTCAGCGTCGAGACCATCAACGGGATGGATCCCGAGCGCGCCAAGCGGCGTCCGGAGTTCTCCAAGCTCACCCCTCTCTACCCCAGGAGCAGCTCCGTCTGGAGACCACGCCCAAGGCCATGACGCCGCGGGTGATCGACCCTGGTCGCCCCCATCGGCAAGGGGCAGCGCGGGCTCATCGTCTCCCCGCCCAAGGCCGGTAAGACGATCGTCCTCCAGCAGATCGCCAACGCGATCTCCGTCAACAATCCCGAGGCCCACCTCATGGTCGTGCTCGTCGACGAGCGACCCGAGGAGGTCACCGACATGCAGCGCACCGTCAGGGGAGGTCATCGCCTCGACCTTCGACCGCCCCGCCTCCGACCACACGACTGTCGCCGAGCTCTCCATAGAGCGCGCCAAGCGGCTGGTCGAGCTCGGGCAGGACGTCGTGGTGCTGCTCGACTCCATCACCCGCCTGGGCCGTGCCTACAACCTGGCGGCCCCGGCGAGCGGCCGCATCCTGTCCGGCGGTGTGGACGCCTCCGCCCTCTATCCGCCCAAGCGCTTCTTCGGGGCCGCACGCAATATCGAGAACGGCGGATCCCTTACGATCCTGGCCACCGCCCTGGTGGAGACCGGCTCGAAGATGGACGAGGTGATCTTCGAGGAGTTCAAGGGGACCGGCAATATGGAGCTGCGCCTGTCTCGCCAGCTGGCGGAGAAGCGCATCTTCCCGGCGGTCGACGTCGCCGCCTCCTCGACCCGCCGTGAGGAGCTTCTCATCGACCCCGCTCAGCTCAAGATCATGTGGCGCCTGCGCCGCTTGTTCACGGGCCTGGAGCAGCAGCAGGCGCTCGAGCTGGTGCTCTCCAAGCTCAAGGACACCCAGTCCAACGCCGAGTTTCTCATGGGGATCGCCAAGACCACGCCGGCCGGCACCTCCCTGGCCGATTCCGGCGACGACGAGTAGGCGACGAACTGACCTGCCGCGCGAGGCGCGCACGACCGGTCGTGCAGCGCCTCGCCGTCTCCTGCGCATCCCCGCTACCTCAGCGTCCCTGCATCCCCTGCATCCCCGTATCCTCACTCGCGCTTGCGATATGCGCCTCAGTCCCGCGCGAGGCTCGTGGGTGGGCGGCGGGGCCGCCGCGCATCAGGCGCGATAGCTCCGGAGCAGACGCAGACAGATACCGCATAGATGCTGATGGGTGCTGATGGGTGAGGACCTGATCACACGTCATCGTGGGCGATACGGTGATTGGCTCCTCCAGAAGAATAGGGTGTAGAGTCCAAATCGTTACCCCCTCCCGTCCGAAGGACCTCCCATGAAAGCGATCTCACATCACCACTGGTCTGCTCGGCATTGTGCTGACCGCCGGTCTGCTCGTCTCCCCGGTGGCTGCGGCGACAGGTGATAGCAACTCGAACGAGAGCAGCGATCCGACGCCCACTGCCACTGCGTCCCCACGTCACCCGCATCTACGCCGACATCGACCCCCCACGGCGTCCGGCAAGCAGGACAGCCCGAGCGCGTCCCCGAGTGATGCTCCCAGGGATGCCGGTCAGAACGCGCCCGGCGCCACCGAGTCTCCCAAGGCGACCCCGAGGCACCGGCAATGCCCCGCAGGCGACTCCCCAGCCAGGCGGCTTCCTCCGCCCCCGGGTCGATGGCTCCGGGTCCGGCCAGGCTCCCCACCGCCAGCTCCGCCCCCATCGAGGGCGACGAGGGCATGACTGCGGACAACACGCAGCACACCGATGAGGCCTCGATCATCTCGATCCACCGCAACGGCTGCGTCCTGACCTTCGAGGTTCAGGTCAACACCGCGGGTGCCTACAACATCGCCGTATGGGATGACGGTGTGCAGGTCGGCACTGTGGATGTCAACGGCGGCGCCGGCGAGGTCGTGACCGCCACCTACACGATGGGCGCGAACGTCGGCACCGAGGCCTGGGGCTACGACTTTGTCCTGAACGCCGGTGAGAACCCCGTTCAGTCACGTCAACTGGGACTTCGAGGGCTCGGCCGAGGTCGCTGACGCAGTGCAGCAGCCGGCGGCACCGAGGCCCCCGCTGAGGTCACCGCCACGCCCGGCGCCAAGGCATCTGATCCCGCACTGGCCTAAGACCGGTCCTGCCGCCGGCCTGGGAGTGCTCCGCCCGCTCTGTCTCTGACGGGTGCGGGTGTTGCGCTGCGTCGCGCACGTCGTGAGGCCTGAGCCGAGTCTGGCTCGATTGTCGAGTCAATAAGTCGATAGCCGCATCAGTAGCATTGTCTTCGACGCTGGCGCCGTCATTCCGATCGGAATGACGGCGCCACGCTTCTTGGATGATTCGGACGATGTTGTGCAGTGTCTCGGAGGCGGGCGTGCTCGTCCGTTGTGCACTGCAGCGGCGGGAGGCATAATCGCCCCCGAGCCTCCGGGTTCACCCGCGCTGCGCGCGCGGGACCCGGCGCCCTCTGGATGCTAGGAGATACCCATGAAGCAGGGGATTCACCCCGAATACGTGCCCACCACGATCACGTGCACGTGCGGCAACACCTTTGAGACTCGCTCGACCGTCACCTCCGGTGAGATTCGCGTCGATGTCTGCTCTCGGCCTGCCACCCGTTCTACACGGCAAGCAGAAGATCCTCGACACCGGCGGTCGCGTGGCCCGTTTCGAGGCTCGCTACGGCAAGCGCAGAAGTAACCGGCCTGCACGACGCCGACGGAGCTCCCCGCGAGCCCCCGTCGGCGTCGTCGCGTTTCACCGAGATCGGGTCGGAGTTCCGCGCCGAGATCGGTTCACTTCCGCATCGAGATCGGTTCTCGACGCAACTCTCCGCCCACACCGACGCTCCGAGGATACCATGAGCGAGGACTTCTCCGCCGTCGAACCGCTGCTGGCCGAGTACGCCGACCTGGGCGGGACATGGCCGACCCCGCCGTCGCCTCCGACCCGGGCGCCATGCGCGCCTGGGACGCGCCGCTACGCCGAGCTCGGGCGGGTCGTGACAGCCCATCGCGCATGGCGGGACGCCTCGACCGATCTCACTGATGCCCGTGAGCTCGCCGCCGATGACGCCGATTTCGCCGCCGAGCTCCGGGACTCGCCGAGGCCGAGGCCGCCGCCGCCGATCGCCTGCGCAGGTGCTGGTGCCCCTGCGACTCGACGACGCCCGCGACGTCATCATCAGTGAGGTCAAGGCGGGCGAGGGAGGCGAGAGTCAGCGCTCTTCGCCTCCGACCTGGCCCGCATGTACGCCCGCTACGCCGAACGCATGGGGTGGGCCGTCGAGATTCTGGACGCCGCCGACTCCGAGCTCGGCGGATACTAAGGACGTGCGTCTGGCCATCAAAGCCCGCCACGCGGTGGAGCCCCAGGAGGGAGTCTGGGCGCACCTGAAGTACGAGGGTGGCGTCCACCGCGTTCAGCGCGTCCCCGTTACCGAGAGCCAGGGCCGCATTCATACCTCGGCCGCCGGCGTGCTGGTCATGCCCGAGGCGGACGACCCCGGGGACTGGAGATCGACACTGCCGACCTGCGCATCGACGTCTTCCGCTCTTCCGGGCCGGGCGGGCAATCCGTCAACACCACCGATTCAGCCGTACGCATCACTCACGTGCCTACCGGCATCGTCGTCTCCATGCAGAACGAGAAGTCGCAGCTGCAGAACAAGGAGAGCGGCCATGCGTGTGCTGCGTGCGCGACTGCTGGCCGAGCGCGCCGCCGCAGCTGCGGCCGAGGAGGCGGACGCCCGCTGCTCTCAGGTGCGCACCGTCGACCGCTCCGAGCGCATCCGCACCTACAACTTCCCCGAGAACCGCATCGCCGATCACCGCACCGGCTACAAGGCCTACAACCTGGACACTGTGCTCGACGGCGGCCTCGGGCCCGTCATCGCCTCGGCCATCGAGATGGATGAGGCCGAGCGCATGGCGGCGATCGGCGAGCGGTGAGCCGGCGAGGTGAGAGAGCTGCAGCACAGCGCGAGTCCCTTCGCCGAGATCGGTCGAGTTCCGCGCCGAGATCGGTCGCAGCCCGTGTCGAGATCGGTTGAGAGCGCCGGGCCGCCCGTGAGTGCTCTTGATCGTTACGAACTGCGGCGCGATGTACGGGCCGCTGCGAGGCGTCTGGCGGCGGCGGGCGTGGCCTCTGCGGACAACGATGCCCGGCTGCTCGCCGAACATGCTCTGGGACGCTCCGCTGCTGCTCGCCGACGGCGCTGACCCGGACTTCTCCGAGCACTACGAAGCGCTGATTGCGCGCCGCGAGCGTCGGGAGCCGCTTCAGCACATCACCGGCGTCATGTGGTTTCGGGGGCAGGAGCTGGTGAGCAGGCCCGGAGTCTTCATCGTGCGCCCAGAGACGGAGGTGGTGGCGGGAGCCGCCATCGAGGCTGCGCGTCAGATGATCGCCGACGGCGCTGCGCCGCTCGTCGTGGACCTGTGCGCGGGGTCGGGCGCGATTGCGGCGGCGCTCGCCTGCGAGGTGCCGGAAGCCCGCGTGGTCGCCGTCGAGGTCGAGTGAGAGGCGAGCGCCGCCCTGGCCCGCGAGAACTGCAGGCGCCTGGCTCCGGGGCGGGTCGAGGTAGTCCGGGGGGACGCTACTGATGCGCGGGTGCTGAATGACCTGGACGGGTGCGTCGACGTCGTTGTGTCCAACCCCCCGTACGTGCCCGCGGGAGCGAGTTGAGGATGTCGAAACCGCGCGTTACGACCCGACCGGGCCCTGTTCGGTGGGGAGAGAGACGGGCTGGCGGTGCCTCGCGCCGTCGTCCGCCGCGCAGCCGGCCTGCTGCGCCCTGGCGGTGTACTCGTCATGGAGCACGACCCTCGGCAGGTGAGGAGTTGCGGGATGCGGCACTGACGGCCGGGTTCGCCATGGCCGAGACCGGCCGGGGACCTCGCCAGCCGCGACCGTTACCTGCGCGCTGAGCGGTGAAGACTCGTGATGCCCCAGGGTTTCCCGGTCCCTGTGCTGGTTGGTTCGGAGACGCCGCCGTCACACGCAGTTCGGGCACTGCCAGAGTGTCTCGGCGGCGGCGGAGCAGATGGGACAGGATCAAAGCATCGTGATGCACGCATATTCCGAATGGGAGGAATGATTCATGGCCACGGTCGTCATCGGTGCAACGGGGCAGGTCGCCGCGCCTGCGGTCGAGGAGGCCCTCGGTCGCCTGAACACGCACGCCCAGTCCCGTGACGCCAAGCGGGCGGCCGGCGTCCTGCCCGGATGGCGTCGATGTTCGTGAGGCTTCGCCGGCTTCTCGCTGAGATCTTCGCGCTCTGGTCCAGGAGTCGATCGTTGTCGTTCTGACCCACGGCGGAGACGTGTGGACGGCGAGGGCGGGGTCGGCTTCACACGACCGTCGCCGCGTTGCTGCAGAGCGCTCGGTGAGAGCGGTCGGGGGCTGCAGGTGTGCATATCAGCCTCATGACCGCCATGAACGCAGTCGCTCGACGGGACCGAGTCGTCACGGCTTCGACGAGTGGAAAGCGTCGGGCCGGGCGGCCTCGCGCGCGAGCGGCCACCCCTGCGCGATCGATCGCGCCCCGGCTGGTTCGACCACCGGGGTTGCCGAGGACGTCCGGATCGACCTGCGCCAGGGCGACCTGGCTCATGCGGCAGCGGTAGCGGACCGCCGCCACTGCCCAGGTCCTCTTGGAAGGGGCCGTTGATCCGCCCAGGGCCCGGCGAAACCGTGGAGATCTCAGCACCGCAGGCGCTCGTCACGGTTGAGGCTCTTCGCCGCCACGCGAGCCGACGAGCCTGGGCCCTCGATGTGCTGGACGTGGCAACGTGTCCTCTGAGGAGCCCGATGGCGTCCGGAGGATCTCCGGCCTGAGGCGTCGCTGAATCCGCGATTATGACGGCCCGAAATATCGCAGCGTGCGCCGAGCGTCGAACATGAATGACGATCTCTTTCCGGCCCGCCGTGATCACGCGCGTCCCGGATATCCTTGAGGATGACGGATATTTGCCCGAAGTTTCGATTGGCACTGCCGGGGAGAGGGGTGCTCGACTACGGATTCCAGCAGGCGCAGCGAAAGAAGGTGATAATGGCTGGTTGTGTGTGTTATCGCGGTGGTGTCTTCCCGATTGATCGTGTCGCGGCCGGGCGCTCTGAGGATCTGCTCAGTCGAGCGGGTGAGATGGCCATTCTGTTCGCCAAGACCGGTGGATAGGTCCGCCTTATGCTGTTTGCAGGTTGGCTGAAACTTGGATTCATCGATCGTCGTCCGCGATATGCCGGCGTCGTTGAGCTCTACCGTCTCTGGGGTGCCATCTCGTGCGGGGCCAGGACTGCGAGCCGCACGTCGATGCGCGGCTGGAGGACAGCACGGTGCTGGCCTGGGACACGGTGGCAGATGATCCGCTCCTTTCGACCCGGACTACGTCCCACTCACGGGAGGCACGCATATCGCCCTCGCCTTCGACCAGGGCTGTGCACCAGGCCGCTCGATGCGACGCTTATGCCAGGTCTGTCACGCCGGTATATCGGGCAGATCGGGCCCTGGGATGCGCTCCTGTCAGCGCTACGCCACGGTCAGCGGACCCCGACGGCACCGCCAGTCGATCTCACGCGGCGCTCGGAGCTCGCTCTGCTTGAACCAGAGCCGTGCGGCTCTACGCCCTCGCGGGATCGCGCAGATTCTCAGTATGTGGCCGCGCCGCGTACAGCAGGTGCCTGCGTCGTACCCTCCTGATGATGCGGGGCGACTGCATCGGAGCGCGTACCCGGTGATCGGATGACGCAGCCTCCCATTCCAGGACGCATTGTGCTGAGATGACCCTGGGTAGCCGTTCCCAACGGGTTTATCGCTCTCATCCGGTACGGCGGCGCTAACTCCCGTGAGAGTGATCGGACCGGGTTTTATTGAGGTCGGTTAAGAATACGCGCCCTGTTCTGTCTCCGCTCATTGGCTGGGATCCGGCGATCCGTTTCCTGCGTCAGTGGATGGCATTTCATCCGTCTCCATCGCACGACCGTCGGAGAAGAGTTCTCTGGTGCAGTACCCATGAGTCCACACGCAGTTCGCGGCGCGTGGGTTGATCCGGCGCATCGCCATGCCGCCGCGTCGGAGCCAGTGTACCGCCGAGATGAGCCGGTGATGCGCGCAGCCCGCACGGATCCGCCTCAGCGCTGCTGTACCCGTAGCCGAAGGAGGCGAGCGCGCATGCGCCTGCGCAGGGCGCGTGCGCCCGACCATGACGTAGCGTGCTCGCCGCCCGTCGGCGCAGGGCGCGGCGATCTTGTCGCTGCCGGATCCGTGCCACCCGCGTGCCTCGGGCGCGTTCGGATGACGCCAGGCCGCGAGGTCCGGCAGCCGGGTCGGACGAGTCTCTGGCGCAACAGAAGCGCACTCGCACAGAGGGATGGCGGATCGGCTCCAGCGCGTCCTGCAGCGTCGACGACCTGGTCTCTCAGCGTCGGAAGGTCATCGGCAGCAGGCCGAGGCCGTCCCTCGGCGCCAGTCGGAGCGGCGGTCCAGTGGAGTCGCTGGCGCCCGCAGCGATCCAGCGGGTCTGAGGGCCGCATAGGAGTACCCGGTCCCCGCTGACGATGAGATCGACGCAGCCGTCGGCTGGGATGGTGGAGGGGGCGACTTGGCGGGAGCGCCACAGCGTCCGCCCATCCCCAACTGCACCTCGGCGTACATGGCGCCATCATGGCACTGCTGCGGCTGCTTGCGCGGTGCACGGGTGATCTGTCCAAAACGGAGGAGATCAGCCTGGATTCTGCGCTGCGGTGGAGATGAAACAGCTGATATCTCCATGGTTTCTTGGGTTTCTTGAGGAGATCTGGTGAGGCCGGCGGTTTAATCTCCTCCGTTTTGGACAGATCCGTGCTGTGGAGGCTTCTGGTCTCCAATCATGCTGCTGACTTGCATCTACTGGGCGGGTTCGGCCTGTAGTTTCGGGACGCCTTGGTCACCTGGCTGATAAGGCTTTCGCAGGGATCTCCAAGTCCTCGACGCCGATGGCCCGGCCGACGGCGTTCGCCCAGGCGTGCTGCTTCGTCGGCCAGGGCATTAACGGCGTCGCGCCCCGCTCGGTCAGGGTCAGGAGGTTCTGCCCGCGCCGGGCGGGTTGGGCTGCCAGACGGCCCAGCCCTGGGCCACGACATCATTGGCCACCCGCTGCACGCTCTGACGGGTCAGGCCCAGCCCGATCCGCCGTGCGATCTCGGGCACCGGCAGTGGGGCATCCAGCACCGCTCCCAGAACCCGCCAGCGTGCTGGTGTCAGTTCGTGCGGTGCTGTGATCATCGCGGCGGCTGCCAGGAATTCCCCGTTGAGCTCGAAGACGGGGAGGACAAGGTCGGTGAGGGCGTCGCCCTCAGGAGTTCTGCCAGGCACCGGTGGCCTCCATGAGTGCTTCGTAATGGCGGGGATCGCCGGTCAGGTAGAGCTGCTCCCATGTCGTGATGACAGGCTCCGGTGCAAGCTGGGTGACCCGCATGACCTCAGCGGTGAAAGGGACTGCGTAAACACCTCGAAGCAGTGGTGATGCCCTGGTCGGTGATCACCGGCGCGTCGACGTAGCCGCCTGCGCCCTGGTAGCCGCTGGCCGCGAGGAACTCCGCTGCGTTCGAGGTGTGGCGGCGCTCGTCCAAGAACCCGTTGCGGGCCAGGAAATAGGGTGGCCCCGCAGATGGCGGCCACGGGCACCTCTCGTGCGATCAGGCCTTCGACGGTGCCGGCCAGGCGCTCGTGCCCGCCCTCGACGTAGTGGTGGTTCCCGCCTGGGATGACCAGGGCGGCGAGGGTCCCCGTCCGCCAGCGGTATCAGCTCATCAAGATCAGCTGCGGGGGACAGGGGGAGGCCACCGAGTGATCGGACCGCGCCGCCATCGCCCACGAGCAGGAGGGCGGAAGCGCCCGGGGCGGACCTCCTCGGCCGGGTGATCTGCGTGGTCAGATAGGCGTACTCCCAATCGGCCATGGTCTCAGTGGTGTACAGCGCGATGGTCCGCATGATGGTGGCTCTGGAACTTGTTGACAGTGTACTGTCAATAATACAGGTTGACAGCGTGCGTCATTGTGAACAGTTCGAGAGCCAAGTGCGGGTTCGCTCTGGGAGAGCAGCCAGCAAGGAGCTGTGCTCGACGTGCGACTACGGTGAGGAGGTTCTGGGTGAGTGTGCTTCAGGCTGTTCTTCCGACGGCGAAGCGCTTCCGCACGTGTGTGCCAGGAGCGAGGTGTGGCGAGGTTGTGGTTTTCGATCTGTAACAGGAGATAGTTTTGATCCGGAACGTGCGATCTGGATTGTGGACTTTATTCCGAGCGTCCTGATATTTGGGGACTTTTGGTTTGGTAAGATCTGTCCCGCCTGACCGGGAGGTCTGTGGATCTTGTGGTTGCTGAAGCTGTGACTAATCCGTACTCCGTGTTTCGGTACTTACTGCAGAGGATGTTGGCGGCCTGATGTTGCTGCTTATCTGTGGGATGTTTTGCAGGCTGCTCAGCGTCCGCAGATTCAAAGCCGCAACGAAAGAGTGCCGAACCTTATCCAAGTATTGAGGGCTTCTGCGAGAGGTTGATCGTTCGCCAGTAGATTGAGGCACCTCATGGCGAGTTCAGTCGCCGCGTAGCGGTCCAGCCCGCAGGCAGGGGGCCGCTGATGGAGGCGCGGGCGCGGTCCCGATCGCTGACCAGCCCAGCCTGCGCCGCCTGATCCGTCTGCGCTCACTCGCGCCTCGCGCGAGTCTCAGTCCCTGTGCCTCGACGACGGCGTCGGGCGCGCTCCCGGCGAGTCGATGCCCGGACGCTCCAAGGGGGTCCGCCCAACTACCACCGCGAAGACCCTGGTCGCCATAGCGGGCGGGATCGAGTAGTCCCAGCACCACTCCCACACGTTCCCGAGCGTGTCGTCAGCAGGCCGAAGGCATTCGGCTGCTTTCCCGCCTCACCGGTTGCGGCCCGTCGACTGCCGTCGAGTGACGTCCATCGCGATCTCCCGCAGGTCCCCGTAATGTCGGCCGTTCCCTGCGCGACATGCGTACTCCCATTCCGCCTCGGTCGGCAGCCTGAAACCGTCGGCCGCACGTTCCCAGCGCACCCAGCGATCATTGATGGTGTACGCGGATTGCAGCTCCGTGGGCAGAGGACAACCGGTTGCACAGGTCGACGGCTTCGAGCCACGTCACGCCGCTCATCGGACGGTCGCTCCCCATTCCGGACCAGTGCGTAGCGGAGATGGAGAATGCTTCGTTGTCACCGCGCTGGCGGGTGCTGCGGCGGGCGTCGTGTGAAGTTCCACGGTCCCTGCATGTCCGAATCATCTCGCCGATCTCGTAGTCCACGCCTGAATCCCATCGGGTCCGTCGTCGATGCTGGGCTGTGACGATCTTGATGACCTTGTGTGCACCATCGATTGCGCTCCGTGCTCCGCGGCAAGGGTTAGGAGGGAGTTTCGGTCGGGCACAGGTTTCGTGTCGACCTGACTTGGCTCATTGTGGGGTGGTTGGGTTGCTGGGGGCTGGTTGTTGGTGGATTGTGGGGGCTGCGTGGGCTGGGGTGCGCACTAACGTGGGGGTAGTGAGTCCGTACGTTCGCACGGTCAGGACGGCGTCCGGGGGCCCGTGCGGTGCAGATCGTGCACTCCTCCCGGAAGGGGCGCGCAGCATCGAGCACATTGGCTCGGCCCATGATGACGCTGAGCTGGCGGTGCTCAAGGAGGTCGCCAGGCAACGGCTCAACGCCGGCCAGCTCAGCCTCGACCTGCGGGCCTGAACAGCGAGAACGCCGCAGGGATCTGCGCCGCAGGAACCGGCTGGGGCGGGTGCGTAGCGCCGATCACCTCCAACCGGATGGGGAGTGCTCCTGAGGCCCTGGAGGCGGCTTGGAAGGCGGTGGGCTGGACGGACTCGACGGTGCTGACGAGGTCTTCCGCCAGCTCGTTACCGCCAGGCTGATTGAGCCGACCAGCAAGCAGGACTCGTTGCGGGTCCTGGCCGAGGCGGGCCTGTCACCGGTGTCCCTACGCGACAGTCAAGCGTCATCTGCCCAGCTACGCCACCGAGGGACTTCACCCTGGGACCCTGTCGCGCCTGCTGGCCGGGTACGCCCGCATCGGCCGGGCCTCGCTGGTCCTGTTCGACGTGACGACCCCTGTACTTCGAGACCGACAAGGCCGACGGCTTCCGTGAGCCGGGCTTCTCCAAGGAAAGACGCCTGGAGCCGCAGATCACGGTAGGGCTGCTCACTCGACGAGACAGGGTTCCCTCTGCGGGCCGGGGGCCTTCGAGGGCAACAAGGCCGAGACCGCCACCATGATCCCGATGATCAACGACTTCATGGACGCCCTACGAGCCCTCGACGACGTGGTGGTCGTGGCCGACGCCGGAATGATCAGCGCCGCCAACAAGCGGGCCCTGGAGAGCGGCCGCCTGTCCCTACGTGCTGGGCTCACGCACCACGCGTCCCCCACGTGATCAGCTCCTGGCACGACAACCACCCCGACCAGGACGTCCCCGACGGGCTGACCCTGACCCAGCCCTGGCCCGCCGGCCCCAGTGACCAGCGCCGCGACGAGACCATCTACTACCGCTACAGCGCCGACAGAGCCCGACGCACCCTACGCGGGATCGACACCCAGGTCGCCAAGGCCGAGAAAGCCGTCGCAGGAAAGATCCCCGTCAAGCGCAATCGCTTCGTGCACCTGTCCGGCGCCACCCGGAGCATCAACCGCGACCTGGAGAAAAGGGCCCGCACCCTGGCCGGGTGGAAGGGCTACGTCACCAACCTGCCCAACCCCGACCCCGAGACAGTCATCAGCGCCTACCACCGCCTGTACAACATCGAGAAGTCCTTCCGCATGTCCAAGTCCGACCTGCGAGCACGCCCCATCTACCACCACCTGCGCCAGTCCATCGAGGCCCACCTGACCATCGTCACCGCAGCCCTTGCCATGGCCCGCTGGCTGGAGACCACCACTGGCTGGTCCATCAGACGCCTGATCACCACCGCACGCCGCTACCGCACCATCACCATCAACATCGCCGGGCACACCCTCACAGCCGCTGACCCCTCCCACCCGACCTCACCCAAGCCCTCCACAACATCCACCACGACACTAAATGAGCCAACTCAGGTCGGATGTGGGACTCCTCCACCGGTATAAGTCGAACCCCCGTTTCAAGAAATCTCCGCTCGGGGCTGACGTCAACCGGTGTCCACCAGTTCCGGTCAGTACTGGCCTGCGGAGACGCAAAGCTTACGCCCGGCCTCACGAATAATCCTCTCGAAATCATATTCACTTTACATCTTTTACGAATAAGTTTCTGCCGAGTCGACGGACCGTGAGAGTACTGTGCCCGTTAGCAAATCATGTTCGCAGATACAGAAAGCGGGCATAAACTGTCTTATGAACAAGATTTAGTGCGTAGAGAATTGGTGATTCCATTATCTGCCGAGGTTTATTTGGGATGTTCCCTAACAACTCTAACCTCAAGTTTCCTTATTCAGAAGAGTTCTAATTCTTTTGAGTTCTTCGAGCGACTGCAATCCTTCGTTGTTGGGGTAATAACATGAATTGCCCTGAAAGTTTTAAGGTCGAAAGTATGTCATCCATAGATTGGGTGATCATTATGGTGTCCTTATTTAACATGTGCGCAAGTCCTGTTTCGCAAAATACATCTGCATTTTTGCCGGAGAGTGTCGGATATGATAATCGAAGAAGTCCATACACCACATATGTCATCCATTATTCGTGGTTTTTGCCACTCGTCAGCCCTAACGCATTTTAATCCAAGTTTTGCTACTTGCACTGCCTGTAGGTCCTTCGAACTCCTTTTGCAAAGGCATCATAATGGAAATTAGTTCCGAATCAATGCTTGTGTTACCGAAAGTTTAAGTATCTTCTTCTCCGGGAGGTTGCGTAGAGAGGTTGCTGTCTTTATCTTGCTGCTGTGTCGAAATATGATCCCATAGGATTTTATAGAGATCTATGTCTTCTTTGACGGCCCAGTGAGTTCGGTTGAATTTCATCTAGAGTCCTCCACTCCGAGTTCGTATGCTAATTTCTAATTACGCTAGTCGGCATATTCCTGGAATCCTGTTGTTCGGTGAAGTCATATTTTAAAGTCGCCACCATGACTCTTATGTTAGAGAGAGACGGATCCAATTTGTGCTACTTGCTCACTGCTGCTGTCCTGAATTTCAGGCATCATTATTACAGGAAATTTAGTCAACATAGCATGGTGACCCCGCTTGTTTGAACCACATTTTTTCCAAGTCGCTCCTTTGTTGAGTCGTCGGTATACTGAGAAAAACGACTTCCGTATGCACAATGTTATCTTTTGAGTCCGATTAAAAGATTGGAACATGAGTTTCGAGTTGTTTGAGTTCTTCTGTGGGGGTGTTATGTCTGGCGATTACCTGTTTGGCCAGTGTAGCGCGAGTGCGTGGAGGCTTAGCGAGATGAGTGGTCTGGTTCAGGCTGGCCCTGAGATGAACGCGACGAACTCCCTCTTCGGTGCCCTGCCCATGCCCGGCCACGGCTCCGATCCCACCCCGCCCGAAGCGGCACTGCCCACGCTATCGCCCGCCGACGACTGGCCCGACGATTCCTGGGCCGACGCCGAACCGCCCGACGCGGACGAGGGCGACGGCTACGACGACCCGGACGTCTCGTCCCTCCCAGCAGGACCAGGCCGAGGCCGACGCCTGGGAGAACCGGCAGCACGAGGCCGCCGCGCTCGTCGCCCGCGCCCAGGCGAGTGCCGCGGCGGCTCGCGCTCGCAGCGGCGAGGCCGGAACTGTGCCGTCGTCGCCGTCGTCGTACGGCCCCGGCTCACCGGCCCGCGTCACTGGCCGACCCCGCCGACCTCCCTGACCGAGCCCTCAATCCCGGCCCAGGGCCGGGCCGTCACCCACCCGGCGCGCGCTCATCATCGCCGGCGCCGGCAGCGGCAAGACCCGGTCCTGATCCATCGCATCGCCCACCTCATCGCCACCGGTCGCGCCCGACCCGGCGGATCCCGCCATCACCTTCACCAACAAGGCTGCCGCCGAGATGCGCGAGCGCGTCACCGCCCTGGTGGGCCCCGCGGGGAGCGCATGCGTCTCCACCTTCCACTCCGCCTGCGTGCGCATTCCCGCGCCGCGAGCACGAGGCCGCCGGTCCGCGCTCCACCTTCTCCATCTACGACGCCGCCGACTCCACCCGCCTCATCACCCTCATCGTGCGCGCGAGCTGGGCATCGACTGGCAGTTCACCCCCAAGACCTCGCCCACCGCATCTCCGACCTCAAGAACGAGCTGGTCACTCCCGCCGACTCGCGGACAGGGCCATCACCTCCAACCCGTTGGAGCGCCATCTCGTCGAGGTCCACCGCGCCTACGCCGCCCGCCTGGCCGCGGCCAACGCCCCTCGACTTCGACGACCTCATCACGCGCGCACGGTCCAGCTCCTCCAGACCCGACCCGCCGTGGCCGAGATGTACAGGCGCCGGTTCCGCCACGTGCTCGTCGATGAGTACCAGGACACCAACCACGCCCAGTACGTGCTCGTGCGCGAACTCGTCGGCGGCGGGCACCTCCGGCGCCGGCAGCCCCCTGCCTCCCGGCGAGCTCACCGTCGTCGGCGACCCGACCAGTCCATCTACGCCTTCCGCGGCGCCACCATCCGCAACATTGAGGAGTTCGAGCACGACTACCCCAGTGCTCGCACCATCCTGCTGGAGCAGAACTACCGCTCTACTCAGAACATCCTCTCCGCGGCCAATGCCGTCATCTCCGCAACCCGGGCGCCGGAGAAGAACCTGTGGACGGACTCGGCGACGGGCCCATGATCATCGGCTACGTGGCCGACTCCGAGCACGACGAGGCCCGCTGGATCAGCCAGGAGATCGATCGCCTGTCCGACGTCGAGGGTGCGCCCCGTGACGTCGCCGTCTCTACCGCACCACTCCCAGTCCCGCGCCCTGGAGGAGGCCTTCCTGCGCTCCGGCCAGCCCTACAAGGTCGTCGGCGGTACGCGCTTCTACGAGCGCAAGGAGATCAAGGATGCCATCGCCTACCTGCGCGCCATACGACAACCCCGACGACGACGTCAGACCTGCGCCGCATCCTCAACGTTCCCAGCGCGGCTGGGGACAAGGCCGAGTCGGTCCTGGCCGAGCACGCCGCTCGCCACGGCGTCTCCTTCGGGACCGCCGTCGCCGACGCCGCCGGGGCCCTGCGGCCGGCCAGCGAGGGCGATACCGCCGGTGATCTGGACGCGCCGGGGCACGAGCCGCCCGTTGTCGAGGGCCTGACCTCCCGAGCCCGCACGCAGGTGACCCGCTTCCACGAGCTGCTCGCCTCCCTGCGCGGTCAGTTGACCGAAGGCGATGGCGTCGCCGACCTCCTGGACTCCGCCCTGGACGCCTCCGGCTACCTCGCCGAGCTGCGGGCCTCCGACGACCCGCAGGACGCCACGCGCGTGGAGAACCTCGCCGAGCTGCACTCCGTGGCCAGTGACTTCCAGGCCGCCAACCCCGACGGCACCCTGGCGGACTTCCTCGAGCGGGTCAGCCTCGTGGCCGACTCCGATCAATTGCCGCAGGCCGCCGATCTCGCCGCCATGTCCGAGGGCGAGCGGGCGGCCGCGGTCGCCGCCGAGGAGCAGGGGCAGGTCACCCTCATGACCGTTCACACCGCCAAGGGCCTGGAGTTCCCGGTCGTCTTCGTCACCGGTCTGGAAGACGGCACCTTCCCGCACTCGCGCCCTGGCCGAGGACGTCGACCTCGCCGAGGAGCGCCGACTCAGCTGTGGCCTCACCCGGGCCCGCCGGCGCTCTCTACGTCACCCGCGCCGCTGTGCGCTCGGCGTGGGGCGCCGCCAACGCCATGCCCGCCTCCCGGTTCCTGGACGACATTCCTCGCCGAGACCATGGAGTGGAAGCGCATCGCCTCCTCCATGGATGCAGCTGCGCGGCGGCGGCACCGGCTGGGGAAGCAGCTGGGGTGAGGGCGGTTTCGGCGCCAGGCGGGCTCCTACGGCGGCCGGGGCGGCTCGGGCGGAAGCGAGGCTGATGATGACGATTTCGCCCCGCCCATCGGTGCTGGGCGGACGACGCGGCGAGCGGACCGGGAAGCTCGGGCGGGTCGAGACCCCAGGGATCGTGCCGAGGCCAGGCGCGCCAAGCGCCTGGCTGCGCGCGGGAAGCCGGTGAGGCTCGGCGGGGCAGCGAGGGCCACCGCGGACGCGGGCTCCGAGGCTCTTCCGGCGGCGGTCGCCGGGCTCAAGACCGGCGACCAGGTGCGTCATCACGTCCTACGGGGTGGGCGCCGTCGTCGGCCTGGAGGGGTCGGGCCGCTCCACGGTGGCGCGCGTCGAATTCACCATCGACGGCGCCGTCACCACTCAAGCGCCTCATGCTGCGCCTGGCCCCTGATCGCCAAGCTCTGAGGGCGGTGCGGGCTGCGCCGTCGGACCCCCAGTGACATCGCCTCGGCGGGCTAGCCGATCGCCACTCGTACCCGAGTCCCAGCAGCACGCCGCCGAGGAGCCGCTGCGTCCAGGCGGTGACCGTGCCGCGCGTGAGGACCCGTCTTGCGGAGGATGCGAGTACGGCGTACTAAGGTGAGGCAGACGATCGCGACGGCGAACTCGATCGTCATCAGTACCATCGACCATGCGAGCACCGATCCGCCCTGGGGATGAACTGCGGGATCACCGCGAGGTAGAAGACCCCCATCTTCGGGTTCAGGAGGTCGGCGATCAGCTGGTCCAGAACGCTGTCGAGACGGGCGCTGCCGCCGTCGTCCCCTCAGCGCCCGCCGGGACGGCTTCATGTGCCGGCCGTGACGCGATCGACTGCACGCCGAGACAGCCCAGGTAGATCGCGCCCGCCCAGCGCAGGATCTCGAATGCCGCCGGGACTCGGGTGACGAATGTCGCGACGCCCGCGGCCGCTGCGATCCCCCAGGCGAGCGAGCCCGTCGCCGCACCGAGTGCTACTGACGGCTCCGTGCCCTGACACCGTGCGCGAGCGAGCTACGCAGCGCGAGCGCAGCATCCGGTCGGGGTGATGCCGAAGACGAGAGCCACCGGAATGTACGCCCAGATCGTGGTCATGCCATGACGCTACAGTCGGGTTGTCATTAAGTGAAATCATTTCTACTTCTTTAGTATAAGGATTTCTGATGTTCAAGACGTCGCACCTCGAGGCTCTGAGCGCCGTCTGCGAGTCGGGGTCGTTCGAGATCGCGGCATCGATGCTGGGAATCACTCAGTCCGCTCTGAGTCAACGGATCGGAGCGTTGGGCGCGAGGCGGGTCTGGTCCTCGTGGAGCGGTCGCGTCCTGTCGAGCCGACACGGCCCGGCAGGATCGTCCCGGGTCTTGCCCGGCAAGTCATGCTCCTGAGCTCGGACGCCCAGCGCCTCCTCGCAGCGGACAGCTCGTTGCCCGATGCGTCCGGGATGGCGCGTGTCTCACTGGCCATCAACGCGGACTCCATCTCCACGTGGTTCCAGCCCGTGATCGCCCGGATCGCGGCGGAGCGATCACTCCTCCTCGACCTCCACGTCGAGGATCAGGGACCATACCGCTGCCTTGCTCAGAGAAGGATGCGTGATGGCGGCGGTCACGACCTCCAGCGCACCCGGCCCCCGGCTGTACGGTCGAGGCTCGGGACGATGGTGTACCGGCCTGTCTGCGCCCCATCTCTGATCAAAGGCCTGCGAGAAGGAAGAGGTTGATCTGGGGAGGCTGCCGATGCTGCGCTTCGATACCAAAGACGACCTCCAGCACTCCTGACTTGCGGCAGACCGCGGTGGAGAACCAGCCGCCTGTCCACTACATCCCATCGAACCGTGAGTTCCTCATGGCTGTCCGACTCGGGCTCGGATGGGGTGTACTCCCAGAGGGCCAGATCACCGGAGACCTCGAGACCGGCAGGCTGGTCAAGCTGCATCCGGATCGCAGCGTGCAGGTGCCGCTGTACTGGCAGCGATGGAAGTTCGATTCCTCGACCCTCGGCTCGCTGACGACGATCGTGCAACGCGCGGCAGCGCTGAGCTCGTCCCTTAGCCGTCGGTGACTGTCGGTGGCGCACCGCGCCGAAGCGCCGTGAACCGGTCTTCGGCGGGGTGGGGCCGGCACCACTGCGCTTCCGGGTGCCGGCTCCATGGAGTGGCGACGGAGCATCTGGGATCATGCGGCCATGAGCGGAGACACCCCGGTACCATTCCACGGACGGCCCCCACGCGGCGGCCGTTCTGGCTTCTTCGATCGCCTTGTTCCGCCGGCGGTCGAGTCGGCGCGCGCGGGACCGAGGGCGCCGCACGGCTCTGGGGCGTCCAACTGACCTTGGGCATTCTGCTGTACGGCGTGGCGCAGGCGATCGGAATCGGGGCGGGTCTGGCTCTCAGCCTTCTTCTTGGTGAGACGACGAGGGAGGCGATTGCGGGAGCGGGTGGGCACCGGATCACGCTCTTCCCCATCGGCCTGCTTGTCGGCTCGGCCATTACGGCCGCCATCGGCCTTGCCGGGTACTGGGGGCTCATGCGGCTGGTGCGCAGGAGGACGATTCGCGAGCTGTCCGGCCCGGGCCGGCTCCGCGAGCTCGGCGCCGGCCTGGGGTGGGGGACTGCTCTCATGGTCTCGGTCTTCGCTGTCCTTGCCGCGCTCGGGTCGTACCGGATTACCGCGGTCGGCTGGGACAAGGGAATTCTTGTCGGGCTGGCCGGCGGGGTCATGGCCGGTGTCGGCGAGGAGCTTCTCTTCCGAGGCGTGCTGTTGCGCCTGCTGGAGGCGTGGCTCGGTTCGTGGTGGGCGCTGGGCATGACCGCCGCCCTGTTCGGCGCGATGCACCTGAGCAACCCGGGGGCCACTGCGTTCGGCGCTGTGGCCATCGCCCTGGAGGCGGGCATTCTCCTGGGGGCGTGCTATCTGGTGACGCGCCGACTGTGGCTCGCGATCGGTCTGCATGCGGCCTGGAACTTCGTCCAGGGTGGCATCTTCGGGTCCGACATCTCGGGGACGGGCAGTGGCCGGGGACTGTTCGAGGCGTCGTTCAGCGGTTCGGATATCCTCACCGGGGCAGCATGGGCGTCGAGGGCTCAGTGAGTCGCCGTCGTCATATGCATGGCGGCGGGCGCGGCCGTGGCGGTCACCCGCGCATCGGCGCGGGCTCACTCGTCCTGCCCGTGTGGCGACGCCGTCGGGACTCCCAGGAGGCCGCCCTCCAGCGCGACTGATCCTGCGGTGCGCATCGCGGGCGGCGAATTCTGATGCCCTGCCCAGGAGCAGCTTCCGGGCGGCGTGATACTCGGTCCCCTCAACCGCCTGGTGCCTCCAGTGGTCGATTCGGCGCGTGAGGCGGAGGACGGTGCGGGACTCTAGGGACTTCAGCTGCCGCTGGGAGTTCTGGTTCACGTCATTGCCCGGCTGGTCGGTCTCAGCGCGGGCATCAATGTCTGTCTCCTCGGGAGATGATTGATTCCAACAGGGGTGCGGAGTTCGCCGTGCGGAGCGAGGCTGGGGGTGCCGCGTCGGGCGGAGCGCACGCCCCAATGTCAACGTACCTTCGTCGAACGTACCTTTCTCCCATCCTTCTGGTTTTAGTCCCAGAAGGATGGGAGAAAAAGTTGATGTTGGAAGGTACGTTCACGTTCCAGCGCGCTCCGGCCCGCGGGGCCCGGCGGCCGCGCTCGGGTCGTACCGGATTGCCGCGGCCGACTGGGACGGGGAGCTCTTGTCGGGCTGACCGTGACTGCGCTCCTGTTCGGCGCGATGCGCGGCCGACCCGAGGCCGCTGCTGCCGGCGCGCCATGTCCGTCCACGCTGGAAAGCAGGACCGGCGAGTGGGGGACCCGGAGCTTTATGACCGGGCGGGCACCATCCGCACCGGGCGCCGCTCGGCGGAACTCGTTGATCTCGGCGTCGGAGGCGTAGCGAGTGCGAAGCCGGTGATGAGTTGTAGTTGCTGGGCACCTCGAACTCGGCGTCGAGCGGGCTGCGCCGAGGCGGCGAGGACTCCGATGGGGCAGGAGTCGACCCCATGAGCCTTGGCCGACAGGAACAGCGTTTGGAGCATGAGGCCGGCGTCGAGGGCTGCGAAGGGCAAGAAGTCCTTGTGGATGAGGACGAAGCCCGCGGCAGGTGCGCCGAAGGCCGGCGGTTGTGGCGGTTCACCTCGTCGCGTCGGCCCGGTCCCCACGGGCCACGCCGGCGCATGCTGATAGAGGGCCCTGCCGACGGCGAATGAGTGCCGACGCAGGTCCTCGGGGTGAGATGCCCAGATCTTGTAATCGCCGTCGGGAAGATTGCCGGACAACGCCAGTTTCGCTACAGCCCCGCGTTCCTTGTGCTGGACGCCCAGGGTTTTGTCGAACTCGCGCACGTAGGCCGCGCGCGAGTCGGTCGGCCTGTTCCCCGGTCGCCAGCGCCAGCATGAAGGGGCGCGTGTTCGACCAGCTCGGCGCCGTCCGGGCGTCGTCCAGGATCGCATCGAGGACCTCGTCAGGAACCGGATCGGGGCGGAAATCGCGAACGGAATGCCGGGAGGCGGCCAGGTCTGAGAAGGCGCTGGGGTCCATGAGGCGGCTCCTTGATGTCGTGATGCTGATGGTGTGACGGACCGATCACTGAACCGATCTCGATGCGGAACCGGACCGATCTCGACGTTGATTCTTCAGTGGCGCTGGGCGAAGGTCGAGTCGTCCAGCGTGCGGATGACGCGCGCCGGACTGCCCACCGCCAGGGACGCCGGTGGAATGTCCGGGTCACCACCGAGCCGGCCCCGATGACGCAGTCGTCGCCGATCGTCACGCCCGGGCACACGATGACGCCGCCGCCGAGCCAGACATTGTTCCCGATGACGATCGGGTCGGCCGACTCCAGCCCGACCTTCCTCGGCGTCGGCTCCAGGGGGTGGACTGGAGTGAGCAGCTGGACGTTGGGACCGATCGGCAGCGCGCCCCGATGGTGATCGGAGCGACGTCCAAGGCGGTCAGTCCGTAGTTGGCGAAGGTTCCCTCGCCGACGAGAACGTTCTCCCCGTAGTCCACGCGCACCGGCGGCAGCAGGCGCGCGTCCGGTGCCAGGTTGGGCAGGGCCGAGCGCAGGTGCTTGTCGGCGTCGTCCTCGCCCATGGCGAAGGCACGTTCGTAGAGATAGAGCTCGCGGCGCTGTGCGCGGCGATTCTGGCGTTGTCCGGGTCATCCGAGACGTACCAGTCGCCGGCGAGCATACGTTCGCGGTTGGTGCGTGCGTCGCCGGCGAAATAGGGCTGCGCCTGGGCGAAGGGATCTCCTCGGTCATGAGCGTGAGCCTACCGGCAGGACTGGAAATGTTGGCGGCGATGGGTCCTTGTCGATATCCCCTGGATCGTGTGCGGATTCTGTATGGACTGGACCGATCTCGACGCGGAACTGGACCGATCTCGAGCGGAACTGGACCGATCTCGGCGCGGAGTTCGACCGATCTCGGGGAGAGCAGAAGATAACGAATTGATAACGGTCCGACTATTCGGACATCCGACGTGGCCCCCGGGCCTACCGTGTCCCTCGGCACGTTGTCGACGCGCGTCGACAACGGTTCTCCCCATGACACTCCGTCATGCCTTCACCATGACGTTTCAAGGAGGAAACACAGATGACTACCTCGCTCCCACGGCGTCGGTTCATCCAGGGGCTCCGCCCTCGTCGCGGCTCTCGCGCCGCTGCGCATGCTCCAAGGGAGACTCGGGCGGAGGCGGCGCGAGCGCCGATTCTCCGGCACGGGTCCGATCACCTGGGTCCAGGGCAGGACAACTCAGACGGCAAGGTGCAGGCGCGCATCGACGTCTGGATACGAGCAGAACCCGGACGAAACGGTCGAGCTCATCGAGCTGTCCTCAAAGCGGATCAGCAGCGTCAGTCCTGATCAACAACGCCCAGACCCAGTCCGACGCCTCACGACGTCATCTCCGTGGACAATGTGTGGGTGGCGGAGTTCGCCGCCAACCAGTGGGATCCTCGAGCTTCCCATGGACGAGCTCAAGAACGATGACATCATCGAGTCGGTGTGGAACGCGGGATGTACCATGGACAAGCTCTTCGCGAGTCCCCACGCGACCGACGCCCCCGATCGTGTACTACCGCAAGGACTTCCTCGCCGAGGCGGGCGTGGAGGTGCCCACCACCTGGGATGAGGTCAAGGCGGCTATCGACGCCGCGCGCGCTGCCCCGGGCACGAGGACATCGGCGGCTTCGGAGGCCAGTTCGCCAAGTACGAGGGCCTGACGTGCTGCGCCTCGGAGTTCATCCACACCGCCGGCGGCTCCTTCTACGACGACACGAGCGACGACAAGCCTGCTGTCACCATCAACTCCTCCGAGTCGGTCATGGGCCTGCAGACCCTCATGGACGGCTTCAAGGACGGCTATATCCCCGGGGCTGCTCTGGAGGGAAAGAGGAGGACGGCCGCAACGCCTTCGAGGAACGGCGAGCTGCTCTTCACCGCCAGTGGCCCTGCCAGTACGCCAACAACCTCGAGGCTCTCGTGAGGACAAGTTCGGCGTCGCCGCACTGCCGAGCGATCAACGGCAAGAGCTTCGTGCCCACCCTGGGCGGCCACAACTGCGGCATCTCGCCTCACTCGAAGAACAAGGCCACGGCCCTGAAGTTCGTCAAGTGGTGGATCTCCGAGGAGTCCGCGAGCGCACACCTCGAGACCCAGAGCCTCGCCCCCATCCTCGGCTCCTGTGCGAGGACCCCGAGCTGCTCAAGCGTTCGTACCTGACCACCCTGCGCGCCTCCCTCGACGCCGCCAAGGGCCGACCCAAGCGGTCTCCTCACGGTGACGTGACCGCTGCGATCCAGGACGCCATCTGCCGGCCATCCAGCAGCAGACCACGGCCGAGCAGGCCATCACGGACCTTGAGGAACTGAAGAGCGTCGACAACTGATTGCCTGCACCCGCGGCTCCTCATGCCGGTGGTCCCGTCTCGAATGAGACGGGACCACCGGTGAGAGGAGACGGCCTGCTCCCGCGCAGCCGCTCGAGCGCAACAGGAGCCGATGAGGACCGGTAGAGCCCTCGCACGAGAGAAGCACCCATGAGCACATCGTCGTCTCACCGAGGTCGCCAACCGCCGGTCCAAATCCAGCAGGGCGCAGTCGCGCCTGGCCTGGATACTCCTGACACCCACGGTCGTCGTCCTGACGATCGTCATCATCATCCCGGTTCTCCAATCCCTGGAGCAGTCGCTGTACGGCAAGGCGGGCCTGGACGAGAACACCGGTTTCGTCTCCAAGGTCGCGCCCTTCGTCGGCCTGAAGAACTCACCGACATCTTCACCTCCGCGGGTGAACGCTTCTGGACCGCCGCCTGGAACACGACGTCTTCGGTGTCGTCACCGTCGTCCTGGAGACGGTTCTGGGCGTCGCCATGGCCCTCATCATGCACAAGGCTATGCGTGGGCGCGCGGCTTCGTGCGCGCCGCCATCCTGGTGCCGTGGGCCATCCCCACCGCCGTCTCCGCCATCCTGTGGGATGGATCTTCAACCAGGACGGCGTCGCCAACGCGGTCCTCGGCCAGCACATCATGTGGGCCTCGGAGGCACCTCGGCCAGGCATGGCGATCATCATCGCCGACGTGTGGAAGACCGCCCTACATCGGCCTGCTCACCCTGGCCGGGCCCAGGTCATCCCGGACGAGGTCTACGAGGCCGCCAAGATCGACGGCGCGAACGCCTGGAGGCGCTTCACCAGCATCACCTGCCGCTGGTCAAGCCCGCCTCGCCGTCGCCGTCCTCTTCCGCGCCCTCGACGCTCTGCGCATGTTCGACCTGCCCTACATCCTGATCGGGCCCCGGAAGGCCTCCGTTGAGACGATCTCCATGCTCGTCCAGGACGAGGCCTCCAACCTCCGCTACGGGTCGGCGGCCGCATACGCCTCATCCTCTTCCTGTACGTTTTCATCTTCGCCTTCGCCTTCGTCAAGATCACCGGGGACCGATCTCGGCGCGAGCGTGGAGAAGAAGAAGAAGAAGGGCGGCAAGCTGCCGGCCTCGGCATTCCTGCCCAAGCGGCGACCAGCGGCCACCGACTCTTCTGATTCCTCTGACTCCTCCCAGTCCGACCAGTCCACCCAGTCCTCCGACGTCAGGAGCCAGGCATGAGCATCGCGACCGACTCCACCTCAACCGCCGTTGGGCAGAGCACTAGAAGAGGACCCCGTGGTCCGGCATCTGGGCCACCGTCGGCATCGGCTTCATCGTCATCTACCGCCTGGCGCCCTTCTACTGGATGGTCGTGTCCTCCTGCGGCCGGACACCGAGATCTTCGAGAACACCCAGGTCACGCGCCACACCTCCTCGAGAACTACCAGGCCGTGTTCTCGGCGAAGAACAATTTCAGCGGGGATCTGATTAACTCCTTGGTCGTGTCGATCGTCGTCACCATTGTGGCGCTGGCGGTCGCGACCTTCGCCTCCCACGCTCTGGCCCGCCTCGACTTCCGCGGCAAGGGATTCCTGCTGCTCGTCGCTGCGCACACGTCGATGTTCCCCTGGTGGCCATCATCGTGCCGCTGCTGAAGAACTTCTCCGACTCGGCGGTGGATCAACACCTACCAGGCGATGATCGTCCCGACCTGTCCTTCTCGCTGCCGCTGGCGGTGTAGGAATCTGACCAGCTTCTTCGGGCAGATGCCCCAGGAGCTGGAACAGTCCGCGATGGTTGACGGCTGCACTCCGGGCAGGCCTTCCGAGGTCATCCTTCCGCCTCGCCGCCCCCGGCATCTTCACCACCGCCATCATCATCTTCATCGGCGCCTGGAACGGGTTCCTCGTCGCCGTCACGATGATCAACAATCCCGCCATGCAGCCGGCAACCGTCCTGCTGTCGAAGTTCACCGGCGCCTCGCAGTTCAATACCTCATTCGGATCGCAGATGGCGGCCGGCGTGGTGATGACCCTGCCGCTGGTGGTCGTAGTGCTGCTCTTCCAGCGCCGTATCGTCGCCGGTCCGGCCGCCGGCGGCCTCAAGCACGGTGACGCGGCGGGGCGGTGCGTCGATCTGATTCGGCGCACCGCCCCGCCTGTCCCGACTGTCCCACTGGGCACCCAGCACATCGCAAAGCCGCCGACTGAGAAAAACAGACTGAAAAACTGAGGAGATGACATGCCGGCCACGCGGGCTGACGTCTGCTCGCCTGGCCGGCGTTTCGCCGTCGACCGTCGCGTACGTGCTCACCGGCAAGCGCGCGACCAGCGAGAGCACTCAGAACCGGGTGCTCCATGCCATTGAGGAGCTGGGTACTTCCCCAACCGCCATGCCTCGGTGCTCGCCGCCCACTCCGTGCGCAGCGTCGGCGTGCTGTTCCGGATGCAGCCCCGATCCGTCGATCTTGGACGACCAGGGCTACGTCGGGGGCCTCAGGGCGCGCCTGGAGGCCGAGGGGATCCGGGTCTTCGTTCCCCTCGTACGAGCGCGGGAGGTTCGCAAGGACCTGTCCGCGCTGGTGCAGTCCCGGACAATGGATGCCGCTGTGCTCATGGACGTGGCCCCCGACGATGAGCGTGAGAGACTTCTGCGCAATAAGGTGCCGGTTGTGCTCATCGGGACCTCGGGTGCCGCGGTCAGCGACGAGGTGGACGCGGACTTCGAGCAGATGCTGAACCTGGCGATCTCCCACCTGGCGGGACTGGGCCATCGGCGAGTGCTGCACCTGGGCCGTCGAATCACCCGTGATCTGGCCAATGTCTACCGCGCCCAGGGCGAGGCGATCAGCAGGGTCGCGAGCGCCCACGGCGTCGAGGTGCTGAACAGCCCCGTGGAGGACAACGCCGTTGCCGGCGCAGCCATGATGGAACGCGGGCGTCTCCCCGGGCGCTGTACCGCCGTGGTGTCGAACAACCCGATGGCCATGGAGGGCCTCCTGGCGGCGGCCTGGTCGCACGGCGTGGGCGTGCCCGAAGGCCTCGTCAGCGGTCACACTCGGATTGGCGGTGCCCAGGGAGCCCGGAGGGCTCTGATCACCGAGGTCAGCGTCGATCGGGCCGCCATGGGACGTCATGCGGGCGAGCTGCTTCTGCGGCGACTGGCGAAGCCGAAGGCGGCCCCCGAGCACCTGACCATGAGCGCCGGGCTGGTCGATCGCGGCTCAGTGGCCGCCGTGCCTGCTGCGTCTGCTGAGTCTGCCGTATCCGCTGCGTCAGCGGCGTCCGCCGTCGGCCCGCACGGCTCTCACGGCTCGCCCAACCCTCTCAGCGTCTGAAGCCGCCCTCGGAGTTGATGACCTGGCCGGTCACCCAGGAGGCCTCGTCGGTCAGCAGCCAGCAGATGAGGCGGGCGGCGTCCTCGGGCCGCCCGCACGCCCGCACGAGACATGGCGTCGACCGTGCGCAGCGTCTCGGCGTCCATGTAACCGGTGTCCACGGGGCCGGGGTTGACGGTGTTGAGCCGGATGCCGCGCTCGTCAGCCCGGCCGCGAGCGAGGGCGTGATCCCCGCCAGGGCCGCTTTGGCGGTGCAGTAGGCGATCTCCTCGGGCATGGGACCCAGATCCCGGGCCGGACGTCATGAGCACAGCCGAACCCGGCATGGCCGGGAAGTCCGAGCCCCGCCCGGCCGATGCCGCCTTGCCCGGCCCGTCATGTTCGTCAGGTTCGGCCCGGTGGCGATCGGCGAAACGGTCCGCGTAGGCCCGCACGAGCAGCAGCGAGGCGCGCGCATTGACGGCCCAGTGGTGATCGAGGTCGGCGGCGTCGATTCTGCTCCAGGCCGCCATCGCGGCCGGATGACGCCTGGTTGCACACGAGCGCATCGACACCGCCGAGGGCGCGGACAGCCTCATCGATGACGGCCGGCGGCGCCGCCGGATCGCGAAGTCGGCCTCGACATCGACGAGCCGAGCTCCCGGAACCAGGTGGGCGCGCACCGAGTCGAGCGTCGCCTCCACCGAATCGGCATCCCAGGGCTGCTCGGCGTCGTGCGGGGAGGGTGGTGGCACAGCAGCGAGGCGCCGAGGTCGGCGGCCCGGCAGGCGATGGCGTGCCCGATGCATGCGCGGCGGCTCACCCCGGTGACCACCACGGTACGGCCGGTCGGAGGATTGGCGGGGAAGGGCGTCGCAGTAGTCATGCGCCCAAGTATCTCGTCGGTACCTCGTCCTCGACGAGTGCTTTCGAGCCTGGTTTTGTGCGTGCAGTGCTCGGGGCGGGCCGTTCCGGGCGGGTTGCACATGGAGAGCGGGGCGGTGGCGAAACGGAAGGAGTTTTTGGGCGGAATTCTAGGGATTCCGAGTGGCGTCATGATCGCTAGAGCGGCTCCCATGTGCGCTGAGGGGTCTATGCACTGGGAGAGCGGCCCGCAGTGTTTGTTGGATTTCTGTTTCCGCATGATTCAGCGGTTCTACTCGGTGCGGGTCACCCCGAGTGTGCAATGACCCTGATCCGGCACGCACGAGCCCGATCGAGCCTGCGATGAAAGCGGTCCATACGCACGGCACGCCTCGAGGACCGACCCATCTGACTCATCTGGGCCTTGTCCCATGCATGCATGCAGGACAAAGGCCGGTCTCAGGCGACCTCGGCGACGGCCGCCAGTACGTCGTCGGGGATGCCTGCCGCCCGCAGGCCCCCAGGAGCTCGCCGCCCCGCGCCCCGAGGCGACGATCTTCCAGGCCGCGTCCTTGGCCTCATAGGCGATCTGGACGGGTTCGAGAATGGAGAACACCTCGTCGGCCAGCGGTGGCGGGCTGGTGCGCACCCCGGTCAGGACGAGTTCGCCGCCGTCGGCGGGCCGAATGGCGCCCAGGGCGATATCGGTGCCCGCGCCCAGCGTGAAGGCGTCCGCCTCCCGATGCGCGACGACCGGCTCCTGTACTGCGTCGCCGGCGGCACGCATCCGCTCCAACTCGCGCGCAGCTCATCACCACCCGCTGATAGGGAGACGGACCGTGACCTCGCGCTCGGCGGGGACGACACCGTCGGGCCCCTCCTGCGCGATCGTCAGACGGGCCGTGGCGTCCTGCTCGTCCCAGGTCAATGAGAAGCGGGTGCGCACCACGGCCCCGGGGCCGGGCTCGGGTGAACCGTCGTCCTCCTCCAGCACGAACTCGCCATCCGCGCCAGGCACGACCAGGACCGACAAGCGACGGGGATTGTCCCCGGCGGCCTCATCGATGTCCGCGGCGCTGACGAGCAGGCTCCCCGCGCGGGCGAGGACCGGGATGCGGTCCAGAGGCCGGCACAGGACCAGAGTCCGCCCGTCATCGGCCGGTGCCTCGTAGCGCCTCCCGGTGGGCAGATCGAACCAGGTGCCTCGGGGCAGCCACGCCCGCTCCTGAGCCAGGGCGCTGACCGGGTCGGCCTTGTGGACGATGGGCACGACGAGCAGATCCCCGAAGAGGAACTCGGTGCGATTCGCATAGGCCCCCAGCGCCCGGGGCTCATCGTGGTAGACGGGGCGCACCGGGTCCGATGCCCTCGGCGTGGGCGCGGCGCGCCCAGGTGTACAGGTAGGGGAACCAGGCGGTGGCGCAGCCGCAGGTGGGCCTCCATGGTGGCGCGGGCATCGCGGCTGTAGCGCCACGGCTCCCTGGAGTTGAACACCGAGTCGGTCGAGTGCAGGCGGTTGATGGGGAGAAGCAGCCGAGCTGGACCCAGCGGGCCGCCATCTCATCGTCCCTGACCCCGAACATGTGGCCGCCGATGTCGTTGGACCACCAGTAGTAGCCGATATTGGCGGCTGTCGCCGTGAACTCGGGCTGGAAGCGCAAGGGAGTCCCAGGTGGTGATCGTGTCCCCGGAGAAGCTGATGGGCGTGCGGTGGCTCGAGGCGTCGGCGAAGCGGGAGAAGGTTACGGGACGGCGGCGCGGGGGAGCAGGGGCGTCGGGGCCCGACGGGTCGGCGGGCCGGGGCCGGCGGGTCCGGCAGCGTCATCGGGATCTGTGCGCTCGCGCCCGGAGTCCAGGTAGTGCACATGGTTGAGCATCCACAGGGGATCCAGCCCCGGGATGTCGGTGTCGCCGCCCTGCTGCCAGTCCAGCCACCAGAAGTCGACGCCCTCCTCCTCCAGGGGATGGTGGGCGTGCTCCAGGTAGGCGGCCGTGAAGTCCTTGTCACCGATATTGAAGGCGATGGCCTCGCCCGAGGCCGGGGTCGCCGCCCAGCCTGCGCATCATGCGGGGCATAGGCGTCCTCGTGGCGCCGGATGCCGGCAGCGGGATGGAGGTTGAGGGTCACCTGCATGCCGCGGTCGTGCAGGGCCTTCAGGAAGCGCCCGGATCGGGGAAGAGCTCGCGGTTCCAGGTGTAGCCGGTCCATCCGTTGCCGATCGCCGGGTCGATGTCCACCAGGTGCCAGTCCATGTCGAGCACGGCCACCGAGAAGGGCAGGTCCTCGGCCGCGAAACGATCCATGAGGGCCAGGTAGGACTCCTCCGTGTAGCGGTGGTAGCGGCTCCACCAGTTGCCCAGGAGCGCCCGCGGGATCAGGGAGCGGGCCGGTGAGGCGGAAGAAGTCCCGCAGCGCGCGGCGATAGTCCTGCCCGTAGCCGAAGAGGTACAGGTCGTGATCCGGGGACGAGCCGTCCACGGGGCTCGCGCTCGGGCGCGGCCGGACCCACTGGTCCTCCTGGAGGAGCAGGGATGCGGAGTCGTCGATGACGGCAAGGCCGTGCAGGGCCAGGATTCCGGGGTTCAGGCGCGCCCGGCCGTCGACGTCGTCCAGGGTGCGGCAGGTGCCGCCCAGGTTGGTCGGAAAGGTCTCGTCGGGGTCCCACTCGTCCCCGAACCGCCAGGTCCCGCCGTGCAGGTTGACGACGGCGGTGCGCATGGCCACGCTCAGCCCCGAGCGGGAGAACCCCCGGGAGGGCTGGTAGGTGAGGTGAAGATGCTCGGTGAGGATCTCGACGCGGTCCCGCCGCGGCGCACATCGAAGGCGGGAGCCTCTCCAGGTCGCGGGAGACGACCAGCTGGGTGGCGGCGTCGGTGAAGCTGCCGGACTCGGAGCACTCCATGCGGATGAGCCGGTCCGTCAGGATGGTGAAGCGGACCCGGTCGCCCACATGGACGACGGTCTCCGGGCGGGCGGGGCGGGACGGAGCTCCGCCGGTGAGCAGGAGAGGGGGAGGATGAGGACAATGGCTTCAACAGGAGTAGCCCTTTGCTGCTGGTGTCGCGGCGCCTGTGCCGAGGCGCGTCTGGCTGATGAGGCGACGATACAGGCGGTGGACGATCGTGGTCCTCCTTCGCCGAGATCGGTCGGCTTCCGCGTCGAGATCGGTCCGGTTCCGGCTCGAGATCGGTCCGTTCCGGGCTCGAGATCGGTCGTGGGCCGCGGTCCGCTTTCATCTTTCATCCCGTAAGGTTCGGCATCATGAATCACCCTTCCCTCGTTCTTTCGCCCCGCCACGCTGGTGACGACGCCGACTGGTGGCGGCGCGCCGTCGTCTACCAGATCTACCCGCGCTCCTTCCAGGACACGAGCGGCGACGGCGTCGGCGACATCCCTCGGAATCACCGCCGCCTGGACCACCTCGATGCGCTCGGCGTGGACGTCGTGTGGCTGAGCCCCGTCTACCGCTCGCCGCAGGACGACAACGGCTACGACATCTCCGACTACGAGGACATCGACCCGCTCTTCGGGAGCCTCGACGACCTCGACGAGACTCATCGCGGGCCTGCACTCGCGCGGCATGCGCCTGATGATGGACCTGGTGGTCAACCACACGAGCGACGAGCACGACTGGTTCCGCGCCTCCCGCTCCTCCAAGGACGATCCCAAGCGCGACTGGTACATCTGGCGCCCCGCCCGTCAGGTGCCCGGCCTGGAGCCCGGGCAGCCCGGAACCGAACCCACCAACTGGGGCTCCTTCTTCTCGGATCCACCTGGGCCTGGGACGAGGGCAGCGGCGAGTTCTACCTCCACCTGTTCTCCACCAAGCAGCCCGACCTGAACTGGGAGAACGAGGACGTCCGCCGTGCCGTCTACGAGATGATGGGGCGGTGGCTGGACCGCGGCGTGGACGGCTTCCGCATGGACGTCATCAACTTCATCTCCAAGACCTACCCGCTGGCCGACGGCCTCAAGCGCGATGGCGATCTTTACGGCGACGGCGCCTCCCTGGTGGTCAACGGCCCCCGCATTCACGAGTTCCTTCACGAGATGAACGAGACGGTCTTCGCGCCGCGAACGGAACATATCGTCACCGTTGGCGAGATGCCGGGGGTCACCCTGGCCGAGGCCCGGCGCTACACCGATCCGGCGCCCCGCTGAGCTCGACATGGTCTTCCAGTTCGAGCACGTGGGCCTGGCCGAGGGGCCCGGCGGCAAGTTCGACCCCCGGCCCGTGGATCGCGTCGTCCTGAAGCGGAACCTCGCCGACTGGCAGGCGGCCCTCGCCCCGGCCACGGACGAGTCCGGGCGCATCACCGGGGAGAGGGGGTGGAACTCCGCCTACTGGGACAACCACGACCAGCCCCGCGCCGTCTCGCGCTATGGCGACGACGACCCCGCCTGGCGGGCGATCAGCGCCAAGACTCTCGCCTCGATCCTCCACCTGCACCGGGGCACGCCCTATGTCTACCAGGGCGAGGAGATCGGCCAGACCAACACGGTCTTCACCGGTATCGACTCCTACCGCGACCTGGAGTCCATCAACCATTATCGCGAACGGGTGGGCGTGGGTGACGATCCCGAGGCGGTGCTGGCGGGTCTGCCGGCGAACTCCCGCGACAATGCCCGCACACCCGTTCAGTGGGATGCGAGTCCGCAGGCGGAGCTTCACCACCGGGGACGCCGTGGATCGACGTCACCCCGAACTACACCGAGATCAACGCCGCCAGCCAGGTCGGGGTACCGGGGTCGGTCTTCGAGCACTATCGGGCGCTCATCGCTCTGCGGCACGCCGACGACGCCGTCGCGCTGGGCACCTTCCGCCTGTTCGACGCCGAGGACGCCGGGTCCTGGACGATCCTGCGCGAGTTCGTGAACGCCGATGGCGAGCGCCAGCAGGTCCTGCTGCTGGCCTCGTGCGCGCGCGAGGGCCTGGAGACGGGGGAGGGCTCGGCGCTGCGGCAGCGGCTCGCGGCCGAGGGGCTCGACCTGGGACAGTGGGCCGACGCCGAGCGGGTGCTGGTCGCTTCCCTGCCGGTTGAGGATGCCGGGAGCTCGGGTGCGGGCGCGCCCGAGCAGTTGGGCGGCTGGGACTCGGTCATTCTGCGCCGCACCGTGTGATGCTCCGTCGAGATCGGTCCGGTTCCGCGCCGAGATCGGTCGCACTCCGCGCCGAGATCGGTCGAGTTCCGGCTCGAGATCGGTCGTAATCCGCGTCGAGATCGGTTCAGGGCGACGACGTCGGACAGCGCGCGGGAGAACCGGACGGTCAGACGATCACGTTGCGCTGATGCGTCGCTTTCCCAGGTGCGCCACGAGCAGTGCGCACAGGGTGAACTCGGCTCCGGTCAGGATGGCGCTGCCCCATGTCGGGGACGTCCAGCCGTCATCCGGGGCGAGCGTGTCCAGGAAGACGGCGACGAGGTTGCCTCCCAGGTGCATGCCCAGGGCGAAGAACAGGGATCGCAGTCGTACCACGGACCATCCCGCCACTAGGCCGAACAGCAGCTTGTCGGGAACCTGGAAGGCGTAGACCTGAGCAGGAACCTCTGAGCTGATCCAGGTGGGCAGGTGCATGGCGGCGAACATCAGCGCTGTGACCCCGACGGCGATCCCGGCGCCCCGACGCTCCTGGAGCGGAGTGAGGATGATGCGCCGCAGGGTGATCTCCTCGGGAATCGCGTTGAGACAGCCGCCTGATGAGGATCGCCACGAGTATGGCGATGAGCAGTTCCGAGGGTGCGGCGCTCGCGATCGCGGCTCCGACGTCGGGCCTGGACTGCATATGGATGAGGGACGGTGCCGACCGCCGGCGCTGCTGCGCCCAGTCCGAGGAGCGCACGGCCCCCACGGCCCGTCCGAGTAGAGCAGGGCGCGGAACGGCCGGCGCTCCACAAGGCGCCAGTAGGCGAGCGCGCCCGGATGGAGCATGAGCATGAGCTGCCACGGGCCGCCCACCAAGGCCAGCCCCGTCATGGCCACTGGGACCAGCAGGGCGAGAAGGAAGCAGATGATTCTCAGGTGGCGACGGGGCATGGGACGGGCTCTCAAAGGGGTGGGTGATTGTGTGAGCTGCGTCATTATAGGGCGATCGGATCAGCTCGCCGCGTCTCGATGCGGAATCGGACCGATCTCGAGCCGGAGATGTACCGATCTCGGTGCGGGTTACGACCGATCTCGGCGCGGAGAACGACCGATCTCGGCGAAAGAAGAAAAAGAGGAGGAGGTCAGCCACCAGCAGCCCGCCGCGACCACCGCCATGAGCGCCAGCACCCACAGCCCGGGCCGCACGAGCTCCCACACGAAGAGCGTGCCGAACACGGGAGCGCGCTGGGTCGCGGCCAGGACCGCCCCGCTCCCACCAGTGCGAGCGCCGGCACGCTCACGTCCCAGCCCGCCAGACCCGCCAGTCCCGCCGCCGCGGGCCCCGCGCTGCCGCCCAGGGCGAAGGACGGCGCCAGCAGCCCGCCCGTGGCCCCCGCTCCCAGCGTCAGCCCGGTCAGTACCGGCTGAGCACCATGACGCCGCCCAGCGCCACCAGCGCCGCCTCCGTCGTCGGCGATGCCAGCGCCGCCTCCAGGGCGTCCCGACCGTTGCCCGGCAGGACGGGCAGCCACAGCGAGGCCGCGCCCGTGAGCAGGCCCGCCGCGGCGATGCCCAGCGGCAGTGCCCAGCTGTTCGGGAGCCTGTGCGCCTTGAACCAGCTCCACAGCCCGCGCGCGCCGACGCCGAGCGCCATGAGCCCCGGCGCCATCGCCAGCGCCGTCAGCACCGTGGCGGCCGTTGGCCCGCTCACCGTCACCTCGAAGGTCGGCAGGCCGCGGGAGTGCAGCCACGAGACGACCGTCGCGATCGCACTCACCGGCAGCGCCAGCCACACCCCGCGGCGCCGCGCCCCCGCCGTCAGGGTGATCTCGACGGCGAACGCCGCCCGCCCAGCGGCACGTTGTACATCGCCGCCAGACCGGCTCCTGCCGCCGCGGCGACGAGCGGGTCGTGGTGCCGGCCTCCAACCCCAACCACCGAGCCAGCCGGGCGGCGACGGCGCCCGACATGAGGCGCGGCGCCCTTCACGACCCACGGAGTTGCCGGCGCCCACGACGAGGACTCTGCAGCGCGCCGTCGGCGAAGGGACGCGTCAGCCCATTCGCGCCGCCGCGGTTTCCCGGAGCCGTCCGCCACGGCGTCCTCAACGCCGACCACACCGCCGGTGGCCCGTTTCCCACCACCACAGCGCCCCGCCGCAGCACCGCCGAGGGGCGGGCGCGAGCACCGCGACGCCACGGCGGGAGCGGCCTCGACCCGCTCGGGCAGCGTCCCTCAGCGATCCCGTGAAGAGCCACTCGAAACCCTCGAGAAGGTAGGCCATGGCGATGCCGATCAGCCCGGCCGCCGTGCCCGCCAGCACGACGGCGATCACAAGGCGAGCCGTCCGACCCGGCGGCTGCGCGGCGAAAGAGAGGGTGGGGGTGTCATCGGGGAGACGATATGACGAGACCGTCCCGCGGCGCTCCTGCATCGGCTCGGGCGGTGGTGCCGGGGGCCCGATGCAGCCAGGACAGCCCGCATCAGCGGGCCCTTGCACCCTCACACGGCGTCAGGGACTAGTATTCAGCGCGTCCCCGCGGTACTGCGGTCGTATGCGGGGCCCGCCGTCGGGCCTCATCAGTCGGGCTGGTGGACTCGGTCCGATCACGGCCCCGCCGTTGCTCCCTCAACCTCGGAAGTCCCATGCTCGTCAGTCTTCTGCGCACCCATCTGCGCCCCTACCGGACCCTGCTGGCTGGGGGTCCTCATCCTGCGAGATCGTGCAGGGTGATGGCCTCCCTGTACCTGCCGAACCTCAATGCCAGAATCATCGACACCGGTCTCGCGCAAGGCGATACCGGCTATATCTGGCGCATCGGCGCCCCTCATGCTCGGCGTCTCCGTGCTCCAGGGCGCGGGCACCATCAGGGGCCACCTGGCTGGCAGCCCGCTCGGCGCTGGGCATGGGACGCGATCTGCGCGCTCTCATCTTCCGGCGGGTCGGAGACTTCTCCGAGCGTGAGGTCTCCGTCTTCGGGGCGGGCTCCCTGATCACCCGTACCACCAACGACGTTCAACAGGTCCAGATGCTCGTGCTCATGAGCTGCACCATGCTGGTAACCGCGCCACTGCTGCGCCGTCGGCGGCGTCGTCATGGCGGTGACTCACGCCCCCTCCCTGTCCTGGCTCATCGCGGTGGCCGCGCCCGTGATCCTCCTGGTCGTGGGGCTCGACCGTGCGGCGCATGGTTCCGCTGTTCCGCTCTTTCCAGGAGCGCCTGGACACCATCAACCGCAGCTGCGCGAGCAGCTGACCGGGATCCGCGTCGTGCGCGCCTTCGTGCGCGAGCAGGCGGAGACTCGAGCGCTTCGAGGAGGCCAACCGGGACATCTCCCGGGTGGGGGAGAGAGTCGGCCAGCTGTTCGTCTTCCTGTTCCCGGCGACCATCCTGGTGCTGGACGTGACCATGACCGGCGTCGTCTGGTTCCGGCGGCCATCAGGGTGAGAGGCGGGCCAGGTGGAGGTCGGCACGCTCGTCGCCTTCATGAGCTACCTGCTGCAGATTCTCGTGGGCATCGTCATGGCCAGCTTCATGACCATGAGCATCCCGCGCGCCGCCGTATGCGCCGAGCGCATCAGCGAGGTCCTCGCCACCGATCCCTCCCTGACCGTGGCCTCCGACGCCGTCTCGGACTTCCCCCGGCCGGGCACCGTGGAGATGCGCGACGTCGCCTTCACTTACCCCGGCGCCGAGGAGCCCGTCCTGACAGGGATCTCCTTCACCGCCGGTCCCGGGCAGACGGTCGCCGTCGTCGGCTCGACCGGTTCGGGCAAGACGACCCTGGTCAATCTCCTCCCCCGGCTCCTGGATGCCTCCGACGGCCGGGTGCTGGTCGGCGGCACGGATGTGCACCGTGCCGAGCCCGAGGCCCTGTGGGCCCAGCTGGGGCTGGTGCCGCAGAAGCCCTTCCTCTTCGCCGGCACTGTCGCCTCCAATCTGCGTCTTGGGCGCGAGGAGGCCACCGATGAGGAGCTGTGGGAAGCCCTTGAGATCGCCCAGGCGCGCGACTTCGTGACCGAGATGGATGGCGGGCTCGAGGCGCCCATCGCCCAGGGGCGGTACGAACGTCTCCGGCGGGCAGCGCCAGCGCCTGGCCATCGCCCGCGCCCTCGTACGCCGCCCGGCGGTGCTCGTCTTCGACGACTCCTTCTCCGCCCTGGACGTCGCCACCGATTCCCGTCTGCGTGCGGCCCTGCGCCCGGCCACGACGGGGATCACCAAGATCATCGTCGCCCAGCGCGTCTCGACGATCACCGACGCCGATCTCATCCTCGTCCTGGATGAGGGCAGGCTCGCGGCCAAGGGCACGCACGAGGAGCTGCTGGCCATCAGCAGGACCTACCGCGAGATCGTCACCTCCCAGCTCGGAAGCGAGGCCGCCGCATGAGTACTGCTGATTCCGCCGCCCCCACCACTCCTGCCGCCGTCGATGGGCTCAGCGAGGAGGACCTCGCGCTGGCGGCCAGCGCTCAAGCCTCCTCGGATGACTGGAGTGCCGGTCCGCCTCCGGGCAAGGGCCAATGCCTTCTGGCCTCCTTCACCCGCATGCTCGCTCTGCTGGCTCCCTTCAGGATCCAACTCGTGATGGCGGGGCTCGCTTCCGTCGTCTCCGTCGTCCTGACCGTGATCGCCCCCAAAGTCCTGGGCCGTGCCACCAACATCGTCTTCGAGGGCGCCATCGGCTCCCGCCTGCCGGCGGGCGCGACCAAGGAGCAGGCGATCGAGAGCCCTGATCGCCTCGGGCCACGGCGAGATGGCGGACATGGTCCGCGCCATGGATCTCCTGCCCGGCGCGGGCATCGATTACGGCGCTCTGGGCCGGGTCCTGCTGCTCGCCCTGGCGGTCTACATCGGTTCGGCCGTGCTGTCCCTGGCTCGAGGGCTTCATCCTCAACCGCATCACGATCAGGGCGATGCTCCGGCTGCGCGCAGACGTCGAGGCCAAGATCCACCACTTGCCGCTGTCCTACTTCGACCGCGTCCAGCGCGGCGAACTGCTCAGCCGCGTCACCAACGACATCGACAACATCACCAACACGCTCCAGCAGTCGCTGTCCGGCGCGCTGAGGGCCATTCTGACCGTGCTCGGGGTGGTGGCCATGATGCTGTCGATCTCGTGGAAGCTGACCCTGGCGGCGCTGGTCATCCTGCCGCTCATGGCCGTCATGTTCGGTGTCATCGGGCCGCGCTCCCAGAAGGCCTTCACCGTGCAGTGGGCCAAGACCGGGCGTTTGAACGTGCGTGTCGAGGAGTCCTTCTCCGGTCACGCCCTGGTGCGCACCTACGGTCGTATGCGGGACTCGCGCGCGAGGTTCGACGCCGAGAACGAGGAGCTCTACCGCGCCGGGCCTGCGCGCCCAGTTCCTGTCCGGCCTCGCATGATGCCGATCATGCGGGTCATCGGGAATCTGGCCTATGTCGTGATCGCGGTCCTCGGCGGGTTCATGGTCGCGGGCGGCAGCCTGCGCCTGGGCGACTGCAGGCGTTCATCCAGTACTCCCAGCAGTTCTCCCAGCCCCTGGGGAGCTCGGCGGGATGGCCACCGCCGTCCAGTCCGGCACGGCCAGCGCCGAGCGGGTCTTCGAGCTCTCGACGCCGAGGAGGAGCGCCCCTGATGACGTCAATGATGCGGGCTCGGCGCCCCAGGAGGCACCGAGGCCGCGCACGGCGGAGTGATCGAGATGGACCGCGTCCGCTTCTCCTACGACCCCGACGTCGAGCTCATCCGCGACCTGTCGCTGCGCGTCGAGCCCGGCCAGACTGTCGCCATCGTGGGACCCACGGGGCCGGCAAGACCACCCTGGTCAACCTCCTCATGCGCTTCTACGACGTCGATGGCGGTCGCATCACCCTCGACGGCGTGGACATTTCCGCCATGCGCAGGCGCGACGTGCGGGCGCGCACCGGCATGGTGCTGCAGGACCCGTGGCTCTTCCAGGGCACGATCCGCGAGAACATCCGCTACGGGCGTCCCGGCGCCTCGGACGAGGAGGTGGAGGCGGCCGCGCGCGCCTGCTACAGTCGACCACACCGTGCGGGGCGCTGCCCGAGGGCTACGAGACGGTCCTGGAGGAGGAGGCCGCCAATATCTCGGCCGGCGAGCGTCAGCTGCTCACCATCGCCAGGCCTTCATCGCGGATCCCGCCGTCCTCATCCTGGACGAGGCCACCAGTTCGGCTGGACACGCGAACCGAGCTCCTGGTGCAGCGGGCCATGGGGGCGTTGCGGCGTGGCCGCACGAGCTTCGTCATCGCCCACCGTCTGTCTACCATCCGCGACGCGGACACGATCCTGGTCATGGAGCGTGGCGACATCGTCGAGCAGGGCAGCCATGCAGAGCTGTTGGAGCGCGGCGGCACCTATGCGTGCCTTCATGCCGCGCAGTTCGCCCGCGCTCTGGCTGAGAACGAGAGTGCGCCGGACTGAAGCTGACTCGCTGAATAGCAGCCGGGCTGTGCTGCTTGCTCTGCTTACTCCTTACTCCTTACTACGCCTCTTTGGTCCTTACTGGATGGGGAAGAGGAGCGTGCTCAAGGGGAAAGGAGCGTAGTGAGCGCGGGTAAGCGCAGGTAAGCGTCATGGGCGTAGCTATCGCGTCACTCCGAGGGTGCCGCTGCGGCGCTCACCGCCGCGCCGAAGTCGGGGATGTCCTCCATGGGGATGACGCCGCTGTTCTGGCTGACCAGGCTGATGGCCTCGCGCAGCCCCATCCACCACTGATGGAGGGGCTGCGCGAAGCCAGGTCCAGTTCGTCGTTCATGCGCTCCAGCCGGTGGTGGGAGATCCGTCCGCCCGTCAGGCCCACATAGCTGGAGTGGTAGGTGCCCGCCTCCAGCTGCTCCGCAAGCAGATCCAGGGCGTGGGCTACGAGCTTGGTCGCCATGATGCGGTCGAAGGCGGACGGGTCCCCGCCCTGCCGCAGGTGGCCGATCGCCGCATGGCGCACGTCGTACAGGCCGTGCCCCTCCTGGGAGAAGATCTTGGCGAGCACATCCAGGGTGTAGTTCTTGCTCGCCCGCTCGTTGCGGATCACCAGGTAGAGCTGGCGGCCCGAGCGGAAGGAGTCCACCATGCGCGCTGAATCCTGGGCCAGCTGGGCCAGTGTGAGGCCGTCCTCGTTGAGGTAGACGCGCTCGGCGCCGGTGGCGATACCGCTCATGAGGGCGAGGTATCCGCACTTGCGGCCCATCGACTCGGCCACGAAGCAGCGGTGGGAGGCGGCCGCCGACTGCTTGATCGAGTCCAGCGCACCCACGGCGTTGTTCAGGGCGGTGTCCGCTCCGATGCTCAGCCTCGCTGCCCGGCAGGTTGTTGTCGATCGAGGCGGGCACGCAGATGATCGGGATCTTGAAGGCGGGGTAGCGGTCCCGCTCCGAGACCAGCTCGTATGCGGACAAGTAGGCGTTGAACCCGCCGATGATGAGCAGGGCGTCGATTCGGTGGGATTCGATGGCGCGTCCCAACGAGTAGAGCTGCTCGATGGTGGGGATTTCGCGCCGCGTGCCCAGCTCGGCGCCGCCGTCGCCCACCCAGCCCTCGACGTCGTCCCAGCTCAGCTCTCGCACGTCGCCGTCCAGGAGGCCGGGGAAGCCCCTGTAGACCCCCGAGCATGGTGAAGTCGTGATCCAGGCCGAGGCGCACTGCCGCTCGCGCCGCCGTGTTCATGCCGGGGCGAGACCGCCCGCGTGGATGATGGCGACCCGCTTGGACTCCGCGCTCGGCGACTGGTCCGAGGCGGCGTCGGGGTCGAGCTCGGGGGTGGACATGGTCTCGAAGATCCGCAGCATCTCCCCGAAGCTCGCTGCGGCCACCGCCCCTCGTAGTCCCCGCTGGCGACGAGGTCTTTGACGGCGCGGGTGGCGCGGATCTGCTCCATCATGGGCAGACGGCTGATGCGGTTGTGTCGCTCGGCGATGATGACCGGCTCCGGACTCCGGGGTGGCGGTGACCGCCTCGTGGGCGCGCGCAGCCAAGCAGCGTCGACATCCACCGGTCGTAGGCGCTCGGCTTACCACCGCGCTGAACATGGCCGAGGATCGTGACGCGGGCGTCCTCGCCCAGCCGTTCGGACAGGACGCGCTTGACGTCGTCGGCGGAGATGGGGTTGCCGGATCGGTCGGTGGCGCCCTCGGCGACGACGACCATGGACTCGCGGCGCCCGGCCTCACGGCCCTGGCGAGTTTGCGGCACATGTCCTCCTCCCAGCCGCCGGCGGGCGGGAGCTCGGGCACCAGCACGAGTCGCACCCTCCGGCGACGGCGGCCATGAGCGCGAGGTAGCCGCAGTGCCGTCCCATGACCTCGATGATGAAGGTGCGCTGCGTGGAGGCGGCGGTCGAGGAGATGTCGTCGATCGCCTCGAGGATGCGATGCAGGGCGGGTCCGTGCCGATGGTCATGTCGGCGCCGACGAGGTCGTTGTCGATGCTCCCGACCAGGCCGGTCACCATGAGCGCGGGGTGGGCGGCGGCCTCTCGGGCGAGATCTCGCCGCGCTCGGCCAGCTCGGCGACGAGTCCGGGCCAGTTCGTGCGGAATGCGTCGGTGCCGGTGAGCGAGCCGTCTCCGCCGATGACGACGGACGGTCGATGTCGTGCTCCAGGAGGTTGCGGGCGGCGGCCAGCTGCCCGTCGCGCTCGCGGAACTCCGCGGAGCGGCGGTGCCGATGACCGTGCCGCCGCGGTGGAGGATCGAGCCGACCGAGTCCCAGTTGAGCGGGCGGATGCTGTCGCCTCCGGCGACGGCGCCGGCCCACCCCTCCATGACGGCGTAGGGCTGGGCGCCCATGCGCAGGGCTGCCCGGACGACGGCGCGCACGGCGGCGTTCATCCCCTGCGCGTCACCGCCGGACGTCAGGACACCGATCCTCACCGGTGCGTCAGTAGGGGCGTTGGCGGGCGCGGCGGTCATCGATGTCCCTCTCGTGGTCCGGCTGGTCCGGTGCTCTCATTGTCTCCCCGCCAGTGGGGTCTGCGTCACGTGGACGACGGCGCTTCTTGCGGTGAGGGCGGGTGGTTTCGGGGAGGAGTGAGGGCGGGTTCGGCCTGCCCGGCATCGACGGCGGTCGGCCTCATGAGTGTGCTTTTCTCGCAACCGCCTCTGGGGCGCGGAGCGAGTGGGAGAAAAGAGCGCGTGCACGCGCGAAAGTGTGTTCTGGAGTCCTCGAACTGCCCTAGAGTCGGAGCCAGAGCCGCGGGGCACGTCTCCTGGCGGTAGCCGAACCAGGCGGCCACTGCTCGGCGCATGCTATCGGTGAGCTTGGAGTAGGGCAGTGGGTCTTGCCCTCCTCGCGCACGGCGTCTCGATGGTGTCGCGCACGAGCCACACGTCGGCCGGGTCCATCACCGCGTTGACCTCGAGTGCGGCCTGGAACCGTTCCGGAGGCAGACCGGTACGTTCTCGCACCTGCGCCCGGGTGAGGCCGGTCAGGGCGAGATTGTTGTCGAGCTCGCGAGCGGTGGTTTCGCGTTCGCGGCGGTTCAGGCTCGCGATGCTGATGCTACTCGTGATGCTGCGCCTGGTCGCCCGGTCGCCCTGGTCGCCTGGTCGCCTGGTCGCCTGGTCGCCTGCGTCCTCGAGTGCCGTCCATGTGGATCGGCGGAGGCCGACGCGGAGCCGCGTAGGTCGACGTATACCGGCATAGGCCGGCATGGGCCGATGGGCGGCACTCGAGGACGATGGGGTGTGGCGAGGCGGGATCGGGCGTCAGGACTTGTCGTGAACGGTGATCGCGCAGCCGTCGGGATCGGCGAAGGTGAAGGTGAGGCCGAAGGGGCCGGGCTCCGGGGCCCGCAGCAGCGGTGACCCCCGCTCGCTCAAGGATTCGTGCAGTTCGGCTACGGCGTCGCAGTGCATCCACAGTGCCACTCCCAGTCCGGGCTGTCCCCCGGCGTCGAGCTCGACACCGGGAAGCGGCTCGCGCACATCGCGAAGGGAATGGGGGCGGTGTCGAAGACAACCGCGCCAGGAAGTGCGGCGGGGAGTCTGCGCAGCTTGAGCTGCGACTCGTAGAACTGCGCCGACCTGCCCAGATCGCGGACCTGCAGGGCGATGAAATCAGGGCCGGAGACCGTCATGGGATTCCTCTCGTCTCGTTCGTTCTTGCATGTCAGGATCCTGACATGTGCGACCGTATGTCATCATACTCGACATGTCGCAAGATGATCGCCGCCCGGCTCCGGCGAGCCCGGCGGTTCCGGCAGCCCAGACATTTCCCGGCAGTCCCGATAGCGCCGAGGCCGTCGGCGACCTCGGCGCTCTGGTCGGCTACCAGCTCAAACGAGCGCAGTCGGCATTGCGGACGCAGATGGATGAGGCCCTGCGGCCCATGGGGCTGACTGCTCCGCAGTACGCGTGTCTGGAGCTGCTGAGCCGTCACCCGGGCGCCTCGAACTCCGACCTCGCTCGCGGAGCATTCGTGACTCGTCAGAGCATGAACGCACTGCCCGAGGCCTCACGCAGCGGGGGCTGGTGGCGCGTGCCAGCAGTGCACCGAGCGGGCGGGCGCTGCCGGCTGCGCTGACCTCCGAGGGGGCGCGGCTTCTCCGTCGTGCCAAGCGATGTGTTGGGGCCATCGAGCGGCGCATGGTCGCCGGTCTCACCGACGACCAGTGCGAGGTGCTGCGTCGGGCGCTGTCCCAATGCGCCGATGCCCTGCAGTGAGGGGCCGTACGGCGACCATCAGGAGCTCCCGGGAACTGTAGCTTCGGCGGAATCCCGATGCTGCCATGTCGCTGATTCGCTGAATCTCTGCATGAAGTGAACCGATCTCGACGCGGAACCGGACCGATCTCGGCGCGGAACTGGACCGATTTCGACGCGGAACTGGACCGATCTCGCGGCGGAGTACGACCGATCTCGGCGGGTGGACGGCGCGTACGTCCGACGCGTGGGCCCGCCACCTCCGACGCGCAGGCCCGCCGGGATTGCGCGCGGCGGCGCGCTGGGACGTTAGGCTCAGCCGTGGAGGCGCTGGCGGTCGGCCCTGGTCGGCAGAACTGCCAGAACTGCCAGAATTGCCGGGCGAACCGTCATGAGCGGCTGGAGAACGATCCCGAGAGGACGAGCGCATGGATCTGTACGAGTACCAGGCGCGGGAGCTTTTCCGCGATCACGGGGTGCCCGTGCTCGGCGGTGCGATTGCCACCACCCCCGCCCGGGCCCGTGAAGTGGCTGCGGAGCTGTTCAATGCCGGCTCGTCACTGGTCGTCGTCAAGGCCCAGGTCAAGACCGGCGGGCGCGGCAAGGCCGGCGGCGTCAAGCTCGCGCGCAGTGAGGCCGAGGCCGAGCAGCGCGCTCCGAGATCCTCGGCATGGACATCAAGGGGCACACGGTGCGCACCGTCCTGATCGCCGACGGCGCCGAGATCGACTCCGAATTCTACTTCTCCATCCTCCTGGACCGCGCTGAGCGTCGCTACCTCGCCATGTGCTCGCGCGAGGGCGGCATGGATATCGAGACTCTCGCCAAGGAGCGCCCCGAGGCGCTCGCCCGGGTCGCCATCGACCCCCTGATCGGCCTGAGCGGCGATGTCGTTGCGAGCATCGTCGAGGCTGCGGGCTTCGAGCCCGGCTCCACCGCCGACCGGATCGCCGAGGTGATCACACGGCTGTGGGAGGTCTTCACCGCCGAGGACGCCACCCTCGTGGAGGTCAACCCCCTCGTGCTCACCACCGACGACACCGTCCTGGCCCTGGACGGCAAGGTCACGCTCGATGACAATGCGGCCTTCCGTCACTCCGAGCACGCCGCTCTCAAGGACACGGCGGATGTCGACCCTCTCGAGGCCCGCGCCAAAGAGGTCGGCTTGAACTATGTCCGCCTGACCGGTGAAGTCGGTGTGCTCGGCAACGGGGCCGGACTGGTGATGTCCACCCTCGACGTGGTCGCCGGGGCCGGCGAGCGTCATGGCGGCATGCGACCGGCCAACTTCCTGGATCTGGGCGGCGGCTCGTCCGCCCAGGTCATGGCCACCGGTCTGGAGACCGTCGCCTCGGATCCGCAGGTGCGCGCGATTCTCGTCAACGTCTTCGGCGGCATCACCTCCTGCGACACCGTCGCCCAGGGGATCGTCACCGCCGTCGGCTCCCTGGAGGACTTCGACAAGCCCATCGTCGTGCGTCTGGACGGCAACAACGCCGAGCCGGCGCGCCGGATCCTCGCCGAGGCGGCTCTGCCGGGCGTCACCATCGTCGAGACCATGGACGGCGCCGCCGATGTCGTCACCGAAATCGCCCACAGCGCCCAGAACGCCCAGAACGCCCACGGCGCCTACGACACCGACAGGCAGGAGCCTGAGCCATGAGCATCTTCCTCACCGAGAACGACCGCGTCATCGTCCAGGGGCATGACCGGCTCCGAGGGCCGCAAGCACACCCGGCGCATGCTGTGCGCCGGCACGAAGGTCGTCGCCGGCGTCAACGCCGCGCAAGGCCGGCACCGCCGTGGCCTTCGACGTGGCGCCCCTCGGCCCGGGCGCCGAATCCTCGGCGTCACCGCCGGTACCGTCGAGGTCCGGTCCACGGCACCGTGGCCGAGGCCAGGAGGCGACCGGCGCCGAGGTCAGCGTCGTCTTCGTGCCGCCCGCCTTCGCCAAGGACGCCGTGGTGGAGGCCGTGGATGCGGCATGCGCCTCATCGTCATCATCACCGAGGGCATCCCCGTGGCCGATGCGACCTGGGCCCGCGCCTACGCCGCCGAGCACGGTGCGCAGATCATCGGCCCGAACTGTCCGGGGATCATCTCCGGGCCAAGTCCAACGTGGGCATCACTCCGCCCGACATCACCGGTCCCGGACCCATCGGTCTGGTTTCGAAATCAGGCACGCTGACCTATCAGCTCATGCACGAGATGCGCGATCTCGGATTCACCACGTGCATCGGCATCGGCGGCGATCCCGTGATCGGCACGACCCACATTGATGCCCTGGCGGCCTTCGAGGCGGATCCCGACACTGAGCTGGTCGTCATGATCGGTGAGATCGGGGGAGACGCCGAGGACGCGCCGCCGCTACATCCAGTCCCTCCATGACCAAGCCCGTGGTCGCCCTATGTCGCCGGTTTCACCGCCCCGGAGGCGCAAGACCATGGGGCATGCCGGCGCCATCGTCTCCGGGTCCTCCGGAACCGCCCAGGCCAAGAAGGCGGCTCTGGAGGCCGCGGGCGTGCATGTGGGGCGCACGCCCAATGAGACCGCGGCTCTCGCCCGTGAGCTGCACCGAGAGGTCGCCGGCGCGGCGGGGCAGATGTGAGCGCGGGGGACGGTCAGGCGCGACGGGGCCGAGTGGTCTCGGACGCCGATGAACTCACCCGTGCAGGCGGGCTTCGCCGTGTGGTGCCCGCCGACTGGCCCTTCGCCGTGCGCACAGGGCATCGAATCGGTACTGGCGGGCTGGCTGCTCGTCGTCGTTCCCACGCTCGCCGTCTTCGCCTCCACCTCCTCCATGGACGCCGCCGCAGCGCTGTCCGCGGGCACCGCTCTGCGCGCCGGCACCGGCCTGTGGGGCCTAGGACTGGGCGGGCGTGGGGAGCGCCTCGAGTCTCCGATGGCGCCGTCGGCCTGCCGCTGCTGGGACTGCACGATCCTTCAGGCGCTCATCATCCGATGGTCGGTGCGCCGCTCACGACTCGGCGCGCCCGCTGTCGGGCGTGTGGACCGTTCTGACCGCGATGGCGATCGGGGCCGTCATCGTCGTCGCCTCGGGCCCGGCCGGTTCACGCATGTGGACGGCGGTACTGGGGCTCGGAGCGCTGACGGCGCTCATCGTCTTCGGTCACCTTCAGCATCGCGGGCGGGGCATGCCGGGCGTGGAGCGCTGGTGGGACCGCCGTCCGCGGTGGTCGGATCCGGCTCTCGCCCTGGTGCGCGGTACAGCCCTCGCCATGGCGGGACTGGTCGCCGTCGTCGCCCTGGTCGCCCGTCGTCATGGGCGCCGGACGCGTCGGACGCCTTCATGATGCGCTGTCCGCCGGCGGATCACGGCATCTCTCGGGCTGGTCCTGCTGCAAGCCGGATGGGTTCCGACCATGCTCGTATGGGCGCTGTCGTGGCTGGCCGGCCCCGGCTTCACAGTGGGAACGGGCAGCCTTTTCTCTCCGGACGTCGTGATGGCCGATGCCGTTCCCTCCATGCCGCTGCTGGGGCTGCTGCCCACCGCGCCCCTGGGGACTGCGGGCGTCTACCTGCCCATGGTCATCACGCTGGTCGCCGTGGGGGCCGCCTGGCACCGGCGCCGTGAGCTCATCGAGTTGGAGCTCCTGGAGTCTCTCCCTGGCCGCCGTCGCCGCAACCATCATCATCACGCTCGGCTGCCTGATCCTGTCCCTGGGGGCGTCCGGGCCGATCGGCCCCGGCAGAATGGCCGAGGTCGGCCCGTACTCGGCGTACCTGTGCGTCTTCATCGCCCTGGAGGTCGGGATCGGATTCATCGTCGTGGCGGTCCTGACCCATCCCACCACTCGTCGGTTGACCACCCGTGGACTGGCGGCGACCGCTGATGCCTCCAGCGCCTCTGCCCAGAGCATGCGCGACCGTCTGGGAGCCGCTGCCGAGGGCGAGCTCGGGGACGGCGCCTCCACTGATGAGGCGCGCCGGGCCTCGCGGCAACCCGGACGAGGCGGGGCGCGAGCCGGCCGCCCCCGAGGAGCACGGTCGCGGCGCCGGCGGACGCCGCTCCACAGCGCCGGACGCGGGCGGCGACTGCGCCGTCCGGACCGGGATGAGACCGCGGCGGTGGGGCGATCGGCGCCCCGCCGCGAGAGCGCCGAGCCGGCAACCGCGCCCGAACCCGAGGACCCCCGCTGTCAAACGCACTGCCTCCCGGGCGGAGTCCTTTCGCCGGTTGGCGCGAGCAGGCCGCGCAGACATCGGAAAGCGCCGATTCCGGGGCCGAGGGCGAGGACTGAAGCAACCCGACAGCTCCAGTAGCTCCGGCAACTCCGGCAACTCTCTAATCACTGCATAATCACTGCATTGCGAGCACCGATGACCTCATCAACTCCACCGACCTCATCTGAACGCATCCACGGCCGCACCGCTGAGGAATGGGCCGGGGCCCTGCCGCTGCTGAAGCCGCTGACCGCGATGACCGAGACCAGCTGGTCTTCAATCCCGACATCCGCAGCGCCGCCGAGGCCTCGCCGACGTCGGGCTCGCCTGGGCCGACATCGAGGACGCCGCGGCGCGTCTGACACGCTTCGCGCCGTATCTGGCCGCCGTCTTCCCCGATACGCGTGCAACCCTGGGCATCCTGAGTCGCGCTCGTCGCAATCCCCTCGATGCAGGCCGATATGGAGCGCGACTCGCGGCCATGCCGTTGCCGGTCGCCTCTGGCTCAAGCTCGACTCCGAGCTGCCGATCTCCGGATCGACTCAAGGCCCGGGGCGGGATCTACGAGGTGCTCAAGCATGCCGAGGACCTCGCCGTCTCGGCGGGCCTGATCGGCTATGACGACGACTACGCGGTCCTGGCCGGGCCGGAGGCCGCAGACTTCTTCTCGGGATACTCGGTCGCCGTGGGCTCCACCGGGAATCTCGGGCTGTCGATCGGCGTGATGAGCGCCGAACTGGGTTTCAGGGCCGTCGTCCACATGTCCGCCGATGCGCGGCAGTGGAAGAAGGACATGCTGCGAGCCCACGGCGTCGAGGTGGTCGAGCACGCGTCGGACTACTCCGAGGCCGTCAGGCGGGGGCGCGCACAGGCGGAGGACGACCCGACCTGCTTCTTCATCGACGATGAGAATTCCCGCAACCTGTTCCTCGGCTACTCCGTGGCCGCCCACCGGCTCGCCGGGCAGCTCCAGGCCCTCGATATCACGGTCGACGAGCGGCACCCCTTCTCGTCCACCTGCCCTGCGGGTCGGCGGCGGCCCGGGCGGGGTCGCCTTCGGTCTCAAGGTCGAGTTCGGCGATGCGGCCCGGGTGGTCTTCGCCGAGCCGACGCACTGCCCGTCGATGTTCCTGGGCGTCTACACGGGTCTCCACAGCGCCATGAGCGTGCAGGACTTCGAGCATCGATAACGTCACTGCTGCGGATGGGCTCGCCTGCGGACGCCCCTCGGGCTTCGTCGGTCGGCCATGCAGCATCTCATCGACGGCTTCGTCACCGTCGATGACGATCACCTCACCCTGCTGGCGCAGCTGCACGATGCGCCGAGGGGATCGACATCGAGCCATCCTCGACAGCCGGCCTCCTGGGGCCCGTGCGCGTGTCCGAGGACGCGGACTCACCGGGCGCGTCTCGGCCTGGACGATCGGACCGAGCGCGCCACCCATATCGTCTGGGCGACCGGCGGCAGCATGGTGTCCCGACCCGAGATGAGCGAGTACGTGCGCAGGGGTCGAGAATCACCGGAACCGCTCCGGGCGGCCTCGTCGGGGCTGAGCTGAGCAAACGGAGCGGTTAGACTGGATTCGGCCGCGACTGGCGAGGGTGGGGCACCACCGGGGAGCGGCCACCGATCATGAGCAGGGGACGTCGCCCGCCTGGGCGTCCCAGGACCGATCGCACCAGGAGCGCCCGTGCTGGCTACAGCCCGAGTCCGCCGTCCCCACCCAGCACGTCCCCACGGAGGGGCTGATCAGCCCGGAGCGGGTACCCGTGCGCCGGGCCCTGATCTCCGTCTACGACAAGACCGGTCTGACCGACCTGGCCGCCGCCCTCGTCGAGGCCGGTGTCGAGATCCTGTCCACGGGCTCCACCGCCGCCACGATCGCCGGTGCGGGTCTGCCGGTGGCGCGGGTCGAGGACGTCACCGGATTCCCCGAATGCCTCGAAGGGCGGGTCAAGTCCTCACCCCGCCATCCACGCCGGTATCCTCGCCGACCGTCGCAAGACAGCGCACATGAGCCGGCTGGCGGAACTGGATATCGCCCCGATCGACCTGGTGGTGGTCAACCTCTACCCCTTCTCCGACACTGTCGCCTCGGGCGCCCCCTTCGACGCCTGCATCGAGCAGATCGACATCGGCGGGCCCGCCATGGTGCGAGCTGCCGCCAAGAACCATCCCGGTGTCGCCGTCGTCACCGATCCCGCCGTCTACGACGAGGCCGCTGCAGCCGTGCGCTCCGGAGGCTTCACCTGGCCCAGCGCCGGGCTCTGGCCGCCCGGGCCTTCGCGCATACGGCGGCCTACGACGCCGCCGTCGCCACGTGGCTGGCCGAGCAGGTTGAACAGGTCGAGAACGACGCAGCAGACCTCCGCTGCGGGGGTCGGAGCTCTCCATCTCCGCTCCGCCCGCCTATGTCGGCGTGGGCTACGAGCGTCTCGCGAGCCTGCGCTACGGGGAGAATCCGCACCAGGCCGCGGCCGTCTACCGCATCCCGGGCGAGAGCGGGGAGTGGCCGGAACCCCGCCAACTGCATGGCAAGGCCATGAGCTACAACTACTACACCGACACCGATGCCGCGCTCCGGGCCGCCTACGATCATGGCGATGCCGTCACGGTGGCGGTCGTCAGCACGCCAACCCCTGCGGTATCGCCGTCTCCGCCGCCGGCGATGCCGCCGAGGCCCATCGCCGGGCTCACGCCTGCGACCCCGTCTCCGCCTACGGCGGCGTCATCGCCACCAACACCACCGTCACCGCCGCGATGGCCCGGCAGATCAGGCCGATATTCACCGAGGTCGTCGCCGCCCCGCCTTCGCCGAGGAGGCCCTGGAGATCCCGTCTGCCAAGAAGAACCTGCGCCTGCTCGTGGTCTCGCCGCCGAGGCGCGAGGGCTATGAGATCAAGCAGGTCTCCGGCGGCGCCGTCATCCAGCAGCGCGACTCCTACCAGGCCGGTGACGCCGACCCGTCGACCTGGCGGCTCGTGGCCGGCCGGGCGGCCGATGAGACGACTCTCGCCGACCTGCGCTTCGCCTGGGAGGCCGTCCGCTCGGTGCGCTCCAACGCCATTCTGCTGGCCAAGGACGGCGCGACCGTGGGGGTCGGCATGGGCAGGTCAATCGCGTCGACTCCTGCCGATTGGCCGTCGAGCGCGCCAATACTCTCGGCGCGCGATCCACCGGCGATGCAGCCGCCTCGGACGCGACGGCGAAGGGCGCCGTGGGCGGCGGCGACGCCGCTGACATCCTCCAGGCCGCGCCGCCCGAGCGCGCTCGCGGCGCAGTGGCCGCCTCCGACGCCTTCTTCCCCTTCGCCGACGGCCTCCAGGTCCTCATCGACGCCGGTGTCACCGCTGTCGTCCAGCCCGGTGGATCCATCCGCGATGATGAGGTCATCGCCGCCGCCCAGGCGGCGGGCGTCACCATGTACCCTCACCGGTGCCCGTCACTTCGCCCCACTGACGCCGCGTCCGCAGCGGCGAAGCAGTCGTACCGGCTGATCGCCGCCTTCCCGCGGCTACGCCTGCCGTTCTGCTCTGCCCCTGTTTTTCTCGTGCGCCTACTGCGGCTCTTGCGGTCTTCGACGATGCTTCGACGATGCCGGATCCGCAGTATCGACGACTACGATGACGGCTGTGAGCCAGGACCAGACCATGCCGAAGAGCTCCGATGCCGATCAGCCTGCGGATGAGGGGCGGATGCGGCAGAGGACGCCTGGGCGCAGGCGAGGCTGCCCGCCGCCCGGCCGCCCGCCAAGCACAAGGAGCTCTACCGGACGCTGGCGGTCCTCGCTGTGGCCGTCGGCCTGATGATGGTGCCCGCGATATCCCTGCTGGGTCATCGACGGCTGGCGGTCATGTGGCTCGGCGCAGGAGTGCTGCTGCTCGCACTCCTGCGTCTGCAGCGGCCCGAAGGAACATGGATCGCCGCCCGCGGCCGCGTCTTCGATGTCGTCTTCGGGATTCTTCTGGCGCGCACTGTTCGCATTGACCTATTACGCGGGCTTGCCGGGTCGCCCTAGCACCGGCGCTGCTGAGCCGAGTGCCCGCCGGCGCCGGGGTGAATCGGCGGCCGGGCGGCGATCGAGCGAGCGCTCAGTCACAGGTACAGTCACAGGTACAATGGCGGGCCGTCGCCCGTCCTATGGCATGCTGCGCTCTGGCAGTGGCGGTTCCCAGCCGCCTTCCCCGGCCGAAAGGCAGTTCCGTGTCATATCTTCGCAGGGCGCTCTCAGCCAGTGGCATCCTCGTGTGGGTACTCGCCGCGATCGTTCTCGCTCTTGTTCTGGGCAGTATCAAGATCGGTGGGAGCCCGTTCATCCCGCAGGCCGCCGGCCGTATTTTCGCCACGTTCTCCGACCTTTTCAGCCAGTTCCTGTCGTTCGCCATCCCGCTGATCATCATCGGCCTGGTGACGCCGGCGATTGCCGACCTCGGGAGGGGCGCGGGCAAATGGCTCGGCATCACCACGGCCATCGCCTATGCCTCCTCGACCCTCTTCTCGGGATTCCTGACCTATCGTCGTGTGCGCGGGATTCCTTCCGCCGCCTGCTCGCGGGAACTGCCCTGTCCGACGTCGAAGAGCCGGAAGCGCGCTGAGACCTACTTCAGCATTGAGATGCCGGCGCCCGTTCCGGTCATGACGGCGCTGCTGCTGTCCTTCGTCCTCGGGATCGGCCTGTCGATGGTGCCGCGAGGCGTTCTGCGCAAGGGCTTCATCGAGTTCGGGCGATCATCACCAGACTCATCGAGCGGATCATCATTCCGCTGCTGCCGCTGCATCTTCGGCATCTTCCTGAACCTCACCTACACGGGCGAGGCCTGGTCCGTCATGCGCGCCTGATGCGAGTGGTGGTGGTCGTCCTCGTCCTGGAGGTCGTCATCCTCGGCGTTCAGTACGTCGTGGCCGGATTCATCGGCGGGAAGAACCCCGTGCGCGCAGCTGGCCACCATGATGCCCGCCTACCTCACCGCGCTGGGCACCTCCTCATCGGCGGCGACGATCCCGGTGACACTGGCCCAGACCAAGAAGAACGGCGTGTCGGACGCCGTCGCCTCCTTCACCGTTCCACTGTGCGCCACTATCCACCTGGCCGGCTCGACCTCGAAGATCTTCGCCTTCGCCTTCGCGATCGTGCTCACCCAGGGGCTGAGCGTCTCGACCGTGCAGTGGGTCGGCTTCATCTTCATGCTCGGCATCACCATGGTTGCCGCTCCGGGCGTTCCCGGCGGGGGCCATCATGGCGGCCACGGGCCTGCTGTCGTCCATGCTCGGCTTCGACGACGCGCAGGTCGCCCTGATGATCGCCACCTACATCGCCATGGACTCCCTTCGGCACCGCACCAATGTCACCGGCGATGGCGCCATCGCCATCGTCATCGATCGCCTCGCGGGCGGACAGATCCGCGATGACGGCGATCCGGAGAATGCCCGCGAGCTCGCCTTCGACGGGATGAAGCACCTCGACCGCGTCAGTGTTGAGGGCGTGGTGAGTCCCGAGGAGCTGGTGTCCCTCCGCCGAGACGGCCGGAGCCGATGCCGCGAGCTGAGGCCCCAGCCGTCCCGGCCGGCGGTTGCGCGATCCCTCCGTATGACCGGGATTACATGAGTGGGGAAACCCATCGTCCCGGGTCATCACCCGGCCCTCGCCAGTAGGCTCGTGCCATGGGCTGCGCGGCTCGCGGCCCGAGTGATACGTCATTCCGAAGGAGTCTTCATGGCCAACGCCCCGTCAACGTCACCGTGACCGGTGCCGCCGGAAATATCGGTTACGCGCTGCTCTTCCGCATCGCCTCGGGCTCCCTGCTCGGTCCCGACCAGCGGATCAACCTGCGTCTGCTCGAGATCCCGCAGGCCGTCAAGGCCGCCGAGGGCACCGCGATGGAGCTGTTCGACTCCGCCTTCCCGAACCTCGGCAGCGTCAGACATCTTCGATGACCCTGAGCAGGCCTTCGAGGGGGCCAATATCGCCTTCCTCGTCGGCTCCATGCCGCGTAAGGCCGGCATGGAGCGGAGCGACCTGCTGTCCGCCAACGGCGGCATCTCGGCCCCCAGGGCGAGGCCCCTGAACGCCGGCGCTGCAGACGACATCAGGAGGTGCTCGTGGTCGGCAATCCCGCCAACACCAATGCGCTGATCGCTGCCTCGCACGCCAAGGACATCCCTGCCTCGCGCTTCACCGCGATGACCCGTCTGGACCACAACCGCGCCCTGGCGCAGCTGGCCTCCAAGGCCGAGTGTCACGTGACGGATCTGGACAAGGTCACCGTGTGGGGCAACCACTCGACCCAGTACCCCGACATCACGCAGGCGACGGTCAAGGGCGCCCCGATCACCGACATTCTCGCGGATCGCGCCTGGGTGGAGGACGACTTCATCCGACCGTCGCCAAGCGCGGCGCCGCCGTCATCGCCGCCCGGGGCTCTCTTCGGCACGCCTCCGCCGCCTCCGCCGCCGTCGACCACGTCCACGACTGGTGCCTGGGCGTCGAGGGCTACTCGTGGACCTCGGCATCGATCATGTCGGATGGCTCGTACGGCGTGCCCGAGGGCATCATCTCCTCCTTCCCCTGCACGGTCGAGGACGGGAGTGGAAGATCGTCCAGGGCCTGAGATCGATGACTTCTCCCGCAGCAGGATCGACGCCTCGGCGTCGGAGCTTCTGGACGAGAAGAAGGCCGTGGCCGAGATGGGTCTCATCTGACGGTCTCGTTGACCGATGCGCATGCGCGCATAGACGAGATGCCCCCGGCAGCACCGCTGCCGGGGCGTCCTCTGGTGAAGCCGGTGAACCGACGTGGCCTTATGGCCCTGCATAGTCGGCACTGACTGGCACGGCCGGCACTGACTGGCACGGCCGGCACTGACTGGCACGACCTGCACGGCCGGCGCTGCCGGTACTGACCGTCACCGTGGACCGGGCGGCTGATCACGTCTCGCTGTCCTCCTTGGATCCGATTTGGACGCTGGGCATGGTGAGCGCGGCGATCCCGGCCAGGGCATATGCGGCGATGATGACCCACAGGCCCGCGGTAGCCGCTGTCTGTGCGTCGTCGGTCCCGCTGATCTCGCCGAAGCACACAGCGCCTGCCAGAGCGACCCCGAGCACCATGCCCACCCTGTCCGAATGTGGTGAAGGTGCTGGATGCTGCGCCCGCCTCGGCTGTGGGGACGGCATCCAGGGCGATTGAGGTCTGCGGCATGATCAGCACCATCATTCCGATGCCGGCGACTGTGAGGGCGGGCGTGAGGCTCCAGCCGCTGAGGTCGCTCCCCTCGGACTTGATTACCATCATGACCCAGCCGAAGGCTGCCGCCTGGAGCGCGCCGCCGAGCAGCACCGCCTGCTTCCCGAGCCGCTTCACGAGGAGCATGGCGACCGGTGTTCCGATCATCGAGCCGATTCCAATGGGGAGCAGTGCGAGTCTCGCTGAGAATGCTGTGAAGCCGAGAGCCGCCTGCATGTAGAACAGAAGCACGAGCGAGTAGCCGCCGTTCCCCACCGATGAGACCACCTGCACGAGCAGTCCGCTGGAGAACCCCCGATTCTGGAACAGCGGCAGGGGCAGGAGCGCGGTGCCGTCCGCGGAGAGTTTGCGCCGCTGCTGCCGGATGAACAGGCCGATCGCGAAGGGTGCGGCGACGAGCATCATCCATATCCACCATGCCCAGCCGGCTGCGCGGCCGTCGGTCAGGGGGAAGACGACCAGGAATACGGCCAGTGCGCCCAGTGCGACGCCGGCGAGGTCGAGCCCCACCGGGTGCTCCGAGCGGCTGTTGGGGACGAATAGCACTGTGGCGGCGACCAGCAGGATGCCGACCGGGACGTTGATGAGGAAGATGCTGCGCCACCCTGTTCCCAGTACATCCGCCGTGACCAGCCACCCGCCGAGGAGCAGTCCGGCGATCGCGCCGATTGCGCTCAGCGCACCGACGACGCCGAATATCGGCCCCCGTTCCTCCGGCGCGAACATGACCTGCACGCTCGAGAGCACCTGCGGCACCATGATGCCGGCGAATGCGCCCTGCACGACGCGAGTCGTCACGAGCATGTCACCGCTCCACGCGAGGGAGGCGAGCCCGGACGCGACGGTGAAGCCGATGACGCCGATGAGGAAGATGCTGCGCCTGCCGAATATGTCGCCCAGGCGACCGCCCGTGATGAGGAGCGTCGCGAAGGCGATCACATAGCCGGCGAGCGTCCATTCGAGTTGGGCGGGCGTGGCCTCAAGGGTCGCGCTGATGGCGGGCAGCGCGACATTGGTGATGGTGGAGTCCATCAGGGTCCATGAACGTCGCCACCATGAGAACAACGGTGGCGGCAAGTCTGTTAGTCATATCCGTACTTCTTCCCAGGCTCGAAAGCGACAGAGCCGCGTAGCTGCGTATCTACATATCTGCGTACACCGTACGCAGATGCCATGTGTACACTGTACGCAGAAGGTTTCGTGGCAGCAAGCAGGAGGTTGTATGTCCGAAGCAGTACCGCCGCATTGGGCTGCCCTGGCCTGGCGGCTTCGAGGTGGGGCCTCTACGGGTGAGGGCTCAGCGTCGGCCGCATCGTGCAGGCGGGTATCGAGGTCGCGGACAAGCGCGGGCTCGCGGGTCTATCCCTGCGCAAACTCGGCGAGCAACTCGGGGCGGGCACGATGGCCGCATATCGCTATATCGAGTCCAAAGACGAGTTGATCCTGCTCATGATCGACACCGCGCTCGGCGCCCCGCCCGCAGAAATCGCCGAGGCGCCGACCTGGCAGGCCGGTGTCAGGCTGTGGGCTGCCGGGGAATGTCAGCGCGCTACGGCGCGCATTCCTGGCTCTTAGAAGCCCCCTGATCGGAATGTCGGCGACGCCGAATCGGCTCCTCTGGTTCGAGCGCCTCTTGCAGCCGCTCGCGCAGACGGGGCTGGGGCTGCAGAACCCTGCTTGACGCCGCCTTGCTCACAGACGGTCATGTTCGCAATGTCGCCTACCTCGGGCGAGAGCTCGACAGGACGATGGCCCTGCCGTCTCAAGAGCCCGTATCGTGGCTTCCGGCACTTCTCGATGAGTACCTTCCCGATGACTCGCCAGGTATTCACTACCGGCTTGCTGAGCAGACGGCACTCGAGCAGGACATGGATTTCGGTCTCGCCCGCATCATCGCGGGGATCGAAGACCTGTCGGGAGCGAAGGCGACGTGAGGCGACTAGTCCGCTAGTCCGCGCGTGCTCCGCTGCCTTTCATCGCCTTCGTGCGGCCGCTTCCGGGGCTCAGCGATAGGGTCGGCCATGGCACGACGCAGCTCCAAACGGCCTTACCGCGCTGAGCACCGCCCGCTCGATATGGGGCGCCTGGGCTCAATGCCGCGCACGCAGACCGGGCCGGGCGGTGCCGAGTTCACCGTGCGCCACGTGCGCAGCGGCGACAAGCCCTATACCTGTCCTGGCTGCAACCGGGGCATTGCGCCGGGAACGCCGTGTCGTCGCCTGGTCCAACGAATCCCTCTTCGGTCCGGATCGCGGTCTGGAGGAGCGTCGGCACTGGCACCGGCATGCTGGGAACGTGGCCTCTGGTAGCAATTCGTCGGTGCTGTTGGAGGAATCGCACATACCAGCACCCTGCGGCCTGTCTCAAGATGCGGATGTGAGTGATCGGGCGCACACTAGAACTCATGGCCGCCCCTATCCGCCTGCGCATCGCTTTAGACCCGGATTCCGCAGAGCCGGTCTTCGCACAGATCTGCTCTGCGATCCGTGTCGACGTCACATCAGGACGTCTGGCCGCAGGCGTGCGCCTGCCCACCATCACGCCTTGGCGGCTGAACTTGACGTTGCCGTCAACACAGTCGCTAAGGCCTACCGCGAGCTTGAGCTCGAGGGAGTGGTGGAGGGCGGGGTCGTCACGGCACCTACGTGATGGACCTCGCCGATACCGCGGCTGAGCGGGAGACGATGCGCTTCGTGACGACCATGCGCAACTTGGGGGTGACCCGGGAGAAACCCTGGCCCTCGTGCGGCGCGCCTGGTCGTGAGAGTGCGACCGGGCTCAGCGACGCTTGCGGCCGCCCATGCTCAGCAGATCCTCCTGAAGGGAGTGGTCGTCCTCCGCGGCGCGTGCTCGCAGGGGAGTCCGCACTCTGCGCAGCCTCGGGGAGCCTGCGGAGTCGGTGCTGCCGGGAGGTGACCTCTGACAGTCCGGCGGCCTGAGCACGCCGGTCGCCAGCGCGCGCACTGATGACGTCGGAGAACTCCTGGGGCTGCGGCATGATGTTGCCGAGCACGCCGCGCATCTCCTCCAGATAGCCGGCAACCGAGTCGCGCTGCCGCTCGAGCTCCTTGATCTGACGCATCATGGTGGTCTTCTCGACCTCGGCGTCGGCACGAGCGTCCTCGAGCAGCGCCGATGCCCATCACGGGCCTGGCTGACGGTGTCCTCCGCCAGCGCGTGGCCTCCTCCTGCCGGGAGCGGGAGCGACTCGTCCACCTCGGAGCGGACCGCCTCGCGCGGGCCAGGGCCTCTTTTCGAGCCGGGCCTCCCGCCTGGGCTGGCCTGCTCCCTGCGCCTGCTGGTTCATCTCCTCAATGTGACGCCGCGCGGCCTCGTGGGCGGCGGAATCCTCCTCAGCCGCCGTCTCGCATGGCGGCGCGATCTCAGGAGCGCCTGCTGACGCAGCTCCCTGGCCTCGGCCCGCGCGGCCTCGGCCTCGGCCGTGCTCGAGCGTCGCAGCGACTCGGCCTCGCCTACGGGCCTCGGACAGGGAGGGACTCGGCCTCCGCCCGCGCCTTTTCCACCGTGATGCGGGCTTCTTCGGCTGCGGTCTCCTTCACCGAATCGGCCTGGTCCCTGCGAGGAGCGCCGCAGAGCGTCGGCCGCCGACTCCCGCGGCCTCCTGGTCTCACTGGCCTCGCGCTCAGCCGTCACGGTCATCTCGGCCGCGGACTTCTTGGCGGCGGCCACCGTCAACTGCGCGTCACGGTCAGCCGCGGAACGGGCCTCGGTCGCATTCGCCCTGGCCTCGGAGGTGATCTGATCCGCCTTGCGCTGGGCCGAAGCGACGAGCTCGTCCGCGCGCGCCTGGGCGTTGGCCAGGATGGTGGACGACTCGGCCTCGCTGTGGGAGACGCAGCTCGGCAGCCTCCGCCGGGCATCGGCGACCATCGTGGCAGCCTCGGAGGAACTGCGCTCGGACAGGTGAGCGGCATTGGCGCGCGTGCGGGCCAGAAGCGCGTCGGCCTCGGCGTTGGCCTTGGAGAGCACCGAAGTGCTCTGCTCCTCGGCACTGCGCAAAAGCTGCTCGATGCGCGATCCGAGCCCGGCATAAGTGGGCTTGTCGGCCTCGCGTAGACGACGCTGAGCGTCGGCGAGCTCGCCGGCAACGTCAGCTGCCCGCTGATCGAGGCTGGCGACCTCGCGGCGGGCGTCTCCCAATTGACGGAAAGAGCCTTGATGCGTTGGTCGACCTGGGTGCGGTCGTACCCACGCATGGTGATGGCGAACTCCTCAGAAGACCCCTCGGCCACGTCACTCCTCTTCTAGCGGGCCGCCGCGCCCCGCTGTGACTCAATCGTAGTCATGAGAGGCCCCTTGCGGCTAGGGTTCTGAGAGCCTGATGGTGATGAGATTGTGCTCCGACGTCGGAGAGGACAGGCTCGACATGCCGTCGGAAGCGGTTCTTCCGCTGAGGGGCGCAGGTCCTGTGATCTTCGGCGAGCTTCCTCGCACGGACGAGGGAACATGCGATTCTGGGCACTGTCTGCACCCGGGTGTCACTGTCACCAGGTCAAACCAGGTAACCAGAGTCACCAGCATCTTGGGCGCAGGGGCCGGTGACAGCGGTGCCATGTCCACGACCTTGAGGAGAGCCACGTCGTGAACCGACGGATCCTGAGCGCGATCATCGCCGTCCTCGGCCTGCTCGCCATTGTCTTGGCCGTCTGCTCCGCCACCGTCTGGCGGCCCAGCGCGATCCGCGAAGGCGACTCTCGCCGCATCACCCACCCAGAACTATGTCGTCACACAGCCGGGCGTCCTCAGTCGAAGTCGACTCAAGGTCACCGTCACGGCGACAGCCGACTCGGTGAAACGTCTTCCTCGCTGTGGGGGCATTCCGCCGATGTCAATGCGTGGCTCGCCAATGACCCGTACGTGTCTGTGACGGGCATGGAGAGCTGGGAGAAGCTGTCGGCCACTGATGTCACGACCAGGTGCGGGGATGACCCGGCGGCGGCCCCCAGCGCCTCGGGCGATCCCAATGCCACTCCTGGGCCGACGTCCGCCCCGAGCCTTGATGAGAACGGCTGCACCATTCTGGAAGCGTCCAATGCCGACCCGGCCACGTCAGACCTGTGGCAGAACACCGTGACGGACAAGGGAGCGTCACGTCGAGGTCGATGCCAAGGACACCGACATGGTCGTTCTGGCCGCCACCGACGGTTCTTCCCCGCCCCCAATATCTCCCTGTCTGTGGCCGCGCAAGGTGTCGACGCCTGGCTCGTTCCAGCCTTGTTCTTGGCGGACTCCTGCTGCTCGTCGGCGTCTTCCTCCTTCTTATCGATATCCAGATGCGTCGCGCCGATGAGCAGCGACGTGCTCGATCCGCGGAGCGGCGGCTCGGCTGGCTCAGGCCGATGGCGTTTCCACCGCGGAATTCCCCAGATCGGTGATCCGAACCGTCCGCTCTCGCGCGAGAGATGCGGGGAGAAGGAGCGGGCCGAGGCCGAGGAGAGGAATGGATCGATCCGCGCACCGGTCGTGTCTACCTCGGCGGGGTCGAGGCTCCTGAGGTGCCGCAGGCGTCCGACCAGGACCGGCTCAATATGGCGTATCAGCCGATTACTACGGTGATCCCAGCGACTACTACGGCCAATCGCCTGATTGGGGAGGGCTGCGCAGAGTGATGATTCCTTCAGGCAGGACACCGGTGTGATGCCCGATTATGCGGGTCAGGCTGATGGGCAGGGGCGTGCAGGGCTACTCGAGGCGAGGGCTACGTGGACTATGCGGGTCAGGCTGATGGGCAGGGCGTGCAGGGCTACTCGGGCGAGGGAGCTACGTGGACTATGCGGGTCAGGCTGATGGGCAGGGCGTGCAGGGGCTACTCGGGCGAGGGCTACGTGGACTATGCGGGTCAGGCTGATGGGCAGGGGCGTGCAGGGCTACTCGGGCGAGGGCTACGTGGACTATGCGGGTCAGGCTGATGGGCAGGGCGTGCAGGGGCTACTCGGGCGAGGGGCTACGTGGATTATGCGGGTCAGGCTGATGGGCAGGGCGTGCAGGGGCTACTCGGGCGAGGGCTACGTGGACTATGCGTGGTCAGGCTGATGGGCGGGGCGTGCAGGGCTGCTCGGGCGAGGGCTACGTGGACTAGCGGGCTCGGCTGATGGGCAGGGCGTGCAGGGCTACTCGGGCGAGGGCTACGTCGATTATGCGGGTCAGGCTGAGACGCAATCCTTCTCCTTCCCGGCACAGGCATGGCCGGCGGAGCACCGTCGGCCTCGCCGCGCCGACCTGCAATGCCGACGCCCCCAGCGGTCCCGGAGTCTGACGAGGAGCACGCATGATGACCAGCCGCCGAGTTTTCTCACGTCCACCGCCGCTACCGCCGTCGGCCTGACCCTAGCGGCATGCTCACAGGATCTCCCGCCGGAGCCTGCGTCCAATGGGACGCCCTCGGCCTACCGGTTCTGGACGACGGGCGCCTCACCAAGGCGCTCGACCGGATCCAGACGGGCTTAGACGATGCCGATGCCCAGAAGAACTCCGATCTCTTGTCCGGTTACCTCACCGGGCCCGCCTTGCGCGTGCGCACCGAGAGGCGTACGCCCTGGCTCTCGGCAGCTCAGGACGACAGCAAGATCGAGCATTTCACGACCACGAGTGAGGCTGGGACTGCGGGACGGGAAACAGAATTCCCGCGCGTTGCCTGACAGTCACCGGAATCGCCGAGGGCGACGACGTTCCCCTATCTGCTGGCGATGTCCCAGGACTCCCGCGCGGGACAACTTCGAGCTGTGGGCGTGGGTCCGGCCATTCGCAGGGGTGGAGGTCCCGCGACCGCGACCGCGACGGTAGGCAGCGACCAAGTGGATGCCGACAGCGATGGGTTGGTCTCCACGCCGCAGGAAGTCCTGGACGCCCTATGTTGATGCGTTGAACAACCCTGACGGAGACAACGGGAAGGCCTTCGCCGACGACCTTCTGCGCCAGCAGCTGGCGTCGCTCGCGCAGCAAGGACGTCTCCGCAGCCGGTGAGATCAGGTGAGCGCTCGCAGCGGGTCCGACGGTTTCCGCGGATTGCGCAGCTCCAACAATGGCGCGATCGTCTTCACGACGCTCTCCTACGATGTCGTGTACAAGCGCACAGTCGCCAAATCCACTCTCAAGATGCTCCCGGAGGTCGCCTCCCTGCTGGGAAGCGGCCCCGAGATCACCGGTGAGGTCACATCGACCTACGACGTCATGGTGGCCTTCTCAATACCTCCTGTTGATTCCAATTCCCAGGCTGTCGTGCTGGGGACGGAGCGCCGTCCTGGCCTCGGCCTCAAGACGACTCGCAGTCACCCGGCTAGCAGCAGGGCGACTGCACCGTCTCCGGCTGCACCCCTTCGTATCAGTTCGACCCATTAGCGGGCTCAGCCCGGGAAAGGCTTCTCCATGAGCATGTTCGGCGCCGTGGACCTGTCCACTCTCGCATCCCGACAAGATGCTCCTACCACAGGCGGTCCGGCGAGTCCCGGAGCGTCCGCGAATCGTGCGGCCGGCCCTGCGAGTGCGGCTGCAGGCTCTGCCGGCCCTGCGGGTTCTCACGGTGGCGGCACCGCACTGGTTGTGGATGTCGATGCCGCTTCCCTGCGCGGTGTCGCCGAGCTCTCCATGCAGGTGCCAGTGGTGATCATCCTCCACCCTGCACGCTCCCAGGCATCCGCAGAGCTCGCCGGCCAGCTCGAAGCACTGGCCCAGGAGCACGGCGGTCGATTCCAGCTGGCGTGTGGATGATCGACTGCAGCCCGGAGGTCGCCCAGGCACTGCAGGCCACCAGCGTGCCCACCGTCGTTGCTCTGATCGGCGGACAACCGGTGCCCATGCTCCAGGGGGCGATCCCGGTCGACCAGTTGCGCGGGCTGCTCGACCAACTGCTCGAGCTGGCGGCGCGCAACGGTGTCACAGGGCGTCTAGCGCCGCCGGACGCGAATACCGAGCCGGTTGAGCCCGAGGAGACCGAGGTGGGCGTCAGGCGCGCCGAGGCCGTGAGACGCGGCGACTACGCGGCTGCCGAGAAGGTCTACGACCATGCCATCGCTCAGAGCCCGGGGATGCCGAACTCAAAGCGGCACGGGACCAGATCCGGTTGCTGAAGCGGATGGACGGCAAGGACCCTCACGCTCTGCTGGCCGCGGCCGACGCCCGGGGAGCGAGTGTGGAGGACCAGTTGGCCGGCGCGGATGCCGCTGTGGCGCTGGGGGACATCAGTGTTGCGCTGGGCCGTGGACTCGAGGCGGTTCGTTCTCATACCGGGCAGGAGCGGGAGGACGCACGGCTCGCGGCTGCTCGAACTCTTCGATGTCATCGGCTCCTCATCCTGAGGTGGCCCGCGCTCGCCGCCAGCTGGCCTGCACTGCTCTTCTGACACCGCATCTGGACTCACCGAGGATGTCCGGCCCGCTGCGGTCAGCCATGAGGCTGGACGCAGCGGGCCGGATCTACGATGACGGGGCGGGAGGGCGGGCGATCGAGGCGATCGGCTGGGGCTGGATGTTCCAGACTTTGGCGTAGTCGCCGATCGTACGGTCCGATGAGAAGCGGCCGGATCGGTGATGTTGACCCACACCTTGCGCTGCCAGGCGCGCTGGTCCCATAATCAGCGGCCATGCGGTCCTTCGCTCTCGCGGTGGCGGCGAAATCGCCCAGCACGTAGTAGACGTCGGCGGGCTCGTAGGAGGCCTCGAGGGAGGCTGCGTCGCAGGTCGGCGAACCAGCCGAAGCCGTTGTCGTTCAAAGTGCCGTCGATGAAGGCGTCGAGAACACGCTTCAGGCCGGGGACGGTCTCGTAGGTCGCGTGCGGATCGTAGGTCTCGCGCAGAACAGGGAGCTCCTCCTCGGTGGCGCCGAAGATGTGGGCGTTGTCATCTCCCCACCGAGTCCAGGATCTCCACGTTCGCGCCGTCCAGAGATGCCCAGGGTCAGGCTCCGTTCATCATGAACTTCATGTTGGACGTGCCCGAGTCTCACTGCCCGCCATCGAGATCTGCTCGGAGATGTCGGCGGCCGGGATGATATTGCTCGGCGGGGAGACGTTGTAGTTGTGGACGAAGACGACCTTGAGCGTCTTGGAGATGACAGGGGTCATTGATACCTCGGCGATGGCGTTGATGGCTAGACACTCCCTGGCGGATGTGGCCGGGCTGCCTTCGCGCCGAAGATGAAGACCCGCTGGCACCTGCAGCGGGGGTCCTCCTTCATACGGAAGTACAGGTCAGGATGTAGAGCGCGTTGAGCGGCTGGCGCGCGTACCGTGAAGGCGCTTGATCTGGACGTCGAGATAGCTGTCGATTCGACGCCCTCGCGGGCGGAGATCCAGGCGGCGGTCGGCCTTGTTGGAGTGCATGATCTCGGCCAGACGATCGGAACGGCGTTGTCCGCGGCATCGAGCGTAGACCCCTCAAGGAGGGACAGGTCCTTCACCCAGGCGTCGGACCCGGTGACATCGTCCAGGAGGGCGGACAGGCGCGGGTTGCACTGGCGCAGCCAGCGGCGGGGGGTCACCCCGTTGGTCTTGTTGTTGAAGCGCTCCGGCCAGATCGCATACCAGTCCTTGAGCGTGTCCCGCTTGAGGATGTCGGTGTGCAGGGCGGCGACGCCGTTGATGGCGTAAGAGGCGTAACAGGCGATCCAGGCCATGCGGACGCTGGAGCCCGAGATCGGTGCGATGTAGTCGATGACGTCCTGGCTGATTCCGCGTGCGGCCAGATCCTCGCGGAAGCGGCGATCGATTTCTCGGACGATCTCCATGATGCGCGGGAAGAGCTGCTCGAAGATCGAGGACTCCCAGGTCTCCAGGGCTTCGGCGAGCACCGTGTGGTTGGTGTAGGCGAACGTCTTGGACACGACGGCCCAGGCGTCCTCCCACCCCAGGTGGTGCTCGTCCATGAGCAGTCGCATGAGCTCGGGGATGGCCAGAACGGGGTGGGTGTCGTTGAGCTGAATGGAGTTGGAATCGGCGAAGCCGGTGAGGTCGTCCCCGTGGTGGGTCACGTAGTTGTCGATGATCTCTGAAGGGAGGCCGAGCAGAAGAAGTACTGCTGGCGCACGCGCAGGACCTTGCCCTCGTAGGGAATTGGTGTCGTTGGGGTAGAGGACGCGCGAGATGTCCGCTGTGCGCTCGCGCTCGACGATCGCATCGGTGAAGCGCTGGGGAATTAGAAGGCGTCGTAGTCGAACTCCTCCAGGCTTTCCGCCCGCCACAGGCGCAGCGTGTTGACGTTCTTCGTGCCGTAGCCGACGATCGGCATGTCACAGGGGACGGCGCGCACGACCAGGTCGTTGTAGCGCACCACCCGCTGCGCCTCTTCACGGCGGATGACGAAGGGATAGCCCTCCTCCATCCACGGATCCGGGTGCTCGGTCTGGAAACCGTCGGAGAAGAGCTGCTTGAACAGGCCGTAACGGTAGAGGATGCCGTATCCGGCCACCGGGAGATCGAGAGTTGCGCAGGAATCGAGGAAACAGGCTGCGAGGCGTCCAAGGCCTCCGTTGCCCAAGGCGGCGTCGGGCTCCTGCTCGAGGATGTCGGAGAGGTTCTGACCGAAGGCGCCCACCGCCTTCTCCGCATCTTTGACCAGACCGAGGTTGGTCAGGTTGTTCAGGAGCGCGCGACCCATGAGGAACTCGGCGGAGAAATAATGCTCCATCCTGCCGGCGCGGTACTTCTGCTCGGTCGCATGCCAATTGTCCGCAATGGCGTCGACGACGGCGGCGGACAGGCCCTGCCACACCTCCATCTGTGAGTCGATGCGGCGGCGGGTGACCCGAGACTGACCGCACCTGGGACGGCACGGTCTGGACCAGGTTCTGCCGTCATCTTTCTTCCCTTGTCTGACTGCATGAGGATCCTGCTGCAGCTGAACTGCAACGACTGCAAAGATGCATCGAGGGAATTGGGTCGAGCGGCGCAGGAGCACCACTGGCCGAGCTCCTTCGCGAACTCTTCGAGTCTAGCCGCCCGGCTGTGGACCCGCTCGTTGAGGCAGTGTCATTCCGGACACGGACGGACCGAGCTCATGCTGCAGAGCGATGGTGGGGGATTTTGATGCTTTTGCCGACTGAACCTGGACCGATCTCCGGGGGCGGAGGTGGGACCGATCTCGGCATGGGAAGGCGAGAGCGGCGGCACGAGTCATCCGGTGCCCGCCGCTCGGGCCGCGTCGTCTCGGCTCCGCGTCCGCCTTAGTTCTGCGACGGGCGCAGGAACACCGCGCCGAGCGGGGGAACGCACAGCCGCACCGGGCAGGGGCGTCGTTCCAGACAGTTCCCGGCCTCGACATGCCCCAGGTTGTCACACCGGAGCCGCCGTGCTCACGGGGCGTCGGTGTGATGACCTCGTCCCAGTCGCCCGCGAAGGGTAGACCGACCCAGTGTCCTCGTGCGGGGTGCCGGCGAAGTTGACGATGCAGACCACCAGGTCGGCGCGGCCGTCGGGGCCGGTGCCCTTGCGCAGGTAGGACAGGACGTTGTGGTCGCCGTCGCCCGCCTCGATCCACTCGAAGCCGCGGTGGGAGAGTCATCCGCCCACAGTGCGGAGTCGGTGTAGAAGCGGTTGAGGTCGCTGACCAGGTGCAGCAGGCCCTGGTGCCCCGGGTCGTCCAGGATCCACCAGTCCAGCGGTTCTCCCGCGTTCACTCGCGCGCCTGACCGAACTCTGGCCGCGAAGGCAGCTGCTTGCCGGGGTGCGACCACTGGTGGCGAACGGGCGCGCATGCCGGCCAGCTCCTGCCGGGGGTCGCCGGGCATCTTGGACAACAGAGTCCTTTGCCGTGGACGACCTCGTCGTGGCTCACATCGGCAGGACGAACTGCTCGGAGAAGGCGTAGACCGGCGGAGAAGGTGCAGCTCTCGCGTGAATTGGTAGCGCCGGTTGATGGGCTCACCAAGTCGCAGGTAGCGCAGAGTGTCGTTCATCCACCCATGTTCCACTTCAGCTCGAAGCCGAGCCTCCGCCGTACTCGGTGGGGGCGTGACGACGCCGGAAGCCATGCGCGGTGGACTCCTCGGCTTGACCGCGACCGTGCCGGGGTTCTTCCGGCCAGGCCGTCGCCGTGGCCTCCTGGAGGAACGCCTGATCGCCTCGAGGTTCTCCCGGCCCCGAACTGGTTGTGCCACTGCACCTTCCTTGCGCGAGTGGTCCAGGTACAGCATCGAGGGCCACCGCGTCCACGCGCAGACTCATCGATGTGGAGTCCTCCAGCTCAGTGCTGCGGGCATTGGCGACCAGGAAGTTGCGCAACCTCGTTGCGGCCGAAGTTGAAGACGTAGGTGCCCCAGTCCGGGTGCTCGCCGCGCTGGGGGTCCGGGTCCTCGCAGAGCGCCGTGCCGTCGAGCGGGCCAGCGCCCACTCTCGTCCTGCAGACGTGCTGGCACCCAGTCCAGGATGACCCTGATGCCCGCCTGGTGGAGCTGGTCGGGCTCCAGGTGGCGGAAGTCATCCGGAGTCCCGAAGCGCGCGGTGGGCGCGTAGTAGCGTCACCGTAGCCCCACGACCCGCCGAAGGGACGTTTCGGCGACGGGCAGCGGGAACTCCACGTGAGGGTGAAGCCGGCCTCCTTGACGCAGGGGACGAGGCTCCTCGGCCCGGGCCGCGGTAGCCGAGCCCTGACGCCGGAGCCGATGTGCACCTCTGTGGATGCTCATGGGGCCCGCGTGAGGGTCGGACGTGGCGCGCTTGGCCATCCGGTCGTCGTCGCACTCGTGGAAGCGGTCGGTGACGACGTCAAGCCGTGGCCGAGCTGCCTCGGTGGCGCGGGCGGCAGCGCGGCCTTCTGGTGCCGCCGTCCCCGAAGCTAACAGCTCTCCGATCAGCAGCGCGCCGATGCCCACGTGCCAGGAATGAAAGAGCTTCCCACACGCCGGAGGAGCCCAGCGAGCGCATGGCCGAGGCGGTGCCGTCCCAGTGGTTGAAGTCGCGACGACGCGCACGGCGCGGGCGTTGGGGGCCGCACACGGCGAAGGCGACGCCTTCAACATCGTGCCTATGTGCCGGGAGTAGTGCTTCACATGGGCGCGGACATCCCACAGGCCTTCATGGCGGCCTCGGAGATGAGGTAGGTGTCCATATCCCCAGGGTGGGCAGAGAAGCGGTACGGGTCATCGGCACGTGGTGGTCTCACCTCCGCAGGTCACTGACGCGGTAGTCGGGCGCGGAATCCCCGGCAATCACGGCCACCCATATCCCCTCCTGCTCTCGTGCTCGGCGGGGTGAGGCGCGCTGGCAGGTGACGATGGGAGACAGCATCGGGCCAGGTGCCGCACCGTGCGGATAGTGGCGCTCCGTCGCCCACGTGCGCACCTGGGACTTCTGCGTGCGGATAGCGTAGCGCGCATAGGCGACATCCGCGAGGACCCAGGGTCGACTTGGACGGGGGTACGGGCGAGGAGGACGGGCTCGGGTGCAGTGACGTCGGTCGCTGCACACTTTCCATGTGGGAGGCCGGTGAGAGACTTTGTGCAGGGATTTATCGGGACGGCGCCGGGATGAGATGGTGACCTCTCCCACTCGGCTCATGCTCGCATGTCGGGGCGGGCCCGTTGAGGAAGGCAGCTGCAGAATCCTCGCAGAGGATCTCCGACCAGTCAGCGGTTGCTGCGGGCCTCGTAGCAGACCGCCCTCGTAGAGGGTCTATGACCGAGACTCGAGCGCGGCTACAGCGGTGGTCGCGACGCGCCGACCGGTTCCATCGCGCTCGAGATGATGGCCCTCGTAGGCGCTGAGATGGGCCGCGCGCACGGCGTCGAGCCGGCCGCGATCCGGCGACCCCGCCGACCGCGGCCGCGTGAGTCGCGCGACCCTCAAAGCATTCCGGCGACGCCGCGGCCTGGCTGATCCGACGGCTGCGCGCTCGGCCAGGGGGCGCAGCGGCTCTCGAAGTTCAGGACGAACCAGCGGCCCTCGCCCGGCCTCGGGCCCGCGACCTCGTGAAGGACATCCGCCGGGTGGTAGTCGCCGTGGATGCGGGTGGGTGGATCGAGCCGGTCGAGTCCGGCCACCCGGGCCGGGATCTCATCCGACCGCTCGCAGAAGGCCGGGCAGGCGCCTCGGCCAGTGCCGGGACCTCCTGGGCGCCCAGGCGGCGCGTCGGCGCAGGGAGCTCGTGCCAGCTCGGCCGGCGGCTGCGGCGTTCGCGCAGGGCCGCGGCGAGGTGCGCCGGTGCAGCTGGGCGGTGGTCGTCCCCAGATCCGCCGCCGGGGCCAGTGCCCTGGCGCGCACCAGGCCGTGCGGCTGTCGCTGCCATCGGCGACCGGGGGCTGCGCTCGAGCCGCCGTCGGCGCCGAGGGATGAAGCGCGAGGCCACCGCCGAGTCGGTCGAGCTGCGCGCGCCGGTGGCCGGATCGTGCCACCTCGAACGCGGATCTACAGGAGCCACCGGCGCGGGCACCCGGTGTCCCAGCCGTCTCCGCGCCAGCGCCACCGAGACCTCCACGTCGTTGCAGACCCGGGCCAGCACCCGGAAGAGGCTTGACGATGAGTCCGCCCGTCGCGGCGATCACTCCGGGCCGCCCGCGCGTCCCGGTCGGATGCCGGGGCGGGCAACGCGACGCTGGTGTTCGACTGCTCGCCGGTGATCACCCGTAGTCGTCGGCGCGCTGGGCGATGGCAGCGCGCGCCGGTGCCGTCCAGGATGGTTCCCGCCTCCAGGACGGCCTGCGTGCCCAGGCCGCCAGAAGGCGGGGTGGTGGGAAGCCGTCGACGAGGGAGGCCCGGCGCCGTCCGGGCCCACGTGACAGTCAGCTCGCGCCGCCGCCCCTCCCTGTCGACCCGGTAGCGGGCCAGCGCTTCGCCGGTCCTCGAGCACCAGCGGCACGTGGACGAGCGACGGACGGGGGCGGCGCGGGGAGCGGCCACCAGCAGATCCTTGCCCACACCTGGGCCAGCTCTCTCGGTCGCCGATCGGGGTCCAGGTCGCGCCGCGAGGCGCGAGCGGGTACCAGCGCCGCCGCGCCATCCACGCCAGCGCCGCCGCGGCGCGTCGGCGGGCCAGACGGGCGCCGGGCCGGCTCCGCGCCGGATCTGGTTGCGAGTTCAGGCATCAGTCGAGTCGATGGGTGTCATCGTCCATCGCCTCCTGCGCTCAGGACCGACGGTCAACCAGTAGCCGCCGTGGCGCCCAGCGTGAGCGTCGAGGCGGCCGTCCGGGCCCGACCGCCGGGAACGCCGCCCCGCCCAGGACGTCGGTGGTGGTCCGGCCCGCCGGATCCGGGCAGCGCGATGATCGCGCAGCGCGGGGAGTCGGCCAGGTTGGCCACGCACAGCAGGGTGCTCGGAGCCTCTCCGCTGGGGCCCTCCTCCTCGTGGCGCGTGTGTGGCCAGCACGGCGTCGTCGGAGACGTCCCGCATGAGGAACTTCCCGCGCCCCAGCACAGGGTGCGGGCGCGGCGCACGTGGAGCATGCGGCGGGTCCAGTGCAGCAGCGAGTCGGGTCGCCGCAGCTCGGTGAACACGGTCGCGGTGCCGGTAACCCGGCACCTGGATGATCGGCGGGGTGAGCGCGCGCGCGCGGGGGCCGCCGAGGCCCATGTTGGGCGACTCCGTCCCACTGCATGGGCGTGCGCACCGCGTCGCGGTCCTCCAGCCAGATGTTCGCGCGCATCCCGATCTCGTCGCCGTAGTACAGGGCACGGCGGGCCCGGCGGCGACAGCAGCAGCGCCGTGGCGGAGCCTGGTCTTCGGTACAAACGCGGGCGACCAGCAGGGAGCGCCAGGCGACGGCGGATGCCGATGTTGGCGCGCATGCGTGGCTCGGGGGCGACTGCTGGTACATCATGGTGCGCTCCTCGTCGGTGACCATCTCCAGGGTCAGCCTCGTCGTGGTTGCGCAGGAAGGTGCCCCACCGGGCCATGCGGGCTGGGATGTCCGAGCGGCTGCCAGGACGTCGCGCACCGCCCGGAGGACCCCTCTCAAGGCGTAGTAGATCCCGCGGCATGACCGAAGTGGAAGCACATGGTGCACTCCGCCTCGTGCCGAAGTACTCCCACGACATCGACCGGCCACTGGTTGGCCTCTCGCGAGTAATGATCGTGCCGAACTTCCGTGTCGAGCATCTGGCGATCCCGCCACGACGGTGTGCGTACGGCAGGTTCTCGCACAGTGCCCTCGCGCTCGGCCAGGTGGGGACGGCGTCCGGGCAAGCCATCGAGCAATGCGGGCCCAGAAGCGGATGATGTCAAGTGCACGGCCTCGATGACGGCCGGGTTGTCGTAGTTGAGGTCGGGCTGGTGGGAGAAGAACCGGTGCCGAAGAACTGGCCGCGCTCGACGTCGTGGGACCAGTTCGACTCCTCGGTGTCGATGAAGTGATCGGGTGTTGGCGTAGCCGGGTCGTCATCGGCCCAGACGTAGAAATCACCGAAAGGACCCTCGAGATCGCTGGGGCGGAACCAGGGATGGGCGTCGAGGTGTGGTTGGACGATGTCGATGACGATCGAATGCCGCGCTCATGGGCCTGGTGCCAGGTGCCCGGAGATCCTCCGCTGGTGCCGTAGCGCGGGTCGATCTCCCGTAGCCAGTCGGAGACCTGGCGCAGCCTCCATCGCGCATGGGGAGGGGTGAAGGGCGGGATCCAGATCGCATCCACGCTGGCCATGCCAGATGGTCAGACAGGAGGCCGAATCAGCGAAAGATCATCGCCGACGCACGTCACCGTCCGGGTGACGCGAAGGACCGCAGCAGCGCCTCGTGAGAAAACGGCCGTGCGGAACCACTCTCGGGTCCGGTGACGAGGCCCGGTCCTGGGCAGGGGCCGGCAGGTCCGACGCGCCGATGAACGCCGGGGGCGCGAGGGCCCGCCCGTCATGGCGGACGCACTCGTCATATACCTGCGGCGGGTGTTGCGGCCGGGTGCGGGATGAAGGGCGTGATGCGCGCGCCGAGAGCGGAAGCGATGCCTGGTGCCGGAGTGACGGGAACGGACACGATGACGCTTTCAAGGATGGACGGCGATCTGGAAACTGTCCGAAGTGGCGATGCGGCCGAGAGCGCCGTGCCGACCACACACGCCGGGACTCCGAGAGAGGTTCGACGCGCAGGACGTGCGCGACCCGGCCTGCGAAGGGGTCGAGACGCACATAGTTCGTGCCGCTCCACTCGTAGGCGGCGCCGGTGAGCTCGTCGGTCACCCGCAGGCAGGGGAACGAGCCGTCGGTGTCCCCGGGCAGCCCCAGTTGGACCAGGTTGAGATAGACCTCGCCCTCGCGGACGTTGCTCGGATCAGGACGACCACGGTCAGCGACATCGTCTCGCCGTGGGCGAGGTGTGCGGCTATCGATGCGCTTGGGTAGGCGATGAGGGCGTCATCGCTGGTGGGGGTGGAACCAGATGTCGCGCAGCTGCTGCAGGGCGGGATGCGCGGCACGGGCGGCGTTCAGGCGCGTGAGCAGATCTTCAATGCCGTTGGCGCGGGCGGCGACGAAGTCGCGCGGCTTGTACTCGTACTTCTCGTTGTTGATCTGCTCCTCGAAGCCCGAGCGCGGGGTCGACTCGGCCAGCTCGCAACCGATGTAGATCCCCAGGTCGGGGACAGGGGTGGCAGCCAGGACGGCGCGCAGCGAGGCCGGCACCTTTCCATTGGTCATGAAGTGAGGATGTCGTGGGTGGTCGGCCAGAATGCGCGCGCAGGACGTGGGCGGTGTCCTGGGAGAGCTCGACCATGTGGTCGATGAGCTCACCTGCCCGTGTTGCGCCACGCGAAGTAAGGTGTGGGACTGGTGGAAGCCGATCTTGCCCAGGGTGCGCATCGCCTTCGCCGGCAACCGGGTGAATGCCTCGGCCAGGAAGGCGCACCTCAGGGGTTGATGGAACAGACCTCCCGGATGAGACGCTGCCAGAAAGTTCAGCGGCTGACGGTGTGCGGGTTGTCCACGCGGAAGATCGTCACGCCGTGACGCGGTCCAGGTGCGCACGACCTCAGGATCGCGGCGTAGATGCTTACCCTCGGGGTCCGTTGTCCGAAGTTCAGGGGTAGATGTCCTGGTACTTCTTAGGGCGGATTCTCACGCAGAGCGATCGACCGTCGGCCAGGACCGTGAACCATTCAGGTGCTCACCCACCCACGGGTGGTCCGGCGAGCACTGGAGGGCCGGGTCCAGAGCACCTATGCGGGCGACCCAGGGCGTCGAAAGTCGTCAGGTGCCCAGATCCCGAATTGGATGACATCGTGTCCGCCATCGGACGAGCCGATGCCGTGGGGCGAGCCCGGGTCATCCGGACGCATCGAGGGGTGTTGTTGCGGCCCGCTTGCGGTTGGTGGCGCGCCGATGGGGAGATCGGCGTGAGGTAGAGACGTCGAACCCCATGGCGGCGATGCGGTCGAGCCTCTCGGCGGCGGTGCGCAGGGGTGCCGGTGTACCAGTTGCCCTGCTCATCGGAGCCGACTGCCGAGCGAGCGCGGGAAGATCTCGTACCAGGATCCGGCCAGGGCGCGGCTGCGGTCCACCTGCAGCGGATGGGGTGGCGGAGGGGAGACGTGATCGCGCAGCGGCAGACGATCCAGGGGCGTCAACCACCGGACCCGCCAGGCCGGCGCTCAGGCGCTCGCCGTCGGTGAGGGCCTCGTTGCGCAGCTGCTCGGCGGCCGCCGTCAGAGCGGCATCCCGGAATCGCGACCGGGAACGGCGGCGGCGCGGTCCAGGACGCGGGCGCCCTCCTCCAGCATGAGAGGGACGTCGATGCCCGCGGGAACCTTGCAGTGCCGGCATCGTGGGCCCATGTGGCGTAGGGGTCGGACCAGCCCTCGACCCGCAGACCCCAATCGCCGGGGCGTCGGCGGCCAGGCGGGCCTCGTAACGGTCAGGCCGGGCAGGGATCTCAACCATGCGCGCGCTGGGCCCGTCGGTGCCGTCGGGGCGCACGGGGACGGCGGTGGCGCCAGAAGCGATCATGGCCCCTCTCGGAAGACGGTGGCGGATCGGGATCACCTCGCCGGGTACGGCCTTGGCCGGCCAGCGCCCGTCCTCGACGACGGGGAAGACCTCGGTCACTGGAATACGGCCGATCGGCGCGTACGGAGCCGGCTGCGGAGCAGCTGTGTCGGTGGCTGGGGCGGGGGGCTGAGGCGCGGCGTCGCGCGTGGTGTTCGCGGTCACAGGCCAAGCCTACGAGGCTCCCGCCCGTTGCGTCATTTCAGACGCGCCCGTCCTTCCGCCGAGATCGGTTGTATTCCATCCTGAGATCGGCCCGTATCGGGATCGGTCGGGTCAGGGGCGGAGTGCGTCGCGGGCGTCAGAAGTGCGTCGAGGACGTCGAGGGACGCAGTCGTAGCGCCGCTCTCCGGCCAGCGCGGGTCCCGCGGGGCGGGATGATCGAGGAAGCCAATGCGCGGTAGAAGCCGATCGCATCGTCATCAGTGCTCGCCCGCAGGACGGCGCGCGGGTGGCGGCGACGGATCTCCGCGATGAGCGCTCGCGCGGTACCGGTCCGCTGGTGCGTGGGGGACGTGGCGATGTACTCGATGGTCGTCGAGGGCGATGGCCGCGGCTCCTGGGGTCCTGCTTCAGGCTCTCGAACCGCCTGGCCGCCCGGAGGCGCGTAGGCGGCCAGGGCGATAGGGGTGCGACCGGCGTCGTCGTCCATTGCCGCCAGAACTGTGAGCCGGGGCAGTACCTCGCTCACGAGACGGTCAGGGCGCCGTCATCGAAATCGGTGGCCAGACGGAGCAGCTCACGCACCTCGGGGCCTGTCAGCTCGGAGGCGGACAGGGTTGCGCAGAACCGGCGGCATGGCGAGCAGGCTCAGTAGTCCATGTGCATGGCGGTGCGCACGTCCGCCAGGGTCCGCTCGGCCACCTCGTTGGCGCGCTCGTTCCCGCCGCGCAGGACCTGGAGCAGGTGGTCCTCGTCTGCCGCCAGCTCCGCCCGGCGGGCCCGGATGGGGGCGAAGAACTCGTTGACCGCCTCGGTGGCCACCTTCTTGAGCGTGCCCGCGCCGCCGTCGCCGATGCGATCGGCGATCTCCTCCAACCCCGGCCCCGCACAGGGAGGCCAGCATGAGCAGGTTGGAGACCTCGGGGCGGGCGGCCGCGGGCTCGTAGGTGATGACGCGATCTGAGTCCGTCTTGGCGCTTCTTGAGGGCCTTGGCCGTCTCGTCCGCGCTCATGCGCAGCTCGATGGTGTTGCCGCGCGACTTGCTCATCTTCTCCCGTCCAGGCCCAGCAGCAGGGGGCCTCGCTCAGCAGCGCCTCAGGACGGCGGAAGACCGGGTGCTCCTTGACGGCCCGCCCGTAGCGCTTGTCGAAGCGCTGGGCGATGAGACGGGCCTGCTCCAGGTGGGGAGCTGGTCCTTGCCCACCGGCACCAGGTTCGCCTGGCAGAAGAGGATGTCGGCCGCCTGGTGGACCGGGTAGGTCAGCAGCAGGCCGCTCATGGCGCGCCCATCGGTGGCCTCCAGCTCCGACTTCACCGTGGGGTTGCGGTGGAGCTCGGCCTCGGTCACCAGGGACAGGAAGGGCAGCATGAGGCTGGTTCTGGGCCGGCACCGCCGAGTGCGTGAAGATCGTCGAGCGCTGCGGGTCCACGCCCACGGCCAGGGCGTCGGCCACCAGTGATAGGGACGCGCTCGCGGATGGGGCCCACGGCGTCGCGGTCGGTGATGACCTGGTAGTCGGCCACGAGGATCCAGGTGTCCACCCGCGTCCTGGATCGTGGCCCAGGGTGCATGGTGCCAGTAGTGGCCCAGGTGCATGTTGCCGGTGGGGCGCACGCCGGTGAGCATCCGGTAGCGGCCCGGGTTGACGGCGATGTCCGCCTCGATCTCGGCGGATCGGGCCTTCGAGCGGGCCAGGGAGGCGTCGTCGGCGGGTTGGCCAGGGCCTCCTCGGCCATGGAGGGGGCTGTGTCATGGGCACATCCTAGGGTGCAGATCAAGGCGCCCCGCCGCCCCGCCCACGCGTTCGCCCCATTCGTCCCCGAGCTCGCCCTGAGATGGGCGGGAGACGACGCCGAGCCGCCGCCCCGCGTCTCAGTCGTCGCTGGGCTGAGCGGCCAGGGCCAACTCCAGCTCGTGGTGCGCCTGGGTGATGCGCTCTGGCGGTGAAAGGCGTCGTCGTCGCAGATCAGGGCGAGTCCGTCCAGGATCTCGGTGCCGTAGTGGTGCCGCGTGGCCGTGGGGGACATTCGTGGCCCGTGGCGGGTCGGTGCTGACCTGGAAGAAGGTGATGTAGGGCATCCAGTGCCATGGCGGGGGAGCGGTCGGCGCCCGCCGTCTCCCGCAGCCAATCGGGCTGAGGGGCGCGAATGAGCCGGGGGGACCACCACACCACCGGATCGCTGGGGTGCTGGATGTAGAGGATGCGGCTGTCGCCCCAGGTGTCGTCCCCGACGAAGGACTGCAGTTGACTGCTGTCCTGGGCGAAGCGGACTGTCATCCCCGCCGAGTAGGTGGGGTCCGCCTCCCTGGTGCCCGGGTCGCGACGGGCGACCAGATCGTGCCACAGTCGAGAGGAGTTGGGCGGCCCCACCCAGAGGACGCCGTCGACGCTGTCCACGACGTCGCCCAGGTCGGAGAAGGCCGCCTCGCCCGCGATCACGCCGAGCGATTCCCCGTACAGCAGGAGTCGGGGGCGGTCGTCCTCGGGGAGGGTCTTCCACCAGGCGACGACGGCTCTCACCAGCGCCCTGCCCGAGGCCCGCGCCTTGTCGGTGTCGGCGATGAACTGCACGCCCGAGGGCAGGTAGGAGTACTGGGCGGCGGCGATGGCGGTGTCGCCGTCGTAGAGGAGCTCCAGGGACAGGGGCCGCGATCGGGTTCACCCAGCCGGTTCCGGTGGTGGGGGGCGATCATGACGGCGGAGCGCGAGGCCGCGCCGGTGCGCTGAGCTCCTCCACCACCAGGGCGGCCCGCGCCTCGTCGGTGTCCGCGCTCTTCAGGCCCGCGTAGACGCGGATCGGCTCGACGGCCGGACGGGGTGATCTCCTGCAGCCCCTGGGCGCTCAGGGCCGCGTCCCACGAAGCGCTTGCCGTATGCCCCCGAGGTCTCCCACGGCACCGATGAATCCGACGAGCCCGACCGCTCGGCGGCCATCGGCCGGGCTGTGTTGGGAGGGTCGGCGTCGTTGCGCATGGAGAAGGCCGATTCCGCGCCGCTGATGATGAGGCCCGGAATCGCATGGTTGACCAGGGGCGAAGATCAGGACGATCACGATGATCGAGGCCGACATGGAGCGCACCGGCATCGGCAGGCGCTGCGGCAGGTGGCGGCGCAGCCGAGTCCTCCAGCCGCAGGAAACTGCGCCCGATCATGGCCAGCAGCATCCACAGCCCGAATCCCACCGGGAAGACCAGCAGGTACTGGGCGGGGGTGTAGGCCCTGGAGCCCGTCAATGCGGCGACCTCCTGCTGCCAGTGCACCGCGCCCGGCAGGATCCCGTTGAGCAGGAGGATCACGACCGGGCGAGGGACTATCTCACGCGCGTTTCCCACAGCGGCCACCACCCGGCAGGCTCCGTCCGCTGGAGGCCCACAGGGCTCGAACCGCTGTGCGGATCCAGGTGCGCCAGTTCCAGGACAGCCAGACCCCCAGCAGGTAGCCGGTTCCCGCGCACAGCCCGCAGGCGACCCCCTGGACGAGCAGATCGCGGGGGAGCAGCGAGGGGTCAGGGCGAGTACGAAGAAGACCGCGCCCAGCAGGAGTCCCGCCGGATCCGGGCCAAGCCGATCCCAGATGCGCTCGAGGAGAAGCGGCTTGATCGGCGATGATGTCGAGCGCGTCACGGCTTGAGATCCTCAGAGGATGAGACGGCTGAGGCAGTGCTGAGGCTGAGGGGACTGGCGTCGTAGACTCAGGGTGTCACTCCGGGAGGTCCCCGATTCGGCTCAGGGTAATCCCCATGAAAAGCTCGCGCCATGACTAAGCACGTACGACAGAGCAGTGGCGACTCCTCCCACGGACCCCCGGAGGTCGGCTCCCAGGGGCGCGAGGAGGGGCGCCCGCCAACGGCAGGGGCTCCGGTCTGGTCGCACAGTCAGTTGAGGACCCGGTCGTCACGGCACGCGCTTTGTCCAAGATCTTCGGTCGCGGGAGAACGCCGTGACTGCGCTGGATGCGGTGGACGTCTCCATCGCGCGCGCCCGCTTCACCGCGATCATGGGCCCGTCGGGATCAGGCAAGTCCACCCTCATGCACTGCCTGGCCGGCCTGGAGTCCGCCACGTCCGGGACGATCACCCTGGACGGGCAGGAGATCACCTCCGATGAGCCAGCGCCGCCTGACCAAACTGCGGCGCGAGCGCATCGGCTTCATCTTCCAGTCCTTCAACCTGGTTCCCTCCTGACGGCGGGGGAGAACATCACCCTGCCCCTGGATATCGCCCGCCGGAAGGTCGACTCCAGCCGCTTCGACCGAGGTCGTCGACGCGGTGGGGCTGTCCGACCGCCTCTCCCACCGGCCCGCCGAGCTCTCCGGCGGGCGGGTCCCAGCACTGGCCTGCGCCCGCTCGCTCGTGGGGCGCCCCGCCGTCGTCTTCGCCGATGAGCCCACCGGGAACCTCGACTCCCGCGCCACCCAGCAGGTCCTGAAGGTACTGCGCTCCAGTGTCGACGACTTCGCCCAGAGCATCGTCATGGTCACCCATGAGGCCGAGGCGGCGGCATGGGCCGACACCGTGCTCTTCCTGCGCGACGGCGGGGTCGTGGCGCAGATGGACGAGCCGGACCAGGACCGGGTGCTGGAGGCCCTGCGACCTGGGCCGTTCAGAGGGCGGGTCCATCCCCGAGCCCACCGGCGAGCGGGAGCCAGCGCTATGATCCGGGTCGCTCTGCGCTCGGTGCGCACTCATGCCGGGCAGTTCCTGCTGACAGTCCTCGCCGTGGTCCTCGGCGTGACCTTCCTATCGGGCACCCTCGCTCTGCGCGGCGTCCTGTCCGACACCTTCAAAGCGCTGACGTCCTCCACCTGACGGCCGACCTCTACGTGACGGGGCAGCCGTTCGAGGACACGAAGTCCAGTGGAAACAGCGGCGCCCTGTCGGAGAAGGTCGATGGCGCGCCCGCTGAGCAGATCGCGCAGATCGACGGCGTCAGCGCCGCTCATGCGGCCTCCTCACTGTCCGGGACGCTCGTCGGAGCGGACGGCGCGCCCGTGACCTCGATCGGCGCTCCGACCGTCATCGCCCCCATCTTCCCGATGACCCGGGGCATCGCATGGTCGCGGGTCAGGGAGCCCTCCGGGGCCGAGGAGATCAGCTTGGAGTCGGACGCCTTGAAGCGCTCTGGCCTGGCCATCGGAGACCGCACGCACCTGGTCATCAACGGCACCCCCTCGGAGGTGACGGTGGTCGGGGAATTCACCTTCGACACTTCCTTGGCCGGGGCCACGCTCGTGGGCGGCGACCCTTCCTGGGTGATGGGGATGGCCGCTCCGGACGGGAAGGTCTCCCAGATCGAGATCACCCTGGAGGACGGCGCCGATACCGCCACCGTCCGCCAGCAGATCTCGACCTGCTCCCGACTCAGCGCGCCTGCAGACGCGCGCCGAGCGCATCGATGAGCAGAACGCCCTACGTCGAGTCCATACTCGGCTATATCGAGACCTTCCTGCTCGTCTTCGTGGTCCTGGCGATGTTCGTCGGCTCGTTCATCATCATGAACACCTTCGCCATGAGTGTGCGTCAGCGCCAGAAGAGTTCGCCCTGCTGCGAGCGGTCGAGGGCCTCACCCGGCTCCGTGTTCGGGACGGTGCTGTTCAGAGCGATCATCATCGGCATTGTCGGATCGCTCATCGGGGTCGCGGGCGGGGTCGGCCTGACCCGCCTCCTCGTCGTCGTTCTGGAGGCCTACGGCATGCCTCTGCCCGGTGAGAGTGCCCATGACGAGCAGCGTCATCGCCACATCCATTGTCATCGGTCTGCTGGTGACCGTCGTCGGCGCCCTCCTGCGCGCGCGCACGCCGCCCTCACCCGCCGGTGGAGGCCATGCGCGGCACCGCGAGGGCGCGTGAAGTCCCTGTGGGCGCGCGGCATCATCGGCGCCCTCTGATGGCCGCGGGCCTGGCGGGCGTGATCGCCGCTTGGACCAATGAGGACCTGTCCCACCGGACGGTCGTGCTGGGCGCAGGGAGCAGGCGCTCTCGCTCTCGGACTGCTCGTCTGCTCCCCGGTCCTCGCCCGTCAGACCATCGCGGTTCTCGCCATGCCGCTGCGCCTTCTGCGCCCGTCGGGCGCCTGGCGGCGCAACCTGCTGCGCGCCCGCCGGACGGCCGCGACCTCGGCCGCGCTGGTCATCGGCATGGCGCTCGTGAGCGCCGGGACGATCATCGCCTCCTCCATGCAGGCCTCGATCGGCCAGATCGTCAACGACTCCATGCGGGCCGACCTCCTGGTGCGGGCGCCCGCCACGTCGGGTCAGCTCACTCCTCTGCCCGCCGGGATGACCGAGCAGATCAATGCGCTCGACGGCGTGAAGGAGACCAGCGGTTACGCCGTCTCCTCGGTCACCACAACTATGCCGGATGAGAGTCAGGGACATGGGCTACATGGTCGCCATCGACCCGAAGCGCTACACCGACTTCTACGACCCGGACGTGACCGCCGGTTCGATGGACTCCCCTCGACGACACGCATGTGGCCGCCTTCGCGGAGTCCGGACTCGAGCTGGGCGATGAGGGTCGCGGTCACGGGGCCGACGGGCTCGGTGAGTGCCACCGTCTCCCGCGATCGCCGATTCCAAAGGAGGCTCACCGGTACGCTCTACGCCACGCCCGACGTCGCTGCTGCCGTGGGCTCGTGGACCATTCCGATCGCGTCCGACCCGGATGAGGTCCTGGACTCTCCGCAGGGGCTGTTCGTCACCCTGGACGACGGGGCCGACACGAGCACCGTGCAATCAGAGATCAGGGACATCGTCAAGCCGGCGTACGTCTTCGAGGCCCTCGATGCCAGCCAGCTCTCCGACCAGACCGGCCAGATGGCCAACCGGATGCTCTCCGTGCTCTACGCACTGCTGGGCCTGTCCCTGGTCATCGCCGTCCTCGGCATCGTCAACACCCTCGTCCTGTCGGTCGGTGAGAGAACCCGGGAGATCGGGGCTCATGCGCGCCGTCGGTCTGGGGCGGGCCCAGGTGGCCGGCGAGATCATGTGCGAGTCCGTCCTCACCGCCGTCTACGGTACCGTCCTGGGCGGCGCCATGGGTGTGCTGGCTGGCGGGTGCGCTGCGCTCGGTCCTGGCCGACCAGGGCCTGACAGAACTGTCCATCCCATGGCTCCAGTTGGCGATCATGCTCGCGGTCGCGATCCTCGTCGGAGTCCTCGCGGCATTGTGGCCGGCAGTGCGGGCCGTGCGAATGCCGGTCCTCAAGGCCATCGCCACCGAGTGATCGAGTGATACCGAGTGATCGCCGTTTGGAAAAGATGAGCCCATGAGTGAGCGCGAGCTGATCGCCCTAGGCACCGGCAGCCTCGTGCCCACCAGGGAACGCAACCAGAGCGGCTGTTTTCTGCGCTGGGGCCCCACCGGTATTCTCTTCGATCCCGGTGAGGGCACGCAGCGACATGACTCTCGCCGGCATCTCGGCGCATCGCATTCAGATCATCTGCCTGACCCATCTCCATGGCGATCACTGCCTGGGGCTGCCCGGGGTCCTTCAGAGGATCAGCCTGGATCAGGTGCCCCATCCGGTGACCCTCGTCTATCCGGCCAGCGGCCAGGAGTATGTCGATCGTCTGCGCGCCGCCAGCATCTACCACGATCGGACCGACTTGCGTCTGCTGCCGGTCGAGGTCGGGGCTGAGCCTGCCGAGATACTGCGGTTGTCCGGTCTCGTCCTGCATGCCGCTGCCTTGGACCATCGAGGTGGATGCCATCGGCTATCGGGATCCAGGACGCGCCCGGTCGAGTATTCGATACCGGGGCCCTGGCTGCGCGCGGCATTGCCGGGCCCTGGTGGGGCGGCTGCACCGGGAGGGCCGGGTGAGCGTCGACGGGGTCATCGCCCGCCTGGAGGAGGTCACCCGCGAACGCACTCCCGCCTCCTTCGCCCTGGTCCAGGACACCCGGCCCTGCCGGGGCGCCGAGCTGCTGGCCGACGGCGTCGATCTTCTGATGATGGAGGCGACCTACCTGTCCGATCTGGCGGGCAAGGCCCGCGAGTACGGGCACTCCACGGCTCTGGACGCCGGGCGGGTCGCTGCGGCGGCGGGCGTGCGCAGGCTAGCTCTCACGCATTTCTCCTCGCGCTACGGCTCGACCGAGCCGCACGTGGCCGAGGCGGGCAGCATGCACGACGACGTCGTCGCACTCGCCGACCTGGACCGTCTGCGGGATCCGCTGAATTCCTGCAAGCGCCGTTCCGGACCGATCTCGGCGCGGATTGCGACCGATCTCGAGCCGGAACTCGACCGATCTCGGTGACTGCCGCCACCGCGGCATCCCGACCGGCGGGTCAGCTCGCCCGGGGCTCGAGTACCTCGCCGGACATGTAGATCCGCATGCTCAACGCGTCCAGGGTCGTGGTGTCCCCGGGTCGGTCGTGCCGGCACTCGGCCGAGCGCTGGGGTCGGTCGCTTCGTGGGCCTGATCACGCGGGTGCGGGCCGCTCACGACTGACCCGGCGGGCCAGGGGCGAAGGCCGAGGTGTGAGGGCGCGGAACCGCCCAGGTGGAGTCCCAAGACAGATGCCAATCCGTGCCGTGGCCGTCAGGCAGGGTGACATCGACCTGGTCGAGCCAACCATTGATGATCACCAGCAGGTCGTTGTCCTGAAGAGGTCCGCCGTTGCGCAGCATCTGGATCACGCGGGTCCACGGATCGTGCCAGGCGTCGGTGTCCATCGGGGGACGCCGTCGGCCGGTACCAGGAGAGGTCGGGCGGCGTGTCCCCCCTCCGGCGCGGAGCCGGTGGCGAAGCTTCCGGCCGCAGGACGGGATGGGATTCGCGCAGTTCGACGAGGAAGCTGGCGGTGGCCAGCAGGTCGCGCTGCCATGGCGCCAGATCCCAGTCGTACCAGGGAGATCGAGGGTCCTGGCAGTAGGGTTGTTGTTGCCCTCCTGGGTGCGGCCCATCGTCGCCGCCCAGCAGCATCGGCATGCCGGCGCTGATGAACAGGGTGCCCAGCACATTGCGGGAGGAGCGGCGCCGCAGCATCTCGATCGGGCCCCGCCCATGCCCTCGGCCAGCGGCCCCTCGAAGCCGTGGTTCCAGGGCGGTTGTCATCGGTGCCGTCCGGTTGTCCTCGCCGTTGGCGAGGTTGTGCTGATAGTCGTGGAGACCAGATCGCGCGGGGTGAAGCCGTCATGGGCGGTGACGAAGTTGACGCTGCTCAGCGGTCCGCGCCCGCCGGGACACTCCCCGTAGCTGAAGGTATCGGCACTGCCCGACAGGCGCGTTGCCAGATCGCGCAGATCGGGCCGGGCGCCCCTTGGACATCTCCGAGGGCGTCATGCGGCCAGAAGGAGCGCACCGTACCGCGGTGGCGATCGTTCCAGCTCGTGGAAGGGCAGGGGAAGTCGCCGGTGCGCCAACCGCCCGGCCCGATGTCCCAGGGCTCGGCGATGAAGCTTGACGCCGCTCAGGACCGGGTCGGTGGCCATCCCAGCCAGCGGGGGTGACGGGCGTGGAACTCTGAGGCGTTTCGTCCCAGGGCCACGGCCAGATCGAAGCGGAAGCCGTCGATGCCGACCTCGCCGGCCCAGTAGCGCAGCGAGTCCAGCGCCAGCTGGACTGCCCAGGTGGGCGGAGTCCACCGTGTTGCCGGGTGCCCGTGACATCGAAGTACTGGGCGGGACGATGCGGGGGTGGAGTGGTACTCCAGATTGCCCAGGCCGCGCAGAGACAGGCTTGGGCCGTCGACGCCCGACTCGCAGGTGTGGTTGTAGACCACGTCCGCATGATCACTTCGAGGCCGGCCTTGTGCAGCAGCGAGATCATGCCGCGCAACTCGTCCAGAACCGCTTGGGGCCCGGCGGCCTGTGATGCGGCGGTGGCGTAGGAGGGCTCGGGTGCGAAGTAGGACAGCGTCGAATAGCCCCAGTAGTTGGTGCGCCCGCGCTTCAGGAGGAAGGCCTCGGAGAAGGCGGCGTGGATGGGCAGCAGCTCGACCGCGGTCACCCCCAGCGAGAGCAGGTGCTCGATCGCGGCGGGATGGGCCATGCCCGCGTAAGTGCCTCGCAGCTCGGGGGGCACGTCGGGCATGTCGTGGGTGAAGCCCTTGACGTGGGTCTCGTAGACGACGGTACGGCCCTCGGGCACTTTGGGCCCGGGCACGATGGGGAACTGCTCGCCGGTGACCACGCCGAGGGCGACATTCCCGGCGGAGTCGAGTTCCGAGGGGATGAAGGGCATGCACGTGGGGGAGAGGTCCTCGTCGACGGCGTGCGCGTACAGCTCGGGACCCAGGACCGGCTTGCCGTCCAGTGCCCGCGCGTAGGGGTCGAGCAGGAGTTTGCGGGGTTGAACAGCAGCCCCGGAGGAGTTCCACGGCCCGTGGGCCCGGTAGCCATGTCGCTGGCCGGCCTGCGCATCGGGCATGCGCGTCCCACACGCCGAGTCGCGGGCCGTGCAGGCCGACCCGGCGCTCTGAGACGACGGCGCCGTCCTCGTCGGTGTCGATCAGGCACAGATCGACCGCGCTCGCGTGCGGTGCGACGACGGCGAAGTCTGCCCCGTCCTCGGTCAGGGGTAGCGCCCAGACGGGTGCGGTCCGATGCGATGGAAGCGCTCGGGCGGCCGGCTGGGGCTCTGACGAGGGGACATAGCTCCATTGTCAGGTACAGCCGCAGCGTTCACTCGAGGAGACGTGGTACATGCCTCGTACATGCCGCTGTCCGCCTCGGGTTTCGGTTTTGTGATCTGTGACATTTCGAGAGGTTAGGAGTGAGCCCGCCTCGCCCGCTCTGGGCCGAGGAGTGCGGCAAGGCGGGGCGGGTCGAGTCGCGTGATCCAGTGCTCACTGGTGCGGATATCCAAATCGGATATCCAATATGGCAATCTTGGACGCATGAAAATCGTGGTCTGCATCAAGCACGTTCCCGACGTGCAGTCAGAGCGACGCATTGAGGACGCCCGCCTCGTCCGGGGCGAGGACGATGTCCTCAACGAGCTCGACGAGAACGCCGTCGAGGCCGCCGTCAGCCTCGCCGAAGAGCTCGACGCAGAGGTCGTGGCCCTGACCATGGGGCCGGAGGACGCCGAGGACGCCATCCGTCGCGCCCTGCAGATGGGGGCCGACTCCGGGGTCGTCGTCAGTGATGACGAGCTGGCCGGGGCGGACGTGGTGGCCACCGCCCGCGTGCTGGCAGCCGCCATCGAGCGCATCGGCGACGTGGATCTGGTGGTCACCGGCATGGCCTCCTGGACGCCCTGACCTCCATGCTGCCGGGGAGCCCTGGCCGCGGCTCTGGGCATGCCCGCCCTGACCCTGGCGAGCTCTCTGGAGGCGAGCGCCGAGGGCGTCACCATCACCCGTCACGACCGGCACGCTGAGCGAGGTCCTGTCCGCCCCGCTGCCCGCGCTCGTGTCCGTGACCGACCAGGCCAACGAGCCGCGCTGCCGAACTTCGCCGCCATGCGCGCCGCCAAGAAGAAGCCCGTGGACACCTGGGACCTGGAGGATCTGGGGCTGGAGCCGCGTCCCGCCGCTGTTCGCGTCATCGACGCCGAGCAGCGGCCCGCCCGAGGCCGGCACCATCCGCACCGACGCCGGGGAGGCTGGGCGCGAGCTCGCCGCCTGGCTCGTGGACTCCAAGCTCGTCTGACGCGCGTTATTAAGACGCATACTAACGCATATAAGACGTATGGCCCCCGCGCGTGCGGGGATGATCCCCAAGGAGAAGATCATGTCTGAGGCCCTCGGGACTCTCGATGCCCCCGTCCTCGTGCTCGCCGATCTCGACGGCACTCGTCCGACCGATCCCGCCCTCGAGCTGGTCGCCGCCGCGCGACGCTGACCGGCGGCGGTGGCGATAGTCGTGGCGCTGACCCTGGGCCCGGTCGAGGCGGAGGCGTCCGCCGCCCTGGCCGCTGCGGGCGCGAACCGTCTGCTGGTCGCCGACCTGGGCGGGGAGCGGGCCCAGGCCGCAGCTGGGGCCGACGCCGTCGTGGCCGCCGTGCACGAGGTCGCCCCGGCGCGGTCCTGGTCAGCAGCGACTACCGCGGCGAGGGAGACCGCCGGCCGCGCGGCCGTCCTCCTGGACTCCGCCTGCGTCAGCGACGCCGCCGATCTGCGCGTGGTGGATGGGGCGCTGCACGCTGATCGACTCGTGCTGTCCGGCTCCTGGTCCACCACCATGTCGGCGAAATGCCCCATACCATGCACCCGCCGATCCTCGCCGTTCGCCCCGGGTCCGTCGAGGTGCCCGATGCGTCTGTCGACGATGCTGCGCCGCTGCCGGCCGTGGCGCTGGAGGCCGCGGTGAGCCCTGAGGCGGCCGCGGTCAGGCTCGTCTCGCGCGAGAGCACTGCGGCGGCGGCGGACCCGATCTGGCCGGGGCGGCGCGCACCGTCGTCGTCGGCGGGCGCGGTGTGGACGGCGACTCGACCTCGTGCGCTCCTGGCCGAGCCGCTGGGCGCGGCCGTCGGCGCCACCCGTGTGGCCTGCGACGAGGAGTGGATCGAGCGGTCCGCCCAGATCGGCCAGACCGGCGTCTCGATCGCCCCGCGTCTTTACATCGGCCTGGGCGTATCCGGGGCGATTCACCACCCAGTGGTGTCAGGGCGCCGGTACCATTGTGGCGGTGTGCGACGACTCGAAGGCCCCGATCTTCGAGATGGCCGACTTTCGGGGTCGTGGGGGATCGTGACCGAGTCGTGCCGCAGTTGGTCGCCGAACTCGATCGGCTGCGCGGCTGAGCACCTGGCGGTTCAGCCGATTGCATCGCCGATCGGCTGGTTCTCGGCTGCCTGGCTCCGTGTCCGAAGGAGAACAAGATGACTGCCAGACCCGCCGCCTCCCGCTCCGGCCGCGTCCGATGCTCCTGATGCCGCTGGCTTGAGCCTCGTCGAGCCCGTCGAGCCGGCTCGAGTCCGGACGGCTCGGCGGGAGCTGCGCCCGCCCGCCGAGGAGCGCTGGGCCCACGAGCTCGCCGCCCGGGCCGCCGCCGATGCCGACTCCGGAGCCGAGATTCCCGCCGGCTGGCGGCTGTCACCGCTCGGTGCGCGCCTTCATCGTCGGTGACGAGGCACTGGGGTCACCCGCAAGTTCTACGGCGATGACCCCTGGTCGACCGCGCCGTCGTCACGCTGCTGGGGCGCCAGGGACTCATGCTCGTCGGGGAGCCGGGCACCGCGAAGTCGATGCTCTCCGAACTGCTGAGCGCGGCGGTCTCGGGGATCTCGACCCTGACGATCCAGGGCTCCGCAGGGCACGACTGAGGACCACATCCGCTACTCGTGGAACTACGCGCTCCTCATCGCCGAGGGCCCCTCGCGCCGCCGCGGCCCTGGTGCCCTCCCCGGTCTACCAGGCCATGGAGTCGGGTCGCCTGGTCCGCTTCGAGGAGATCACCCGCTGCCCACCCGAGATTCAGGACACTCTTGTGTCGGTGCTGTCCGAGAAGCAGCTCATGGTGCCCGAGCTGGGCGACGGCTTCCGCGTCTCGGCATCGCAGGGCTTCAACGTCATCGCCACCGCGAACCTGCGCGACCGCGGCGTCCACGAGATGTCCGCCGCGCTGAAGCGCCGCTTCAACTCGAGACCGTGCGTCCTCTGACCGATCGCGCCTTCGAGGCCCAGCTCATCACCAGGGCGCTGGAGGTCGAGCTCGGTCCGCAGCGCGCCCCTATGAGTCCGGAGGTGCTCGACGTGCTGGTCACCGCCTTCGCGGACCTGCGCACCGGCTCCACCGCCTCGGGGTCCCCGGTCAAGCGCCCTGATGCGGTCATGTCCACCGCCGAGGCCGTCAACGTCGCGCGTGGCTGCCCATGAGCGCCCGCTACCTCGGCGACGGCCGCGTTCGCGCCGCCGACATCGCCCGGCAACTCATCGGCGTCGTCCCTCAAGGGCGGGGAGGCGGGAGGATGCCCGTCGCATGAACTTCTACGTCGACTCCGTGGTGCGCGAGCGTGCCCGCACCTCCGCGCACTGGAAGGGACTCTTCCAGCGCTGCGCAGGGGTTGTGGAGTGAACGTCCGCATGGCGGAAACCGGGGCTTCGGGGGCTTTCGCGCTTGGGGCTTCAGACCCCGCGGCGACGGCCGTGAGATCCGGCTGCGCCCCCGTGGCGTCCGCCACCCCGCTCCCGCCCCGGCTGCGGCGCGCACTGGAGGCTCAGCGCACCTGGGCCGACCGCGGAGTCCACCTCGTCCCGATCCGCCACCACCGCCGGCCTGCGCCCCTGGCCCTGAGCGCGCTCCTGGAGCAGGTGCGGCCCGGAGTAGTCCTCATCGAGGGGCCGGCCGAGTACACACCCCTTCTGCCGGCTCTTCAAGATCCGGCCACCGTCCCCCCGATCGCGGTGCTCTCGCTGACCGGTCGCACCGCCTCCTACTACCCGCTCGCCGAGTTCTCCCCGGAATGGTCGCCCTGCGCTGGGCCGGCGAGCACGCCGCCGAGGTCGCCTGCATCGACCGCAATCCCGGCTCGCGCGGCACTTCCGCCACTGCCGCTCGAAGCGCTGCCCGCACCCTGCAGGCCGAGTACCACCCGGCCCACTCCACCACCTTGGACGCCCTGGCCAGGCGCCTGGGCTGCCGCGACCACGACGAGGTCTGGGAGCAGCTCTTCGAGAACCGCGGCACATCCGACATCCGCGCCTGGCAGGGCTTCTCTGCCGACACCCTGGCCTGGGCGGCCCTGGCCCGTCTGGACGCCGAGCGGGAGGTCCTCGACGCGGACTCCACCCACGCTCGCGAGGCCGTCATGGCCGCGGCTCTGCGCGAGCGCCCGCCGGAGCCGGAGAGCGGTGGCAGTGGATCCGGCGCCCGATCGTCGTCGTCACCGGGGCCTTTCACCATGGCGCTTCTCGACGCTCTCGATTCCACTCCCGAGGCCGCCTGGCTGCCCGAGGCCCGAGGCGCGGCCCGACGGGGAGAGCTGGCTCATCCGCTATGACTTCGCCCGCTTGGGACTCTCTGCGCGGTTACGGGGCCGGCATGCCCTCCCGGGTCTGTGGCAGCGCGCCTGGCGCGCCGCATCTCGCAGTCCTCGGGAGGCCGACGCGCCCACCGGCCCGCACGGCTTCGCCACCACGGTGATCCTCGACGTCGTCAACGCTTTGCGCGAGACGGGAGAGCCTCGGGCACGGCCCAGGCGCGCGTCGCCGTCGAGCAGGCCCTGGGCCTCGGCCGCGCTGCGCGGGCGCGCCTGGCCCGGACGCACCGATCTCCTGGACGCCCTGACCAGCTGCCTGGTCCGGGCGACGACACCGGTCTGTCCGGGCAATCTGGGGGCTGCTGTCGCCACTGTCTTCGCCGCCTCCGATCTCGGGCGAGTCCCGGCGGGCACCGCCAGTCCGCCGCTGGTGGCCGAGGTGCGCGCCAGACTCCGCGCCCTGCGCTTCACGCTCGACGATGCCGCGGAGCCTCGCGTCAGCCTGGACACGCCCGCAAGCCTCGCCACCGCGAGCGCCGCGAGCTGCTCGCCCGCCTGCGCTTCGTCGGGGTGGGCCTGGCCCGCCAGGGTCGGTGGCAGCTGACCTCGTGGCCGGCACGGGCCTGGGGCAGTTCGTCGAGGAGTGGGCCTACGCCTGGACCCCCATGGTGGAGGCGTCCCTGGTGCGCGCCGCCCGAGGCGCCCACTGTCGACATCCTGGTCCGCCTGCGTCTGGCCGAGCGCCTGAGCGGCGAGATCGGAGCCGCCGCCCTCGCCGGGATACTCACCGAGCTCGCGCTCATGGGAATGGACGAGGCCGCGGAGCAGGTGTGCGACGCCCTCGAGGCCGCCTTTGACCGACCTGAGCGATCTTGGGCGAGCCTCGCCGAGGTCCCGCATCGTCTGGTCGCCCCTCGTGGAGGGCTCGGGGCGTCTGCGTCTGGACCGTGCCCGCCCCTCGATTGCGGATCATGCTTCGCCGGGGCACTGCCGCAGTCGCCCGCCTGGTGGCCGAACTGGCCGGGCTGGCGGATGACGAGGCGGCGGAGGTGGACGCGCTCGTCGCGGTGCGCGACCTGCTCGTTCGACTGGCCCGGCCGATGACAGCGACAGGGGCCAACGAATCCGACGCCCTTTGGAGCGTGCGGAACCGCCGAGGTTGTTGATCCCGGACGGAAGCCGTTCTGCGCGAGATCGACGCCCTGCGCCGTGCCCGGGCCACTGCGCCGGTGCTCGCGCTGCGCCACCGGCATTGCCGCGACCATCGGGAACCCTGACTCGCCAGGAGGTGACCGCCGCCGTCGTCGCCCGCCTGAATCCTGGGGCGGACCCGGCCGTCCTGGCCGATTCTCTCGTGGGATTGGTGCGCACGTCGCCGGACGTGATCCTTCGCGCCCCGATACCCTGAGAACGATCACCCGCGTTCTGACCGGCTTGGATGAATCCGGCTTCTGGCCGTCCTGCCGGATCTGAGACGCGCCTTCACCGCCTTGCGCCCCACCGAGACCCATCGTCTGGCTGAGCAGATCGCCTCGCTGACGGGCGCCGATGCCGCCCGGATCGACGTGGTGTGGAACGTGGACTCCTCCCAGGCGGCGGTGGGGCGGCAGGTCGAGCGGGACCTCGTCGCCTCACTGGTGCGCGACGGCCTGAGGAGTGGGTGGGCCGATGACGACGCCCTCGGCTCCTCAGGAAGGTTCCGAGTACGGCCCGCAGGCCGATCTGGATCACGATCTGGCCGTGCGCCGCTGGCGCATGGTCCTGGGGCGATACGCGCAGTCCGCTCTGCCCCGCCATCCCGAGGACGCCGGTCTGGATGGCACGCTGGGACTACCTCTACGACCGCGAGTACACCGAGCGCGGACACCGTCTGAGCGATTCGGGGGCGGCGAATCGGGATGGAGTCGGTCGGCGGCGGACTGGATGCTTCCGCGCTGCGGGCCGTCGACTGGCTGGACGGCGCCCGCCGACTGTTCCCCGCCTCCACCATCGAGCGCCTTGAGCGCGACGCCCTGACCCGCCACGGGCTCGAGCGATCTGCTGGCCGACCCCGACGCGGTGGACTCCATTCGAACCAGCCCCGAGCTCGGTGCTGCCCTCCTGCGCATCAAGGGCACGATCTCACCCGCTCTGGCCGATGGGTTGCGGACACTCATCGCCCGCATTGTCTCCGACGTCCTCGAGCGTCTGCGCCGCCCCATGACCACGGCCCTGACGGGCGCGTCAGCGCCACCGCCGCAGCCCCTCACGCCCGTCGCGCAACTTTCGACTGGCGCTGCTGATCGCCGCGAATCTGGGGCATGCGGATCCGCGGACTGGGCGCCTGCTCGTGGAGGAGGTGCGCTTCATGTCTCGACAGAGGCGCCACAACGTGGCCTGGGACATCATCATCGTGGTCGACCAATCCGCCTCCATGTCCTCCTCCCTCCTGCACAGCGCCGTCAGTGGCCTCGATCCCGGGCCGCTCTGCCGGGCATGTCCAGTGCGCCTGATCCTCTTCTGACACCTCCGTGGTGGACGTCAGCCATCTGGTCCACGACCCCGTCGAGATCCTCAGCGACCTCCCAGCCTCGGCGGCGGCACGGATATCGCTAATGCCGTCGGCTACGCCGCCGCCCAGGTCACCCAGCCCACCCGGACGGTGCTGGCGCTCGTCAGCGATTTCGAGGAGGGAGGATCGGTCTCCTCCCTTGTGACGCGGGTGCGGGGCCTGGCTGACCTCGGGGGTGACCATGCTGGGGCTGGCGTCTTTGACCGACGATGGTGCGCCCTGGTTCGATCGGACGGTCGCCGACAAGCTCGCCGCAGTCGGCATGCGGATCGCGGCGAGACCCGGACCGCTTCGCCGACTGGCTGGCGGAGGCGACTGCATGAACCGTATGAGTGGCCTGCCCGCCTGGAGCGCGGTCTACGCCGCCTTCGACGACGTCGCCCTGGAGGCCTTGGCCAATCGCGGGCTGGTGCGCGCGGACGCGTCGAGGTCGCCGCCGGGCGCGTCAGGGGGTCCAGGAGGCGGGGCGACCGACCGGGAGCGCTAACGAGATGGTCAGCTGAATCCACTGAGACGCTCACCGTCGCGGTCGGGAGGCCGGCGGTCCCGGTGGTGCTGACGGCCGGTGGCCCGCAGGAGGCGCGCTGCCCCTGCCCGGTCGCCGGGATATGCGTTCACGTGGTTGCGGCCTGCCTGTGGATGCGCGAGGCCCTGGCGGTCGAGGCGTCTGCAGAGCCTGATCCCGCGGGCCCGCTGCCGATGGGGATGATGAGGACCCGGTCTGGCGGAGGTTCTCGCCTGGGAACCGGCCGTCGTCGAAGGCTCTCGGCGTGGCCGCACGCGTCGCGTCACCGCCGCGCTGGCGGGTACCGACCCGGATATCCTCGCCGCCGACACTCTGGTCACCCGCGCGCCGGGGCGCCTGAGCGTCACCTGGCCGAATGCTCCCGAGGTGGTCGTCATCGCCGGCCTGGGGCCCAGAGGAATGATCGTCGCCGGCCGCCACGCCCAGGTGACTCATGCCGCCTGGCGTCTCCAGGCCGTTAGCGTCTCTTCGCCCGGGCGGGCAGGGGCCTGGCCCTGGCCGACCCGAAAGATTGTCCTGTCCGCCGATCAGCGCCGATTGCTCGCCTCCGCCGCAGCCGCGGTCGAGGGCCTTATCGCCGCCGGTGATCTCTCATGCCGGCCCCCGCAGTGCCGATGAGCTCGATCGCCTCGCCCAGGCCGCCCGACTCGAGGAGATCCCGCGTCTGGCCCGGCTCCTGACCTCCACTGCAGCTGCAGTACACGCGGTGGCCCGCCGTGATGATGCGATGGACGAGTCGGCCGCGCTCAGCGCCCTGGCCGCCGCCTGGTCCCTGACACGGGCTCTGAGGCGACCAGCGCTGCCCCGACCCGCCCCTGCTCGGTCGCGCCGATGCTGAGCGGGTCCAGCCTGGCCTGCTCATGCCGTTGTCGGCCACCTGGTGGCTCGCCCCCTCGGGCAGCCGCGGCCTGACCGCCCGCTTCTGGGACATGGAGAATCGCCGGCTGGAATCGGTCACCACGGGCCGGGCGGCCGGCGCCGACCCGACTTTCCATTGCGCTGACAACATCCCGCTGGTATGGGGCGCCTCCGTCAGGGCGCTGCTGTCCGCCCGCTCCGCCTCGACGGGGGCCACCGCCGCACCGATGGCGTTCTCGCCCCGTCCGCCCGCACCACGGTGAGGCACTGCGGTGGTTATGACGATATCGACCTGGCTGCCATCGCCCACGAACTCCGGGCTCTGCAACGCGGCCCCGGAGCCGCGGGCTTCGAGGCTCCCGCTCCCACCAGTCAGGCTTATGCTGCCCGATCCGTCCGGGCTGGGCAGGATCGATCTCGATGGATCCACCAGCAGTACGTGCGGCCGTGTGCGACACGGCGGGCGAGGAGCATCTGCTCCGGCTGGTTCCCCGACAGTACGAGGCCGCCCTGATCGCTGCTGTCCTGACTCGCGATCTGCCCGTGGTCGCCATGACCGTGGAGGAGATCGTCCCGCTGGGATCTATGTGCGCCGCGAGGGCGGCCTGGCTCTGTCACCCTCCATCTCCTCGATCCGAGCGGGCAGGATCGGCTTCTACCACCGTCTCGCCGAGCGTCTGGAGCGGCTGCGCGCCCGAGATCTGCGTGCCGACACTCGCCGCCTTCCGCCTCGGGACTGATCGAGTCCTTGTGCGAGGACCTCACGCGAGGCCTTGACGGCATTGGCGGCCTCCGGGGCCCTGCGCGCGCAGGGGCGGACCGCGCATGTTCTGACCAGCCGCGCGCGTTGGGCCCGCGAGCTCCAGTTGGAGACCCTGGCGGCGGCCCTGACCCGAGTCGAGGACGAGCCCGGCCGCAGGCGATTCTGCGCGCCTGCGCCGTGGTGGATCGATTCGCGCGCTGACGCGCTGATCGGGCCGCGCACGGGCGGCGCTCCCTCACTGAGTCGGCGCTGGTGCGCGGTTGTACGGGCGAGCGTGTGCGGCGCCTCAGGCGATGGTGCGGCCGATGCCGATGACTTTGTAGTGGCCGCGCTCGTCGGCGTGCAGGATGAGCCAGGATGCGTAGGTCCGCCTGCCGTACTGATCCGGTTTGGGGTGCAGCCAGGGCTTGGTCGGGTCGTCTGTGGTGACCGGGCAGGCGATCGTGCCCGCTGATACGGCTTGGCCGTTGCCGCTCATGCTGTACGGAGTCCCGTCGGGGCCGGCCAGTTCGCATCCCACGACCCTGCCGCCCGTGGGGAACTGCACGGCTCGCACCGTGGAGGCGGGGTCCTGGCCCAGGCCGAGGTGCTGGTCGAGTTCATTGAGGACTGATTGCTCGACCAGGTCTCGGCCGTCGCCTCGTCGTCCGAGGCGATGGCGTCGTAGGCGACCTGGACGTCCTGGGTCGCGGGTATCCGAACCGCTCCCGAGGGCAGGCGGTAGAGGACGTCGGTCACCTCGAGGGAGTCCCCGTCCCATTGGGCGGTGACCGTGGCCTCGGCGCCTCCCGCGCACGCATGGCAGGCGGTGTCGCCCGCCACTTTGATGCCGGGCACGCTGTAGATCACGGTGTTGCCCACGGAGCGCAGGTTCTCGATGACCAGGTCCGGGGGTCCTCGCCGATGTCGTCCTGCATCACATGGTCCACGGCTCCCGATGAGCGCCTTGTCGGAGTCGTACACGGCGATCGCGTCGAAGGCCGTATTGCCTCCTCCGTAGCACCTCAGGACGGCGATCATCACCGGCGAGCCGTCGAAGACTCCCGGCTGCAGCGCTCTCATGGTGGCGCTGGGCGGCGCCGCACCCGGGGGCGGTCCCGGTGGCCGTGCTGTCGACGAAAGCGGCCATGGTCTTCCCGGTGACCGGGTCCTGGGTTCCGGCGGGCTTGCAGAGGTCGGGGACCTCGAGCGTGGAGTTCTTCAGGTCCTCCTGGTCGGGCGCGGAAGCGGTGGTCGGGGCCGACGACGGCAGAGCGGTGGCGGTGGCGGAGTTCTTGCCGAAGGACAGCAGGGACGCGGTTGAGCCGTTGAAGACCACCAGCGCGTCGCCGGAGGCGGACCAGGAGGTCACCGGCTCCGCCTCCGGCGACCCGCCACACGGTGCTGCCGTCCACGGGATCGAGGGCCACGATCCCGTCAGGGTGCGCCATGACGATCGCGCCCTGGTGGACCAGCCACCTCGGCGGATCCTGGACGCCCAGGCTGTTGAGTTCCGCGGCGCCCTGGGGCAGTGGAGAGGACCACAACAGGGTGGAGCTGTCGATCGCCGCCATGGTTGTGCCGTCGCTGACCACCCACACCCGGCGGGTCATGGGCATGGCGATGCCGATGAGCGTACGGGGCACCTCAAGATGGGCCGCCCGCACCGGTGCGGCGCCGTTGAGATCAAGTCCCTTCACCGTCGCTCCGTCGGCGGTGAGAACACCAGTCCGGGCTCACGCGCCAAGGGCGTCGACTCGGAGGCTGAGGCCGGCGTCCGAGGTCGTTCAGTCGCACCGAGCGCCGCTGAAGTGGTCGGGGCAGTCGAGCCTAGCCGGAGGTGGTCGAGGTCGAGCCGGCGGCGGGGAGCGGCTGCCGTCAGCCGAGGGATCGGGCGAGGCGTCCGGGGCTGAGGTCTGAGAGTCTCCGGCGGGTGCCGGACCGGGGACGGAGGCCGACAATGCGCTGGGCTCGGAGGCCCGATTCACGCCGGTTGCCAGGTCGATGCTGAGCAGGTCGCCGCAGTCGAGGACGTCCTGCGCGAGGTCGCAGTTCGGCGCCTGCCCGACGAGTTCGTCCGGCACGGGAGCCCTGCCATGCCGGGTAGCCCGATGCCGAGGCGAGGTCGATGCCGACCAGTGCCTCGCGGCCGTCCTGGGCGACGCGCAGTACTCGCGTCTGCCCGGAGGCGAGGACGACGGCCTCTTCTGAGTCTTCTGAGTCTTCTGAGTCCTCTGAGTCCGGGGAGTCCTGGGAGTTCTTACGGCCTCAGGACTTTCAGGGCCGATGGGGACGGGTGTCGGACTGTCGCCGAGGTTCGACAGGTCGAGGGCGGCCTGGACGGTCGGCGGCGTCCTGTGGGTCTGGATGCTCCTGGCGCGCACCGCTCCCCAAGCGGTGCCGCCGACGAGGGCGAGCACGATGACCACGGTGACCACGACGATGGCGCCGCCGGTGCGTCCGAACCTGCGCAACCTGTTGAGGGGCGACGACGAACGCGCGGCGGGGGCGGCGGTGGCGGAATGGGAGGGCCCGGGGAAGCACTGGTGACGGTGGGAGTCGGCGGGGCCGGTGCTGCGGAGGGAGCGGTCTCGTCGGGCGGGGCGGTGGCGGCTGCGATCCAGTTCCGACGGGCGCTGACGACGGAGACTCGGTGGACATGGGGCAAGCGTAAGACTGTTCTGAGGGTTGCCGATGGCGGCGAGGCTCCGGTGGTCCGGTGCTCTGGTGAGCCGCCCGCCGGCGGGCTGCGGGGCGGACGTGCTCGATGCCCGGGAGCTATTTGGGGAGCTCTGGGGAGCTCTACCCCACGGATGAAGGGCGTTCCGGACAGGTGGGAGGTTATTCTCCGATGAGTTCGATCGGCCTGATCGGGTCGAATTCACGTCGCACCCGCTCCCTACCCTTCATGCGGGAGCCGCCGTCGCCGGTGGCGAGTCGGCGATGACTGCAAAGCAAGGAGACCGCCATGACCGATCCCTGTTGTCCGTGAGATCCGTGACCTCGTCAATCGAGCGCTGTTGCCGCTCAAGGCGGTTGACGAGGGCCTATACACCTGCGCGGTCGGCTACGTCGTCGAGGGTACGAATCCGGAGGTTCTGCGGGCGGTCGCCTCTTTCGGAGATGATCCGGACAAGTGCCTTCTGCCCGCGAGCCCAGGTGCTTCCTCTCCTCTCTTCGAGCTGGAGGAGGAGCGGTCTGCGCGTCTTCAGGGCGGTGGGCATCACGTGGACGATCGAGAAGCATGCGGGGCGCTCGATCGTCGTGCTGCGCGACTCCCTTTACCGCAGCAATGCGGTCGGCTCTGCTCAATGGGTGCGCCTCGGTCGGCTCTTGGACGCCGTTCTTCAGACTGGAGCCAGCCGTGGCGCGCCCGTTCCCGACAGTTCCGACAATTCTGACAAGGTGCCCGGCTGGTTCGGTGCTCTCCTGACCGATGTTGTCTGGACCATTGAGCGAGAGCGGCTTGTTGGTCTCGCCGAGCGACTGGTCGAGGAGCGACCGGCCTGGGATGCCCGACGTCTGGTGTCGCTGCTGGAGGGCGAGGGCGTGGAGGGCGCGGATATTCCTTCCATCCTCTTCCTGGCCTCCTCATTCCGACGTCACCGACAGATCATCGTGGGTGAAACATGCAGCACCCGCGGACCTGCTGGGTGTTACCGAGTATCTCACTCGGAATGCGAGTGCCCTGCCCGGTTCTCTCATGCGCAGGCGCTGAGCCTGGACGAGCAGCGCAAATGTGCTTAGGCACATGGCGGCCAGCGCACCGTGGGCAGCTGCGGGAGCCCACCTGATTGCGGTCCTGAGTGTGGGGACTTCCAAGCAGCTGCGCCGGAAGGCGATCGACATGCTCGGCGACCTCGAGCCGGCCGTGAGAGCAGAGGGGCTCGCCCCGGTCCCGGCTAGGGCCCCGGCGTACCGCTCCTCGGAGCTGGTGGAGTTCCTGACCTCATCTCCGGCGATGATGATCTGCTTGTTCACGCTGCCGCGGGTGAATCGAAAAGCTGGCCGATCTGATCACCCGCACCCGGGCCAGCATCATGCGATCAGCCCAGGGAGCTGAGGAGCCGATTGAGCCGCCGCCTTTCCCGCCTCTGGAGATGGGGCCGAGCGCCGCTCCTATCAAGGCCGAGTTGCGTCCTGTCCTGGAACGCATGGCCAACCGCGCCGATGGGCGCCGGTACTCATGGATTCATAGGCAGATAAGAGAACTTCTCGAGGTCATGGATGACCTCCTGGATGCGCTGGTGTCCGTCGCCGATGGCAAGAGCGATCGGCCTCCCTGTGCTCCTGAACCTGTTCAATACCTTCTGGTTCGTCCAGCATGCTCCGAGCCTCACCCTGGCGCATGCGTTGCGGCTCCACGCCGTGGAGAAGAGGGCCTGGTGCTGGCGGACGCTGGAGCACTATGCGGGGTCGCGGACCGATCCTCGGGCCATTGAGGATCTCATGGCGCGCCTGGGCTTCGCCGCCGATGCGGCTGAGCGCCTCGGCGGTTTCCACGGATACATCTTCACGCCGTTGATCCTGGAGGTGTCCTGGCCGTGGTATGCCGAGCACCTCGAACTGCTGCGCAAATCCCTGACAGACACCGAAACAGCCCCGCGCGCTCTGGAGATCATCGAGGCCTTCCCCGAATTCCTGCCGAACTGCTGCCCGTGATCGCTGAGATCGCCGTGGGCTCTAAAGGTGAACCGTCCGCTGGCCCAGGCGGCGCTGCGCTCCCATCCACGGGTGCGCGAGCTGGCCGAGCAGGGTCTTGCCGCCAGAACCGTGGAGGGGCGGGTCTCGGCCGCCGCCTGGGTGAGCTCGTTGGGGCAGGCGGCCTCGGTGCCGGCTGTGCGCACGGCGCTGGCCAAGGAGAAGAAGGAGGTCGTGCGGGCCGCTCTGCTGAGCGCCCTGGGCCGCTGCGGCGGTGATGCCAGGGAGCTCCTGTCCCTGAAGTGCTGGGGCCGAGGGCTGTCAGGCTTGACGGGCGGGATTCGGCGTCATTGACCTGGTTCGACATGGAGGCGCTGCCGGTCGCGACGATGGGCTGACGGATCAGCGGTTGATCCGCGCATCATTCAGTGGTGGGTGGTACTGGCGGAAGTTGAAGAACCCGTCCGGCCGCGGGCTCATCGACCTGTACCTGTCTCTCCTGGAGCCGGCGGACGCCGCTGCGCTCGCCGCGCATGTGACCCGTTCCTGGATGGTGAAGGACACTCATCGGCCGAGTGCGGCGCATCGGCGGACCTATACGAGTTCGGCCATGGCCGACAAGGGGGCTGCTGGCCTTCGCGGTGCGTATGGAGGGCGGCGAGCTGGCGGGGCTGGTGCGCTCCTACATGCGGGACAATCCGAGCCGCCGGGCCCAGTTCGAGGCGCTGGTGCACGCTCTGCATGCCAACTCGAGCCCTGAGGCGCTCCAGGTGCTTCTCAGCATTGCGCGCCGCCACAAGATGTCCAGCGTTCAGCGGACCGCTGAGGCTCTGGCGCAGGAGGTGGCCGAGGAGCGGGCTGGAGCGCGGAGGAACTGGCGGACCGGACGATCCCGACCGCAGGATTCTCCGACGACGGTCTGCTGCACGTGTCCTACGGTCCGCGTGAGTTCATGGGGCCGACTCACCCCGGACTTCAGGATCGAGCTGGCCGATTCCGCCGGGAAGACTCTCAAGTCCCTGCCTGCTGCCCGTTCCGGTGAGGACGGGGACGCGGTCAAGGCGGCGAAGAAGCAGCTGACGGCCGCGCGCAAGGAGGCCAGGGCGGTCCTGACTCTGCAGTCGGGCGGCTGTATGAGGCCATGTGCGCCGGCCGCACCTGGCCGGTCCCAGAATGGCGCCGTCACCTGGTCTCGCACCCTCTCGTCGGCCGGCTCGTCACTCGGCTCGTGTGGCTCATGATTCCTGCCGATGGCGGCGAGCAGGTGGCCTTCCGCCCCGCCGAGGACGGAGCGCTCATCGGAATCGACGATGCCGAGCTCGACCTGAGCGATGACGCAGCCGTCGCCCTCGCCCACCGCACCGCCGTCGGCGCGGACCAGGCGGCGGCGTGGCAGGCGCACATGGCCGACTACGAAGTGACGCCTCTGTTCGACCAGTTGAGCGCGACCCTCCCGAATACTGCCAGGGGGCAGAAGGTGCTCATCGACCTCCAGGGCCATGTGACGAGACACCTTGACTCTCCGGGGTGCGGCAACCACACGCGGCTACCGGCGCGGAGCCGTCATGGACGGCACCTTCGACACATACATCAAGGACTTCGCCTCCGCGAACGTGACCGCGGTCTTGAGTTTCACCGGCTCCTGGGTTCCCGAGGGGAACATGGCCTGCGCCATCATCGGCCTGTCCTTCGCCTGCCAGGGTCAAGAGATTGAGCTCGCCGCCGTGCCGTCCGTGCTGCTGGCCGAGTGCTACGCCGACTACAAGGCCATGGCGGCTCTGGGGCCATTCGACCTCAATGGCAGAAGAATGCCAGTCCGTGGTGAGGAGACGCGCGGTGGATGTCATGCTGAACCCCTACCGCCCCTGCGGCGATAGTCCTGAGTCCTGTGCGGCGCCCGTTCAAGCTCCGCATCCGGAAGATCGGCAGAAGGTTGACAGATTGACAGATGGAATGGGGAACGAAGATGACTGACACGACGCCCGCCCGCGAGCTCGTCGGACGTGCGCTCCTGCCCCTGCGCGCCGTCAGCGACGACCTGCATGCCTCCGCCGTCGCCTACGTGCTGGACAGCACTGATCCGCAGGCGCTCCCGCACATCCCGGCGCAGAGCGATGTCCGCAGACTCTTGAACAACCCCGGCAGGGATCGAACCGGACGTAGAGCTGAGCGCCCAGATGCGTCGGCGCCTGCACGCGGCCGGCGTAGTGCTCCGGAAAGGCATGCTGGACCCGAGCCCGAGGGAACCCGAGGAGGAGAGCCTTGTGCGCTCTCTGCGAGCCCTCCTCTACCTGCGTGGTTCCCTCACGCCCGAGCAGTGGGAGCGCTTCGGCCGGCTCCTCATCGCCCTCGGCGACGCTCCCAACCGGTGTCGCTGCAGGTGTGCCCGAATGGCTGTGCGCGCTCCTCAACGACGTCACCGTGACCGCTGCCTATGCCAGATACATGCTCCGCCGGGTGAGAGCGAGAAGAGGAGCGCTCAGGAGCTGCGGGAGCGTTGGAGCCCGACGGCGGTCGCGGCTCTGTTTGAGGCCACGGGCGCGCCCGCCGAGCAGGTTCCCGCCGTCATTCTCCTCGCCTGGATCGCCGAGGCGAATGGGGGTTACGTATATGCGTCGGCCGAGGAGCCCAAGTACTGTCTCCCGGGCATTGAGGACTACCTGGCCGCGCACGATGGTCAGATCCCGGCCGACGCACTGACCGCACTGTCCGCCAGGGCGAGGGCGGACATCGCCAAGCGCCTGGGTGCCCACCCGCAGGCCGCTGCAGGGCTGCCCACGTTTCCTGGCGATGCTGGCGGTGGATAGCGCCGCCACCGTACGGCGTGCGGCGATCGCAGTGCTCGACGAGCTGCCCGCCCGGGCGCGGGATGCTGCCCTGGTCGAGCAGCTTGCCACCGCCAGAACGCCACGCCTCAAAGAGGCCGTCACCTGGCTCGCCTCGACGCCGGCGGGCGAGCGGATTCTCGAGGAGGTCGTCGCCGTCAACCCCGCAGCGGCTCGTCTGGCGCGCTCGTTGACCGAACGCCGCGACACGCTCCTGGCCAAAGGCGGACTCGGAGCGGGTTCCCGACGTTCTCGACCCTGCCTCCCTTCGACTCCGGCTCTGGACGTGCCCTCGGCCGCGTCCGTCAAAGCAGCGCTGCGCAGGGCGGATCACTGCCAGAATCCAGGAATTGACGGATGTCGATTCCCTCTACCTCAAGTCCCAACGGCATGAGCTGAGAAGATCACCGACGACATCCTCGACCGCATTGTGGCGATCGCCGACGGCACGAGTGATGAGCCCCTGGGCATCTCCGGTGGCCACGCGATCTGGGACGAGCTGCTCACATGCCCCGAGCTGCGCCTGCTGCACCTGTGCCGGCTCCAGGCTCACGCCGACGACCCGAGCGTCACGCGGGCTGCTGTACGGCGATGTCGCGCGCCGCCTTGACCCGCGCACCGTCGAGCAGGCCCTGCTCGAGGCGGGCATTCCCATCGGCACGGACTTCGTGCGAGTGGGTGTGGCAGTGGCACGACCCCGGGCAGATCTGGGCATGGGCGGGTACCCATCCCGACCTGGTCAGTGAGCGTCTGCGCGAGCACCTCCGATGCGGTCGATGCCCTGAGGGCTCTGGAGCTCTTCCCGTCCTGCCCGCCCAGCTCCTGCCGGCGGTAGCGGACGCGGCCGTGGGCAGCGCGGTCACCAACCGGCGCCTGGCGCAAAGAATTCTGCGCGCCCACTCCCGGTGCACGCGAGCTGGCGGAGCGGTCGCTGACCGGTACCGCCGCCACCCGCGAGGCCGCGGCGCAGTGGCTCGCAGACCTTGCCGACCCGGCGGCGATCCCCGCCCCGCGCAAGGCGGCCGCTAAGAGGGACGTCGGCCGCCCGGGCCGCGATCCTGCACGCACTGGTGGCCTGTGGCGAGGACGCCGGCGATCTGCTGTCACCCGAGGTCTTGGGAGCTGAGGCCGCCAAGGGACTCAGGGCAGGCCGCCGGCCCTCGCTGGACTGGTTCGACTTCGGCGCCCCTGCCATCACTGCGGTGGCGCGACGGGGGCGCCGTCACCTCCCGAGATCGTGCGCTGGTGGGTGATCATGGCCGACAAGCTCAAAAGATCCGAGCGGTCGCGGCCCATGGGAGCTCTACCTGGACCGGCTCGAGCCTGCCGACGCCGCGGCACTGGGCTCTCACATCCTGCAGGCCTGGATCGCGCAGGACACGCGGAGGCCCTCAGCGAGGACGAGTGCCGCACCGCGCCCAGACCGCGGGACGCCAGGGAGTACGACGCCTGCCAGCGCTACCTCGCCAGAACGAAAGGAGCCGGAGTGGCTTGTGGAGCGTGCGCGCCAGGAGGCCGCGGTTCCTCTGGAGGAGCACGTTGCTCGCGCCCTGCGCCACTACCGGGGGCTATTCGTGGGCTCCGCCATTGCCGACAAGGGACTGTTGGCTCTGACCGTGCGCATGGACGGCACGGAGCTGGCGGATGCGGTCTCCGCCTACATGCGTCAGGCGCAGCGTCCCTCAAGGCGGGCACCGCGCCCAGCTCGCAGCTCTTCTGGCAGCCTTGGCGGCCAACGGGCATCCCTGATGCTCTCGCCCTGCTGCAGGCCACTGCCAGCAGGCACAAGATGCGCACCATTCAGAAGACCGCTGTCGGCCTGGTCGAGCAGGTTGCGCAGTGGCGCGGCTGGAGCGCTGAGGAGCTTGCGGATCGGACCGTTCCCACCGGTGGCTTCGATCCTGACGGCCTGCTGTGCCTGAGCTACGGGGAGCGCGAGTTCACCGGGCGGCCCACCCCGAGCTCAGGATCGCTGACCGATTCCTCCGAAGACTCTCAAGACCCCTGCCCGAAGCGCGCATCCGAGAGCAGTCTCAAAGCGAATGAGGCTAAGAAGCAGCCGCGCACAGCACGCAAGGATGCCAAAGCGGTCCTGACCCTCCAGTCCGCCCGGTTGTAGCGGAGGCCATGGCGTGCGGACGGGGACCTGACCGGTGCCGACTGGCGGACGCTGCTGCGCGGCCACCCTCTGGTGGGTCGGCTCGTCACCCGCTCATGTGGCTCTGCGACTCCTGCCGGGGCGGCGAGCAGGTGGCGTTCCGGCCAGTCGAGGACGGAGCACTCGCTGGATGCCGATGACGGCGTCGTCGAGCTGAGCGATGAGGCTGTCATCCGTCTGGCCCACGGCACCCTCATGGGCAGCCGGGAAGTGGCCGCATGGCGGAGCCATCTGGCTGACTACGAGGTGGCCCCGCTGTTCGACCAGTTGACCGCCACCGCACCCCGGGTGGAGACGGGCGTGAGTCGGCTCGACGACTTCAGCGGGCGGCAGACCACGGCCCTCGTCCCTGCGGCGGGCGGCGACCGGGCGCGGCTACCGGCACGGCCAGACCGTCAGCGGCCCCTGGTTCGTGGACTACACCAAGGACTTCACCTCTCTGGGCCTGACGGCAGTCCTCGGATTCTCCGGTGCGGATCTGCCCGAGGGGGAGACTCGCTGCACCCTCGGGTGGTCTGAGCTGCGTCGCGGCCACCGGGCGAGACGCTTCCGGCCGAGGTGCCGCCCGTCCTGCTGGCCGAGTGCCATGCCGACTACCGCGCTGTGGCGGATGCGGCCGCGGATGCCGACCCGAGCCGACGTGGCAGTGAGAACAGCCGTCACAGCGAGCACAGCGGAAAGGCCCCCGCATGAGCCAGTCATCCCGCCCCTGGGGCGTCGCCGACCGAATGACGCATGCCCTGGAATCCCTGGACGACCTGGACGATGCCCTGCGTCAGGTGGTGAGCGGCTACCTGGTGGATCCGTCGGACTCGCCCACGCCCACCATCGGGGACAGGCTCGCTCTTGTCCGCACCGCTCAGGAGGCCCCTTCCGAGCGCCCCCAACCTGGTCCTGGTCCTGACCGCGCTCAGTGTCGACCGTGCGCAGGAGGTGCGCCGTGCTGCGGCTCAGGCGCTGGGCGAGGTCGGGTCCGCTGCGCCCTCCACGCCCGATATCTGCCGCCGGGGACTCCTCAACGCACCTCGAGCGAGCCCGCTGATCCGGGCCGACGAGGCGATCACCCTCCTTCACTGCGACGGCGGGGAAGAGACCCTCGTCCGCCTCGGCGCCGAGCGCCCCGACCTGGTGGCGCTCGCCGACGCAGCTGCGCGGGCGCGAGAGCATTCTGTCCGCGCTTGCCGAAGACGCGCTGGTCCCTCTCCCGCCCTTCACGCCCTTTCCCGTCACGAGTGGCGCCGGCGGCTCGATGAGCTGCGCGCGGCCCTGGAGGGGACTGAGCGGCGCCGGGTCGCTGAGCCGCTGGGGCAGGAGTCGGCCATGACGTCGCAGGACATCAGTGATTCGGACCTGACGGATTCGTCGCCGTGGCCGAGGGGCGTGCCAGTGAGCCGCCCGCATCGATACGCGCTCTCGGAGTCTGGTGGATCGCCCGTGAGGCTCCCCAGCCCTCGACCTCATCCACCCTCACCCGCCTGTTTGCAGCCTGTGGTGAGCGCGTGGAGCGGCACCTCCTGGAGTCTCGTTCGGGCTGTGACACCGATCCGCGCGCCGTCGTGGACGCACTGGAGCGCGGCGGGCTGCCGCTCGACCAGGCTCAGGAGACGACCGCCGATTGGGCCCTGACATGCGCTGAGCCCTGAGGTTGCCTGGCCGTGGGTCCTCCCAGAGCTGAGTCGGTTCTGGAGGCGATGGAGGACTCGGTACCTGGCGAGGGCGGTGCTGTGGACCTCGCCTACGCCCCCACGCCGCCGTCAGTGCCCTGTCCGCCCTGGCGCAGGCGGCCGTAGGACGCTCCGCGAGCAACCGGGTTCTCGCCCAGGGGCTGCTCGCCCGCACGCCCGCGGCCGCCGATCTCGCCCTCCAGGCACTGGCGAGCCCGCACGCCGCGGTGCGCAGGCCGGCGCTGCCTGGTTGGCTGACCTCGGGTGTCCCCTGACGGCGTGGAGCACCTGCGCCGGGGCCCGCGCCGGGGAGAAGGACCAGCTTGTGCGCGGTGACATCCTGCGCGCCCTGGTGTCCCTACGGCGATGACGTCACCGACCTCGTGTCCGCCGGGGCCCCTCGCGGCGCCCAGACGGCGGCCCCGCGCGCCGACGGCAGACATGGTTCCCTTCGACGCACTACCGGTCGTGCGCCTGACCGACGGAACCGTCCTGGACGCCGGTACCGTGCAGCGCTGGGTCCTCCTGGCCCACAACCTGAAGGACCCCGATGGGCGCGGCATAACCGCCGCCTACCTCGACTTTTCGGTTCCAACCCGGCGACGCCCGCGAGCTGAGCGCCGTCGTCGTGGGATCCCTGGATCGCCCGCAATCGGGAGGCGAAGAGAGGGCGAGAGCCTGAAGACCAAGGCCTGCTCGCCTTCGCCGTGGGATGGACGGCCCTCGCCCCGCCGCCGACGCCAGGTCGGCCATGCGGCGCAACGCCACCTGGCGGGCCGAATCCGAGGCTGTGCTGACCGCCGTCGCCGCCAATCGGGCGCCCGAGGCCCCTGCAGGTGGTGCTCGCTATGGCCGCGAGCCACCGGCTTCCCCGCGGGACTTCGCCCGGTCGCTGGCCGACGCTGCCGCCGCCGAGCGCGGCTGGAGTCCCACCGAACTCGGCGATCGCAGCATCCCGACCGTCGGGTTCTCCGACGACGGCCTGCTGCACCTGTCCTACGGGGAACGCGAGTTCCTCGGGCGTCTGAACTCCGAGATGACCATCAGCCTGACTGACGCCGACGGGCGGCCCGCAAAGACCCTCGCCTGCGCCCCGCAAGACCGAGGACCGCGAGCGCGTCGCCGAGGCCAAAGGCGAGCTCTGACACGGCGCGCAAGGAGCTGCGCGCCGTTCTGAGCGCCCAGACGCGCCGGCTGTACGAGGCGCATGTGCGCTGGACGGACCTGGACGCCGGCCCGGTGGCGCGAGCTGCTGGCCGCCCATCCGATCGCCAGACATCTGGTCACCCGCCTGGTGTGGATGGCCGACAGCCACACCGACAGTGGAAGCGGGTGGCAGGGGCGTTCCCGGACCGGCGTCTCCGGATAGCGCCACGGCGCACTCGAGGGTCTTCCGCCCCACTGAGGGACGGCGAGCTTCTCGGAGTCGATGACATCGCCCTGGACCTGCCGGATCATGCCGTCATCCGCCCTCGCTCACGCCATGCTCCTGACCGATGCCGAGGTGACGTCCTGGCGGGATCATCTGGCCGACTACGAGATTGAGCCCCTGTTCGATCAGTTCTCGGCTCGTGCCCCTGACGTCACTGCCGGTCAGACCAAGGTCCGGGACGGGAGGGCCTGCTGATCGACGCCCGTGAGCTGCGCAGGGCGGCCGAGGGCCCGCGGCTATGCCCGCCCTCGAACATCTACCTGTACAGCACGTTCCTCAAGGACTTCCGGACATGGGCCTGCGCAGCGTCATTGACTTCGCCGGCGCGTACGTCCCCGAAGACGAGATGACCACCACGGGTGCTCTGAGCCTGTGCCGTGGCCGACGGGAGGTGCCCCTGGACCGGGTGCCACCCGTCCTGCTGGCAGAGTGCTATGCGGATTATCGTGCTGTCACGACTGTCATGACTGCCACGCCTGTCGCAGGTGCTGCTGCGGATGTCGGCGCGGAGGCCCCTTTGTAGAGGTCTCGAGCGGGAGCCGGATCGGTCCCTGATTCGACTGCGGGAACGTCCGGTGAGCGGTCTTCACTCGCCTTTGCCTGTTTGCCAGGCTAGCCTTACTTCAATGATCCGTGGCGACCGGGAAGGGAGAGCCGTGACGTACACCAATGAGAGTCGCACGCCGCAGGCCGCCATCGCCTCACGACGCATGGCGCGTCGCCTCCTGTCCGGTGCCGGCTGCGCCTCTCGACGGCCTATCGGCTCGATGCCGACGCCTCCGCCCAGCTCTGTTCTTCACGCGCTTGATGTCACCGGGAGCATCATCGTGGCTGCTCATCCGGCGGCCGATCATCCGATGGCTGAGGTTCCATGAGAGCCCGATCGAGGTGCGCCTCGATGTCGCCCTCGAGGCGGCCGAGCCCGGCCTGCGCATCACCACCGCCACCGTCCACCTTCTGGGAGTGCTCACCTGGCTCGATGACATCGAGAGCGACGCCGTCCTGTCCGGCTCAGTGGCGGGGTGCCACTGTGCGATCACGGGGAGGATCCGTTGACAGAGCTGGCCGAGCTTGCCAGTGCACCGGGCAGGCGCTCTGGGCGTCATCGAGACGAGCCGGATCATGGTTCACGACGCCATGGGTGTCAGCGGGCACACTATGGAGGAAGTGCTCGATCCCGAGGCCAAGGGGTGTCCGGCCCCTGCTGTGGTCCGCTTTCGAGACCTTCAGCGCACAGGAGGAGGTCAAGGCCCTGGGAGAGGGCGCACTCGAGTGCTGTGCGACGGCGTTGAACAGGGCAGTGTTCCTGGATCATCTGCTCCAGGCGCCCGTCCGATGGATTGTCCGCCTCACTGTGGGGCGGGTGCTGTGCGTGGACGTCTCTCCTCACACCGTTACGCTGCTGCGACTGCAGCGCGAGAGCACCGACACCCTGCAGATCTTCCTCCCAGCCGGCACGACCTGCGCCCACGAGGCCGGCCGACAGCTGCGGCGCCTCGTCCAAGACGCACTGGTCGGTGGGCCCTTCCGTGAGGGTCCGCGCGACCGCGGTGTGAGGGCCATGATCATGATGTGATGGGAGGCCGCTGCGGGCCTCCCCATCACTGTATCCAGATCGCCGCGACGCCAGGAGTGCGACCTGTGCCGCAGGGGTCGCGAGGGGTCACGCTGCCGGGGCGCTCAGCGGGGCTCGTAGGGACAGGCAGGTGGCCGTGTCCGTCCCAATGGTGACGGCGTCGGCGGTGCACATGAGGTCGGTGTTGCTGGACGCATTCCAGGTGCTGGCAGGCGCCGATGTGGCCCTCGGCCACCGGCAGGCCGCCGCGGGCGTCAAGACTGACGAAGGTCGAGCGAGGCCGGGGCGGCGGGTCGCCGCCGACTGTGATGGCGAAGGCGGTGCAACCGCCATGGTTGTAGGCGCAGGCGGTGGTGGCGCAGGACTTGATGGCGGTGACTGTCGACATGGTGGATGCTCCTTTGAGCGAGGTGCGATCACTGACGTAATTCACGGTAGGGGACGGGCTGCGAGGCCGGCAACACACGCTCGTCCAGTCATATGCATGAGGGCCTTGAAATGGCGTTATTTCAGTGAAAAAGCGTTCTTCGACGACGTGTGGCCCGCGGCGTCCTGAGGGGCGGGCGCGGTGTCTACATGCGTTCGGAATTCGCCAACAGGTGAGCCGAACCCTGCGTGTCGGGGCGTCGGTGCGGTGCGTCGGCGGTGGCGAAGGAGCCGGAGAAGCGGGTCCTCATTACGCCCTGACTGCCCTGCGCGCCTACCGCTTGACCGCCCCGATCATCTGTGTCACTGTATTAATGCAGTCATACAGACGGTCTGACGAGGCCGTCCGGCTGCGCTCATGAGCTGTGTTTTATCCATGTCTTACCCATGTCCTATCCACCCACTCGAAGGAAGGCCTATGCCGATCGACGACTCGCGTCCGATCTGGATCCAGTTGGTCGATGACTTCCGCATGCGGATCGTCACCGGCATCTGGCCCGCCGGAACCCGGATTCCCAGCGTGCGCGATCTCGCCACGCAGTCCGGGAGTCAACCCCAACACCGTTCAACGCGCCCTCGCCGAGCTCGATCGCAGCGGCCTGACCGTAGCCGAGCGCACAGCCGGGCGCTTCGTCACCGCTGATGCCGCGGTGCTCGACGCCGTCCGACGTGAGCTCGCCGTCGGCGCCACGGACACCTTCATCGCCGCTGTCACCGCCATCGGTATGGATCTCGCCCAAGCGGGCGAGACCCTTGCCGAGCGGTGGCCGCTTCCACCACTGACGAATCAGGAGAGCCCTCGCGAGCAGCTCGCTGACGGCGGCGCCGTCGGATGCGCAAAGCTCCGATGCACGCCTCAATACCATTCCGTCCCTGGACGGCGCCCCGCCCCTGGTGACCGTGCGCCACCTGAGCAAGACCCTATCGCGGGCGTCCTGCCCTGCGCGATCTGAGCCTGTCGCCGCCCGCCGGACGCATCGTCGGCCTCATGGGCGCACAAACGGCTGTGGCAAAACCACTCTGCTGAAGATTCTCGCCGGCGTCCTGGCCGACTACGAGGGTCAGGTGCGTCGCCGGGCATGCCCCCGGGCCGCAGTCCAAGGCGCTGGTGTCCTTCCCGCCCGACGCCGACTTCCTGGCCACCAGCCTCACCCGCCTCGGGCGATCGCTCAGTTCTCCCGGCTCTTCGCCGATTTCGACGCCGCCAAGGCCCGCCGGCTGGTCGATTTCTTCGCTCTGCCCGCCGACCGCTCCATCAAGGAGATGAGCAAGGGCATCGGGGGAGAAGCTGCGCATTGCACTGATGATGAGTCGTCGCGCCCGGGTCTACCTGCTCGACGAGCCCATCTCCGGTGTGGACCCGGCCGCCCGCGAGATCGTCCTCGACGGCGTCCTGCGCGACTTCGAATCGGATTCCCTCGCGATCATCTCCACTCACCCTCATCGCTGACGTCGAGCCGATCGTCGACTCCGTCGTCTTCTCTCAAGGACGGTCGCCTGCTCCTGGCCGGCGATGCCGACGATCTGCGTCAGACCCATTCCACGAGCCTGGACGCCCTGTTCCGGAAGGAGTACCGCTGATGCTTCGCACGCTCGTCATTGAGGAGGCCCGCACCCAGTTGGCGCGCAATGCCGCTGTGACAGGGGCTTGCTACCTTATTCTGCTCGGGTTCCTCGGCATGTGGTGGCTGCTGACTGACGTGCCGGCACTGGCCGGCCCTCATGCAGGTGGCATCCATGGTGGTGATCATCGCGATACCGGTCGTCGTCATGGTTCAGGTCGCCGTCGAGTACTGGCAGTCCATGTACGGGCAGCGCGGTTACCTCACCATGGCCGTCCCGGTTCGCGGACGGGTGCACTTCGCGGCCAAGGCCCTTTACGCCTGCGTAGTGGTGCTGGTCGAGGGCGTGATCTGCCTGGGCGGTCTCATCGCCTGGTTCGCCGTGTTCGCGCACAGCATCGACTCCACCACCAGCGACGTCCTCCGGCCGGTGCCTGGGCCATTGAGACGGCCGGAGCGGGCAAGACGACCCTGTTCATCCTGCTGGTCCTCATCGGGCTCTTCTCGCTTGTCATCGAGGTCGGTGCCGTGATGAGTATCGGTGGGCAGGGCCGTTTCAACCACCTCGGGTTCGGGGCGCCCATGGTCGGGCTCGTCCTGCTCTACGCGGTCAATCAGGTGCTTGCCCTGATTGCCGTTCTCTCGTGCCGCTCAGCATGGATGTCACCACTCGGCGATTTCACGAGCCAGATGATGTGGCCGCAGTTCCTGAGGCGCTCCGAACCGGCGCCCAGCCGTCGGTGATCGGTGTCGGGTCCGTGGCCATCGGGCCGGTGCTGGCGGGAGTGCTGACCTGGTGGGCGGTGCGCGCGATCGAGCAGCACACCTCCCTGCGCTGAGGCGGGGGCGTGATGCGCCGGTCTGGCATCGGTTCTCCTGCTGATGCCGGGGCGGCGCATCGGTCGTCGCGACTGCGCCTTTCCTTCGCACTGGCGGGCGGGGGATCGTCGACTGAGCGCCCTTGTCCTGCGACGCGCAGCTCAGGCCACGGTTGCTCTGGGCCAGACCCGGTCACCGGAGTCGCCACCGTAGACGACGACGGACTGCCAGCCGCCAGGCCGCGTAGAGGTTGATGCAGCCGCGCCTGCAGCGTTCCGTTCTCGATATCGACGACGACGTCGGCCGGGTGAGGGCGTCCATGGGCACGCACTTGGACGGTCACGTCCTGCCAGCTGAGGTCGCCGTTGTTGAGGAGGGGTCAGCTAGGAGGACGAGGTTGTTGCTGTCGACGCTCTTGCGGCTGAGCAGCTCTTCGGGGCCGACGACGACTTCATTGGTGGCGGGTCGGGTCTCGATGACATACCGGGGCCGTCCGTCGGGGCCGGGCGGGTCAGGCCCAGGCCCTGCGCTGGCCGACTGTGAGCCGAAGTAGCTGTCGTGGGTTCCGAGGACGTCGCCATCGGGGAGACCAGCGCTCCTTCGTGAACGCCGAGGCTGCGGGTGAGGAATCCGCGGGTGTCGCCGTCGGCGACGAAGCAGATATCGTAGGAGTCGGGCTGGAGGCCACCGGGAGGCCGCGGCGCTTCGGCTTCGCGCGTACATCCGCCTGGAGGGGCATCGCCGAGCGGGAAGAGGGCCCGGGACGAGGCCCTGCGATCGGAGACCGCCAGGACGTAGGACTGATCCTTGCCGCATCGGCCGCACGGCGCAGCGTCAGCCCGGTGGTCTCGCCGGGGCGGCTGGAGGCGGCGCCGCCGGTCAGGCGGGCGTAGTGGCCGGTAGCGACGGCGTCGAAGCCGAGGGCCAGGCCGCGCTCCAGGAGGGCGTCGAACTTGACCCGCTCGTTGCAGCGCGCACGCAGGGGTTGGGGTGCGACCGGCGCGGTATTCGTCGAGAGTCGGCGACGACGCGCTCCTCGAACTGCTCGGACAAGTCCCACACGTAGAAGAGATGCCGAGGATTTCTCGGCGGCCCAGCGGGCATCGGCGAGTCCTCAATGGAGCAGCAACCGCGCGAGCCCGAGCGTGTCTGGGCGCGATTGCGGGTGAGGCCATGTGCACCCCGACGACGCGTCGTGTCCGGCATCCACGGCGCGCGCGGCGGCGACGGCGGAGTCCACTCCGCCGGACAGTGCTGCGAGCACGCGCGCATGGGGGCTCCTCTGGTTCCGGGGCCGTACGGGCGCACGCAGACTACCGCGATGCGGGTCGGGGCGTTCACACGAGCCAGGGCACCAGAGGAGACCTCAATCTCGATTCATGCGGGGGCTTTCCGGCTGAAGCCTATTAAGGCCATCTACTAAGCCGTCACGAGCTGGGATGCGTTAACCCCAGGCCGCCTATTCCCGCAACGGGGATAACCGCCTCTTCAGCTCCGCTCAAGGACACGAATCGCACCGAAGAAACCAATCACGGTCCAAGCGGCGAGCACTACGTAGCTAACTATGCGCGCCTGGAAGATATCGTGAGCCAAGGAGGCGCGCATAACTTGAGCCATATGGATACAGGGGAAAAGCTGTGTGAACAATCTGCAGCCACCCTGAAGCCGTTCTATTTGGGAAGTTGATCCGGGTGAGAACATGAGGGCTACAAATGCAATGACCTGCGATAAAGCTATCGCCAACTCGGAAGGCATTGCAAATGAGTAACCATATCCGATGCCAAAACATGAGGCTACCACCAATAGATATGCGGGGAGAATTGTCCAAGAGATTGAAAAACCTGGATGGAACATGAAATGTGCGACCAGAACAGACACAACAATCGCCGGCACTGTGATGATGGCCCAAATCGTGACGTCGGCAAACAGGAAATATTTTCGACTCACTGGCAATGATTTAATGAAAACTCGATGTAGCCGGCCACTCGAGCAGTCGCATTTTGCATGGGCACGACAACGAGCGCAGTCATAATTAAGACGATCGTCGGCGCCCCTGTTGATAGATATAGAAGCTCATTTCCCGTCGGAGAAGAAGAGACCAGAAATGAGAATCCGACGACCACGCCAAGTGCTATGATCGTCATGAAGATGCTGTACACGACCATATAGCTGCCCTGCTTCTGGGCCTGCAGGCTAAATACATGCTTCAGCTGTCCTTTAGCGGGCATTCGTGCTCTCCTCCTTGTTTCCCACCAGTCGAACATAGGCATCCTCCAGAGACATCTCTCGCAGCGAATAATCCCCAGCAATCGACGGTCTTGTAATTCAGAGGCCCACAACAGCGCATCTCCCGCCCGTTCCCAGAAAATGGAGACAATCACTTCCCCGTCTCTGACCTCCTAAATCGTTGGCCCAATAAGGCAAGTAAACGCATCCCGCGAAAACCGTAGTCAATGCCTGTAATTTTCGTGTTGCTGCCGACAGTTTCTGCTTTGATGCGGGCGGCATTGCCCTGAGCCAGTACTTTGCCATGGTCGAGAATCGCTACCTCATCGACAGAGTTCTCGGCTTCACTGATGTTGTGGGTCACCAGCAGAACTGCAGCGCCATTTTCAGTCAGATCGCGGATCGCGCCCCAGGGGTATCGACGGCGAACCGGGTCCACGTCGTTTGCTGGGCTCATCCAATACCACGGCGCGGCCCGGTCGAATCGCTGCCATACAGAAGCAGGCCAGGCGAAGTACTCCTCCAGACAGTTTATTCCCAGGCTGGTCAGCCCAATCGGCATCGTCCAATCGCTCAAAAGATGTCAATCTGATTGGCTATTTCTTTGTCTCTGGCTCACGCATCTTATCGCCATCAGGCGCGCGTTATTGAACGCGGCGTCAACTGGCTCTTCGTGTTTGAGGGTGTTGTAGGTGGGGCTTGTCGGCTGGTTTAGGTGGTTGTTGTCAGTTGGTCTTTGAGGTGGCCGGTGTGTATGAGGCTGCGGTTGGTGTAGCTGGTGAGGTTGCGGAGGCCCAGGGCGATGCCGCGTAGGTGCTCCGGGCGTCCGTTGATGGCTTGGCGTGGGGCCGTTGGAGGTGCGAGGGGCGGTCGAAGTAGGCCAGGACGTCCTGGCTGCGGCTGGTCAGGGTTCTGGCCAGTGTCTGGATCTCCTCCAGCCCGTCGGGGACGGCCTGTCTCAGGGAGTCGATGAGCCGTTGCATCAGGTACTTTCCCAGGCCCGCCTCGTCGGTGCGGTAGGCCTGGATGAGGCGCTGGTAGACGCGGGCGGCCTGGACCGCGGCGTGGCGCTCGTCAGCGAACAGGGCCTGGAGACGCCTGGCCTGGGTGTCGGTGAGCAGGCCGGCCCCGGTGTGTAGAGTGCGCCGGGCCCGGTAGAGCGGGTCACCCTGCCCGGCCCCGCCGGCCCGCGATCGCCCGCTGGATGCGGCGGCGGCACTGGTCAAGCTTGCGGGCCGCCAGACCCACGACGTGAAAGGGGTCCATGACCGCCCGGGCTTGCGGGAGCTCCTGGATCGGCGGCGCTCTCGGGACCCGGTGAAACCGCCCCGTGGCTACCACTCGACCCGCCCGCCAGTCCTGGGTCGACGCTGGGCAGAGCCAGGTCTTGAGGACCGTCTTGGACCGGCTCGGGACCACGTCCAGAAGCCGGGCGGACCACTGCTGTCGCGCACGGGGTCAGGTCGATCACGACGGTGACGTACCGGTCGCTCCCGCCTGGTGTGGCGCCACACAGGGGCACCTCCGCACGGAGCGAAGCGCGCGCGGAATCGTCGACGCCGAGGACCTCCACGCCATCGAAGCGGTCAGGGTTGCCGGTGATGGTCTGCTCAGCTCGGGTCAGGATTGCGTTGTTGGCGGTGTGCCAGGAGATTCCCAGGGCGGCTGCTACCCGGGAGACCGACATGCACTCCAGGGCAGGGGCCCGCAGCCCCCACTCGACCGCCGCGTGGGTCAGCCGGGTCCTGGGCTCAGCCAAGGGTGGAGGTGTCCTGTCTCCACACCCGGCGGCAGTGGGTGCAGGCGAGCGCCGCAGGCAGTGCCACCAGCTGCGTGGGTCTCCACCACCGGCCGTGGGCCAGGGTGCCGGGCCACCGTCCCACGGGATACTCCTTGGGCGCCGCAGGCCCCGCAGAAGGGGTCCTCGAACCCGATCGGCATGCGGCACTCCACAATGGCTCTCGTCGAGGTCAGGAGCTGACCCACCGCGGTCAGTCCCAGGGCGTCCAGCCCCAGGAAGGTCGTCAGATCAGGGCAGGCGAAGGTAGTCTCAGGCACGTCGAGGTCTCTCGTGACGGTTGTGCCAGCAGCTCCCATCATCAGGAGACCTCGACCCCACCCACCGCAACGACGCACCCACCCCCACCTACGCACCTCAATAGACCCCGCCTACAACACCCTCAAACAGAAGAGCCATCATTCTGTCATGCATATAAATGCAACCATGGAAATCTATTTTGCATCTATTGCACTGTCCTGCAAATGATTCTTTGTTCGGGTGCCGTGCTTGCCTCTGTGAATTTCTATGATTTAGGGTCGCGTAGACATTTTCGACAAATTTCCATGCCCTCCGCGCCGCATCCAGCGCCGCGGACAGGGCCAGCGAGCAGCGCTCGACGTCGTCGGCGCTGGTGTCCCGCCCCATGGAGCAGCGCGCAGTGTTGCGCGCGCCGGACCCTCGTCGAAGCCCAGTGCCAGCAGCACGTGGCTGGGGCGCGTCACTCCGGCGTGACAGGCGGAGCCCGCCGACGTATCAATACCGGCCATGTCCAAGGCCATGAGCAGCGCCTCGGCATCGCCGTCCTCCGAACCACAGGTGCGCCGTGGAGGGGTACGTGCGCCACGCTCCGGGAGGTCCTCGGAGCGTCGCGTGCGCCCGGCAGCGCCGTCGCCCCTCCAGCACGCGCCTGCGCAGTGCCTCGAGCCTGCGAGACTCCTCGGCCTGCTCCGCCATCGCCAGCTCGACCCGCCAGAGCCAGGGCCCGGGCCCCCACCACGTCCTGGGTTCCCGGAACGCACCCCCCGCTCCTGGCGGCCTCCGCCGGTCGGCGCCACCAGCGTCAGCTCGCGCCTGGCGACCAGCGCCCCCGATACCGATGGGCGCCCCTGAGCTGATGACTGGTGAGCGTCATGGCGTCCAGCCCCAGGTGCGGAAGCGCACGGGCGTCTTGCCCAAGGCGGCCACAGCGTCGGAATGCACCGGCACATAGCCGGAATCCGTCGGCCGCCGCGCCCCGCTCGCCTCGCGAACCGCTCTCGACAAGGCTGCCAGCCATGTCCCTGCACAACGCCCGTCTCGTTGTTAGTGCCGCCATAATGCTCACCAGCGCAGTCCTCGGCCCCGCCGTCACCGCCTCGCGCAGACTCTCCGGATCGACCAGTCCGGCCTCGTCCACGCCGACCTCGACATGCTCGCGCCCCCAGGCGGGCCGCCGCAGTGCGCGCCGAATCCAGCACTGCCGGGTGCTCGAGGGAGAGGTGACCACGCGGGGCGCCCGCACTCCGCGTCCCGCGCCGCCAGGGTGCGACCGGTGACCACCAGCGCGTCGGCCTCGGTGCCGCCGGAGGTGAACAGCACCTCGTGCGGGTCAACATCGAGTGCTGCCGCCAGCCGGGCGCGCCCGTGCCAGCATCGCCCCCACGCGCCGTCCCGACGCATGCTGGGCGGCCGGATTGCGCACCCGCCCAGGCCCTCGCGCAGGTCTGCGGCCACCTGTTCCGGCGACCTCGGGGCGCACGGGCGTCGTCGCGGCATGATCGAGGGTAGGTGCGGGAGGCTGCGCTGGTGCTCACGCGCCCCACCCTAGGGGACGGCGTCCGCTCCTGGGCATGACGCCGATCGCCATCCCGGACGCGGCGACCGGCGTCGTGCGTCTCCATGCGCACCGCGGCGTCGTGCGCCTCCATGCGCACACAGGTGCGCCTGGGCTTAGGTTGGTGCCGTGAGCACGTCTCGAACCCGGCCCATCCGCTCTGCCGCCCCGCTCAAGGAGGGGTGGGATGAGGCGGACGAGTACGGCCGTCGCTCCCCTGTCCCGCTCCACCACCGACCGCGACGCCGCGCGTCGCGAGGAGCCGGAGCTGCTGGAGACGCTCGCGGCCGACCCCGCCACCCGCCTGGTGCTCGTGGACGCGCGGGCGCATCGCCTGGACGTCCCCGCCATGCATCCTGATCTGCCGGAGGACGGCCTGACCCCTCCGGCGCCCTCGGGACCGCGACCCGCGACGTGTGGAGAAGGACGACCCGGCAGCACCCTGCCCCCGCCTCGCTCCGCTGACCGCCGCCGACCTGGGCGCCGGGTCGCTGAGCCCGCAGGCCTCGGGCGCGCCAACGGCACTCGCCGGCCTGACAACCATCTACCTCGGCTGCGAAAGCAGCACCGGCACCGGTGATGCCGCCGGTGACTCTGGCTGGCCGTCGTCGTCCCCGATGCGCCGAGGGCCCGGCGGACGCCGAGGGCGCAGATCGTGCCCATCGAGAGCTGTTCGGTCTCCCTGAGCGCTATCCGCTGTCCGCTCTGCGTGCTGTCAGCCACACTCTGAACGCCCACGACGCCGGGCTGGCCACGCCGGCGGTCGCTCTTGCCGCCTGGCACGCACGGGCGCGCTTCTGCACCGTCTGCGGCGGGCGCACCACGGCGGACCAGGCCGGATGGGTGCGCCGCTGCACAGCCTGCGACGCGCTCGACTTCCGCGCGCGGATCCGGCCGTCATCATGGCCGTCACCGACGACGCCGACCGCATCGTCCTGGTCCACGGCGCCCGATGGGAGGCCGGTCGCTACTCCACGGTCGCCGGCTACGTGAGGCGGGGGAGTCCTGCGAGGCCGCCGTTGTGCGCGAGGTCGCGAGGAGGCCGCTGCGCGTGGCCTCAGCCGAATCTCGTCACCTCCCAGCCCTGGCCCTTCCCGCTCCCTCATGCTCGGCTATCGCGCCCGCCTCGCACCGGGCGAGCATCTGCGCACCCGACGGCGAGGGAGGGTCACCGACGCCCTCGTGCTCTCGCGCGACGAGGCTGGACGATGCTCTGGCGTCCGGCACCGTGGTCCTGCCCGCCGACCTCCATCGCCCGCATGCTCATCGAGGACTGGGTACGGCGGGCCGATTCGGTGAGTCTCGGTAAGAGTCACAGATAGTCCCGCAGACTCCGAAGTCTCCGACTGCCGTGGGCGGCGCCCCACTCTGTTAGCACGCGTCGGTACATGTCGGCGGCACATGGCAGGCTGATCCGTGATGAGTGAGCACCCCGCGCCCCGCCGCCCAGGCTCGGCCGAAGCCCCGTGAAGCGGCCCTGCCCAGCCCCCGCCGCGCTGCTCGATGCCCTGGACCCCGACCAGCGCCAGGTCGCCGAGCACCTTGAAGGGGCCCTGTGCGTCCTCGCGGGTGCGGGCACGGGAAAGACCAGGCCATCACCTATCGCATTGCTCATGGGTCGCCGTCGGCGCTACCAGCCCGCCCAGGTCCTGGCCGTCACCTTCACGGCCCGCGCCGCCGGAGAGATGCGCTCGCGCTTGGCCGATCTGGGTGTGATCGGCGCAGGGCGCGCACCTTCCACTCCGCCGCTCTGCGTCAGCTGACATACTTCTGGCCCACGGCGATCGGCGGGCGCCGCCCCGAGATCGAGAAGTTCAGGGGCCGCCTCGTCGGCACGCGCCGCTCACCGCCTCGGCCTGTCCACGACCGCGCCCTCATCCGCGACCTGTCGGCCGAGGTCGAGTGGGCGAAGGTCACCATGACCCTGCCCGGAGGATTACTGCCCAGAGGCCGCCGCCCTGCGCCGCGATCCCCCGGGGGTCTGGAGCTCGCCACCGTCGCTCAAGTGCTGGCGACTTACGAGGAGGCCAAGACCGAGCGCGGAGTCATCGATTTCGAGGACGTCCTGCTCCTGATGGTCGGCATCCTCCTGGACCGCGAGGACATCGCCGATCAGGTGCGCGGCCAGTACAAGCACTTCGTGGTTGACGAGTACCAGGACGTCTCCCGCTCCAGCAGCGCCTCCTGGACCTGTGGCTGGGCAGGCGCCGCCAGCTGTGCGTCGTCGGGGACGTCTCCCAGACGATCTACTCCTTCACCGGCGCCACCCCCGACTTCCTGACCGGTTTCGCATCCCGCTACTCCGGTGCCCGCACGGTCAGGCTGAGCCGCGACTACCGCTCCACCCCGCAGATCGTGTCGCTGGCCAACCGGGTGCTGTCGCGCTCGCGCCGCGGAGGCGGGGCGCTGGTGCTGCCCGCCGGCGCCGTTGAGCTTGTCGCGCAGCGCCCCGGCGGGCCCGCCGTGCACTTCAAGGACTATGAGGACGACGTCGCCGAGGCCGCGGGTGGGTCGAGCAGGTCGGCCGGTTGCGCTCCAGTGGTGTGCCGCTCGAGTGAGATCGCCGTCCTGTACCGCACCAACTCCCCAGTCCGAGGCGATCGAGCGGGCCCCTGTCCGATGCCGGTATCGGCTACCTGGTGCGCGGCGGTGAGCGCTTCTTCGAGAGGGACGAGGTCAAACGCGCCGTTGTCATGCTGCGCGCCGCCGCCCGCACCGAGCGGGCAAACCTCACCGGCGATGTCGGCGCCGATGCCCGGATGGTGCTGGGGCGTGAGGGCTGGGTGAGCAGCCCCCGGCTCCCCGCGGTGCCGTGCGCGAACGGTGGGACTCCTTGAACGCCATCGTCGAGCTGGCCGATGAGCTCGGTTCCAAGCGCGGCGCCGACTTGACGGGCTGGGTCGCCGAGCTCGGTGAGCGCGCCGCCGCCCAGAACGCGCCGACGGTTGAGGGTGTCACCCTGTCCTCCCTGCACGCCGCCAAGGGCCTGGAGTGGGATGCCGTCCTGCTCGTGGGCGTCAGTGAGGGCCTGCTGCCGATCTCCCTGGCCGAGGGGCCCGCTGCTATCGAGGAGGAGCGGCGACTGCTGTACGTGGGGTGACGCGCGCCCGCGAGCACCTGGTCATCTCCTACGCCCGCGCGCGCAACTCCGGGGGCGCGCCTCGCGCAAGCCCTCTCGTTTCCTGGACGGCATCTGGCCCGCTGATGGCGGGCCGGACCGTCTGCGCCCTCGTTCCGCGTCCTCCCGTCAGACTCCCAAGGAGCGCGCCAAGCGAGGCCGCGGCCGAATTCGAGGCGGACAACGATCCGGCCACCATCGCCCTGTTCGAGTCGCTACAGGGCCTGGCGGGCCGAAGGTCGCCAGGGAGCGCTCCAGGCCCGCCTACACGGTCTTCGCCGACACGACCCTGCGCTCCATCGCGGTGGTCAAGCCCGGCACTTTGCCCCAGCCTCTCTCATTCACGGAGTCGGCGCAGTCAAGCTCCAGGAGTACGGGGCCGATGTGCTCTACGTGGTCTCGGGAGTTCCAGGGCGGGGAGCGGGGGCCCGACCATTAAGATGACGAGGGCGCTGCGGTCCCGGAATCCTCCGCCGCATCCAGTGAGCTGCACAGGCACTCGGGGTGAGACGCCCAGAGCCGTTCCACGCCCACGGCCTCGACTCCCGAGATCTCGACGCTGCGCCCGGCCCATTGTTGCCCGCGTCCGGACAGCACCTCTCAGTGACTGCGCGCGCCGCCAGAGTCGCCGCCTGATGCAGCAGCAGTGTCTCGGTCGGTGGCGGGCCAGCAGGCGCAGCTGGGTCGCCACCGCCGGCCACTGCGGGTCGGCGTCGCGCTCCCGCAGATCCGGACACGTGGCGCAGGGCGGGGAGCTGGGCGCCAGGAGCGGGCCCACCCTGCACGCTCACCTCCCGCACGACCACCGGCAGGTGAGCGACCCCGGCTACGGACAGTCCCCGGGCCCTGCACCGGCTCGATCAGGTGCCCCTCGACGGTGACGACCAGATCGGGGAGTGTCCCCAGGGGCATGCGTGTGCGCACGGGCGGGTCGAGGGCGTCCGTCCATGCGCACAGCTCCTCGTCCTCCGGCAGCAGCGCGCCCACCCCGGATTCGGCGAGCAGGGCGACGAGTTCGTGAGCCAGCCGACCGCCGCCGATGATGCCGACGACGCCGCGGCGCAGCGCTTGCGTGCGCACGCGCGGATTGTCGGAGACGCGTTCCCAGTAGACCTCATCCTCGCTCGCGGGCGTCGGGGCATCGCGAGTCAGGACGCCGGCCTCGTCAAGGGACGGACACGAGTTCGCGGGCGCGAGCGATCGGCACCTCGCTCCACCTCGCCACCTGGTAGACGTCGCCGGGCGACATGCTCGTCGGCAGACGGTCGAGGAGCTGCTGCTCCTGCTAGCTCAGCCCATCGACGACGACGGCGTGGCCCGGTTCGGCGCCGATCTGCGACTGGCCGAGGCATCGCCACAGTATGGGGGACTGTCCTCTGACTCGCATGGGTGCTCCAGACGGCGCCCGGTTCGGGAAGACTGCAGGGGTGACTAGGGACGACTGCCGCGGACGCTCTAGCCGCACAGTGGCACGGCGCGGCTGTCGTGCGCCACGATTCGGGTACCCTGTGAAAACCGCGATTGCGCGGTAGCGGTCCGAGAACGGACCGCACCCGCCAGCACCGGGTTTCTCAGGGCTTCTCAATACGACTCGGTGCGTCTGTCGTTGCGTCTCAGTCTCGCTGTCTCACTGCTGGGCCAGCACCGCCTCGCAGGTGGATGCTCCCGAGGTGTCCTCGGCGGCGATGGCTTCGACGGTGGTGACGGCCTCGTGCAGTGTCGAGACTGCATAGACCTCCAGTCCGTCGGGGACATTCCCCACGACGTCCGCGCAGTTCGAGGCCGGGGCCAGGAAGTATCCGGAGCCGTCGGTCTTGGCGCCGGCCATCTTCTGCTCGATGCCGCCGATGGGCCCTATGGAACCGTCGAGGGCGATCGTGCCGGTTCCGGCGATGTCCTTGCCACCGGTCAGGTCGCCGGGGGTGAGCTCATCGACGATGCCCAGGGCGAACATGCTGCCGGCGCTGGGGCCACTCGACCTTGGACAGCCCGAAGGTCGCCTCGATGTCCGAGTCGGCCTCGGCCGACAGGTACACGCCCAACAGGGGAGCCCTCGAGTCCGGTGCGCCGTCGGGTTCGCATCCGGGGGCGTGATCGTGGTCAACGAGACGGTCATCGGCTCGCCGTCGCGCTCGATGCCCAGCTCGACTGCCGTCCCGCAGGGATGGTCGTCAGCAGTTCTGCGCAGCGTCCGTAGGTCGTCGTCGGCGTCGCTCTGTCCCCAGCCGGGGTGATGGAGGTCAGGACGTCCCCTTCTGGAGGAGGCCCTCGGTCTGGTCCGGCCCGGTGCCCTCAACGGTGAGCACCATGCGGGTGGCCATCCCGGTCTCCATGAGCGCGGCGACCACGGCGGTGTTCTGGGAACTGGTCATCTGGGCCTGGTTGGTCTCCTCGACGTCCTGCTGGGACAGGGACGGCGGGCAGACCTGATCGCGTTCCAGGATCGTCTTGTTGGGCGAGGCCAGGCGCCCACGACGTCGAAGAGGGTGACCGGGTAGCCGGGGCACCCGGAAACCGACACCGTGGTCATGCGCAGCGCTCCTTCGGCGGGGTAGGTCTGCGCGCCGGTGACCGTGATGACGCTCTGGTCCGAGTCGTCGCCGGGAACCGCGGCCAGCACGTTCCAAGTCGGGCCGGGCGCCTCAATGACCTTGTTGACCCGCACGGTCGCCCCTGCGACGACGAGGCCCACTGCCAGCAGCAGTGCGCCGATCCTGATCATGAGCCGCTTGGACCGCAAGCGCCTGAGTCCACGGATCCCCCGCTCTAGAGCCGGAATCGTCGCCGGCTTCCATGCCCGGTTCCACGCCGGAGCCCGGATCGGCCTCGGAGCCGGCGGCGGGTTCGACCTCGCTGCTGGATGTCGCGTTGGACTGCGTCTCGTGGTGCTGTTCGTCCATCACGCCCCCATCATGCGTCCTCATGGGCACCGGGTCTCACTGATTCGGCCGATCGAGCGGCAGGTGTCGCCATTGCCACTCCATTTGCGGCGGCCGGATGGGGCCGGTTCACGGTTCGCGCACAGGAATGGGTGGCATGCTCGTGGTGTTGCGTCTGAGGCGGCTTTAATTCAACCTGGAATCAACCGCACGGCATGACGCTCGCACCACCGGGAGGAATCACATGAGCGAGGACCCTTCGACGACATCGAGCAGATGCTTTCCGCCCTCTTCGGCGCCGAGGTCGCCGGGGACGCCGTTGCCGCTCTGCGCTCCTCCGGCGTCGATCCCGCTCAGTTCGCGCAGATGAGCGGGGTGGACATGTCCAGATCAGTCCCGGGCAGATGATGGCGATGCGCGCCCAGATGCAGCAGATGATGGCCGGTGCGCAGGATGGTCCGGTCAACTGGACCATGGGCGCACCCTCGCCCTCAGGAGGCCGGCAAGGGCGGTGATCCGTCTATCACTGCCGCCGAGGCCGATGCGACCCGCCAGGCGCTGCGGGTGGCCGACCTGTGGCTGGACACGGCCACCGATCTCGCTGCCGGCGCCCGGGGCGCGCGAGGCGTGGTCCCGCTCGGAGTGGGTCGAGCAGACGCTGCCGGTGTGGAAGGACGTGTGCGCCCCGGTCGCCGAGGCCGCTACTGCTGCTCTCGCCACTGCCCTGGAGAGCCAGGCGGGAGGACCTGGCCGCCGCCAATCCCGAGCAGGGGGACGCCGCTCGCCAGGTCGGCGCCCTGACCCAGATCATGCGGTCGATGGCGGGCACCGCCTTCGGCCTCCAGGTCGGCCATGCCGTCGGCGAGCCTCGCGGGTCAGGCAGGGTGGCCGCCACCGACGTCGGGCTGCCGCTGAAGCGAGAGCCCGGTACCGCGCTCGTGCCCGCCAATGTCACGGCCTTCGCCGAGGGCCTGGAGGCCGATGCCGAGCAGGTCCGCATGTTCTTGGCAGTGCGTGAGGCCGCCGCCTCGCGTCTGTACGCCCACGTCCCGTGGCTGCGCAGCCAGCTGCTGGGCGCTGTCGAGACCCTATGCCCGTGAGATCCGGATCGATACCGGCGCCATTGAGGAGGCCGTCCGCAGGGTCGACCCTCCGATCCCGAGGCGATCCGCTCGGCGCTGGAGTCGGGCATGTTCGCCCCGCAGGAGACGCCCGCCCAGGTCGAGTCGCTGGAGAGCTGGAGACGCTGCTGGCGCTCGTGGAGGGCTGGGTCGAGGTCGTCACTGCGCAGGCCACCGCTCCGCATCTGCCGCATGCGATACCGCTGCGGGAGATGGTGCGTCGCCGCCGGATTCAGGGCGGCCCCGCCGAGAAGGTCTTCGCCCGCCTCATCGGTCTGGAGTTCCGGCCCCGCCGTGTGCGGGAGGCGGCGCACCTGTGGGAGTTGCTGGGCGGTGAGGTCGGCGACGGCGAGCGCGACGCGTTCTGGCAGCATCCCGACGTCATGCCGACGGCCTCCGAGCTGGCCGCTCCCGAGGACTTCCTGACCATGCGCCGGGCGGCCCAGGATATGGAGGCCGAGGTGGATGCGGACCTCGCCTCATTGCTGGACGGCACGCTGGGCTATGCCGATGGCGTTCGCGACGCCGACGAGAACCGCTCCGAAGGCTCGGGAGACGACTGATCCGCGGATCTGCGCCGAGATCGGTCGTACTCCGGGCCGAGATCGGTCGTACTCCGCCGAGATCGGTTCACACGAGTGTCGATCCCAGGGCCTCGATAGAGTCCCGGTACGAGGGCGTCGCCGCTCACCACTCGATCGGCCGAGTCCCTGCGCCCTGGAGCGGACCGCGCAGGACTCACCGGTGCGCAGTACTCCCGACCACTATCCGCACGTCCTCGCGGCTCGGGCCGTGAGTTCAGGAAAGGCCAGGCGCTCCTGAGCATCGTGAATCTTGGCGGCCTCCTGCTCGGCCTCGGGCGAGCAGCACCTCGCTCCACGGCGAGCGCCGCCCGTCGACGGCCTGCGGCCAGGGCGAGGCTGGCCCAGCAGGTCTTCCAGGTCCGCGGCGGCCGGCAGGTTCTCCTGCTCGATCATGGTCAGCGCCTGCGGGTCGCGTCGCGCCTCGGCCAGCGCCGCGTCATCGAGAACCTCGGCCAGCTCGGGGTCCTGCTGCAGAGCCGCGGCAGTGCGCACCAGTGCGAAAAACCGTGACCGGGGCGTCCCAGCCGCGTTGAGCGACATGCTCCTCGAGCTCGACGACGGCGCGGGCCAGGGCAGCCCTGTCCGCAGTGGCGGGCGTTGAAGCGGGCTGACGGGTCAGGTGTCTCGCTCAGTCATGCGTCATGCGTTGAGCCTACGGCTCACGCGAGTGGCGCAATGGGTTTTGTGGGCTCAGCGTGACCTGTGGAACGATTGCGGCAACCGGCGTCCTCGGCGTCAGAGTCCGTACTGCGCATTCGCGCATTTCGCAACACCGCAACAACACGGAGCGTGACCGTGAGCACCAGGCCCGACGACGAGTCCGATCGACAAGCCCGAGCGTTCTGCGCCCGGCGACTCCTCCCCGTCAGCCAGGAGGATCGTGTGCGCGGCGGTTTCTTTCAATCGGATGATGCCGGTGCCGACGGCGCCTCCTGACAGGGAGCTCTCGCAAGGACCCCCGCAAGCATTCGGCCGGCGGCGCGTCCGAGGGCTCCGGTGACAGCGGTGAGGACGGCGAGAGCTCCCAGCGCGGCTTCGACCCGGCGTCTTTCCTGTTCGGCGCCGCCGCTCCGTTCGGCTCGCGACGCCCGGACGACTCGGATGACGAGGGCGGTTCCGGACGGAAAGGCTCGAGCGGATCGGGCGGGCCTCGACGCCCCTCGCGTCCCACACCCGGGGCCGCGGACGGACCACGTCGCCCGGGCCCGTTGGCCTGGACCCTGGGAATCCTCGCCGCGTTGGCCGCGGTCGTCATCTTCCTGTCGCGCACGTGGACCGAGGTGCTCTGGTTCGACCAGCTCGGCTTCGCGCGCGTGGTGTGGACCCAGTGGATTGCGGCCGGCGTCAGCTGTTCGTCGTTGGTTTCCTCGCGATGTTCGGCGCTGTGTTCGCCGCCATCACCAGGGCGTATCGCTCGCGCGAGATCGGTCTTCCGCACGATGAGGCGACCCGTAACCTCGAGGCTTATCGCACCGCGGTGGAGCCGATGCGCCGGGCACTGACCTGGGGCGTGCCCGGGGTGTTGGCGCTGCTCGCCTCGGCGTGGGAGCTCGCCCCGCACTGGCGGGAGGCGCTGCTGGCCATTCACTCGCACTCTTTCGGCGTCGACCGATCCGCAGTTCGGCCTGGACATCTCGTTCTACGTATTCATCCTGCCGGTGCTGGAGATCGTGGTCTCCTTCCCTATCGCGCGTGGTCGTGATCGCCGGCATCGCCAGTGTCGTCGTCCACTACCTGTACGGCGGAGTCTCGGTGGCCCGCAAGCCCCACTTCACGAGGGCCGCGCGTCTTCACCTGACCGTTTTCCTCGCCCTGTTCTCCGTGCTTCACGGTGCGGGCTACTGGCTCAGCCGCTACTCCTCGCTGTACGCCTCGAATACGAAGTTCGACGGCGCCGGTTACACCGATGTCCGCCTCCATTCCGGCTCAGGCGATCCTGGCCGCCATCAGCGTTGCGGTGGCGGTGCTGTTCGTCGCCTCGGCGCGCACCAGTTCGTGGCGGCTGCCGGTCACGGGTGTGACCGTCGTGGTCATCTCGGCGCTGATCGTGGGCGTCGCCTGCCCTGGTGGTCATTCAGAAGTTCGTCGTGGATCCCAACGCCCAGCGCGAGGAGTCCGAGTACATCGACCGCAACATCAAGGCCACTCTGAGTGCTTACGGCCTGGGCGATGTGGAGGCCTCCGCCTACAACGCCAAGACCACTGCCGAGGCGGGCCAGCTCATGGATGATGCCGAGTCGACGACCTCGATCCGCTTGCTGGATCCGAACCTCGTCTCCCCGGCCTTCAAGCAGCGTCAGCAGAACAAGCAGTACTACTCGTTCGACTCCCAGCTCAACGTTGACCGCTACGGGGTGTCGGGCGAGTCCCGCGATACGGTGATCGCGGTTCGCGAGATTGAGCCAGGAGGGTCTGGAGACAGGCAGCGCACGTGGATCAATGACCACACCGTTTTACACCCTATGGCTACGGCGTGGTCACCGCGTACGGGAACACGGCCAGCTCCGACGGCTCACCCGCGTTCTGGGAGGGCGGAATCCTCGAGGGGGAGCTGGGCGACTACGAGCCGCGCATCTACTTCGGCAAGTCCGCCCTCCTACTCGATCGTGGGCGGGGACGACGGCGGGAATCCGCGCGAGCTCGACTACCCTGATGACTCGGCTCCTCCTGGCCAGATCAACACCACCTTCTCCGGCAGCGGGGGGCCGAACGTCTCAACCCGTTCAACCGGCTCCTGTATGCGACGAAGTTCGCCGAGATGAACATCCTGTTCTCCCAGGAGGTCCGCTCCGGCTCTCAGATCCTCTACGACCGCGACCCGGCCAAGCGGGTCGCCAAGGTCACCCGTGGCTGACCCTCGACGGCAATCCCTATCCGGCTGTCATTGATGACGACGATGATCCGAAACACGCCCAAAGCGCGTCAAGTGGATCCTCGACGGCTACACCACGACCAACAACTACCCCTACTCCCAGCACGAGTCCTGGAGGACTCCGCGAGGCGATGCGACGACTGGGGCAGGCGTCCCTGCTCAGCGCCCCCAAGGAGTCCAACTACGTGCGCAACTCCGTCAAGGCCGTCGTCGATGCCCTGTGACGGCAGCGTCAAGCTGTACGAGTGGGATGAGCAGGACCCGCTCCTGGACGCCTGGCAGTCCGTCTTCCCGGGCACCGTCACGCCGATGAGCGAGATGAGCGCCGACCTCATGGCTCATATGCGTTACCCGGAGGACCTGTTCAAGGTCCAGCGCACGGTGATGGCTACCTACCATGTCACCGATCCGGAGGACTTCTACTCGGGCGGCGACTTCTGGAAGGTCCCCGATGACTCCCCACGAAGGAGGGGACTCCCCGCAGGCGCCCTACTACCTGACCCTGAAGATGCCGGACCAGGACGAGGCGTCCTTCTCCCTGTCGAGCGTCTACATCATCGGCGGGAACACGGATCGCAATGTGCTGACCGGATTCCTCGCGGTGGACTCGAGACGGCCAGCGGCGAACCGGGCGTGAGGAACCCCGATTGCGAGCAAGCTGCGATTGCTCGAGCTGCCGAGATCCTCCAATGTGTCGGGCCCCGGGCAGGGTGCAGAACAACTTCAACTCGATGGCAGTGCCAGTCAGGGTCCCTCAACCTGTTGAGTCAGCAGGGCTCGCAGGTCATCAAAGGGCAACCTGTTGACTTTGCCGGTGGGCGGCGGTCTGCTCTACGTCCAGCCCGTGTGCGTCCAGTCCTCCTCAGGGACGCAGTACCCGCTGCTGCGCAAGGTGCTGGTCTCCTTCGGCGACAAGATCGGCTTCGCCGACACGCTGAAGGAGGCCCTGAACCGAGCTTCGGGGAGATTCCGGGGCGACGACGGGGCAGGGAGGTCGTCGACGGTGACTCCGCGGCGGCTAATGACACGTCGTCGAGCACCGATCCGTCCGCCGATTGGGGACGGAGCCCACGGCTGATCGAGCGCGGCAGCATCCGCCAGCGCCCAGCCGCCGACGGCGAGCGCGCAGCCCTCGGCATCGGCCTCGGCCAGTGCGGGTGCCTCCGGCATCCATTGGCGATCCTCAGACGGATCTCGATACCGCCCTCGCGGATGCGGAGTCCGCCATGGATGACTCCAACAAGGCGATGCAATCGGGGGACTGGACGGCCTACGGTGAGGCGCAGACCAGGCTCAACAACGCCCTCAACCGGGCCGTCGAGGCCCAGAAGAAGCTGGGCGGCTGATAACCGGGCTGATGGTGATGCGCTGACGGCCCGGCATCTGCCGGTATCGCAGCGGTATCGGAGCCGGTTCGGGCATGGTGCGTCCCGCAGGAGTCTCCTGCGGGCGCACCACCATTCTTCTCGGCCGTTTCTCGGTTGTTCTCGGCTGTTTCAGTCGTGCTCGGGGCGGCTCCGTTGCTACGGCTCGTGGTGTCTTGATGCTGCCCGGCACTCCGGGACGTGCGGGTGAGCAAGGGCACGTGCCAGCCGATTGTGTTCCGGAGGTACGTCTATTAGTCTTCCTCATGCCGCCGCGGGGTGGAGCAGTTCGGTAGCTCGCCGGGCTCATAACCCGGAGGTCGCAGGTTCGAATCCTGCCCCCGCTACCATCCCGAGTCCCCGGCACCAGCAGGGTGCCGGGACTCTGCGCTCCAGCACATACGCCGCCGGCACCCACGAGCCATCCGCGGCGCGGGTCGGGTGAGAGGTCCGCGATCTCAACGCCAAAAGTTTCGGCGGCGACGGCGAGGTCGCCGGCAGTCCATCGCACCTTGCCGCGAAGGCGACTGGACACGCTTTGCCCTGGAACCCCTGAGGAGTTCTCCGAGTCGAGCGCGAGTCATCTCGTGAGCGAAGAGGTGCTGCTGCACCGTGAACCCGATGGCGGCATCGAAGCCGCTCCAGTCCAATATGAGTCATGGGTAGGGGCATGTGAACTCATGAAACAAACGTAACGGATGAATCGTCAGGATGCAAGTGATGTTTGCAGAAACCATCCGAAGCGATGCATCCTTGCTCTTGTGAGTGAAACGACAGGCTTCAAGGGTACGGAAAAAGTTGCTGACTGCACGTCAAGTTGTCGACTTATGGCCGGATGCAGGGTTTGACGCGGAGCCAGTTGTGGCGCTGGGCGCGTGAGGGTCTGATCCCGGCGGTGAAGTACCCATCGGGCCGAGTGCGTTTCCGGCGGGGAGGACATTGAGGCTCTGCTGACGCCCGAGGTGGCGCCTGCTGGGGTCAGTCGGGTGGTGGTGCGTCGGCGGGGAGCTTCCGGGTCAGGGGGCGTTGTCGTGGTGAGAGGGCTGGTCGTGGCTGCGTCGATGGGGGAATGAGTCGTGAGTACGAGGGCGTCGAATTGGGTGTGGGAGCTCGAGGATCTGGGGCCGTCGGAGATGCTGGTGCTGCTGGCTCAGGGCGGATCAGGCCAATGACGCCGGTGTGGCGTGGCCTGCGCAGGGATCGTTGGCGAGGCGTGCCAGGCAGACGGACCGGGAACGTGCGTCGGATGCTGGTCAAGCTGGAGCGGATGGGACTTTGTCCGTGGAGCGGCGGTCGTCGAGTCATGGTCGGAAGTCCAACAGGGTATCGGCTGCACGTTGGTGCGCGGATCGGGGAATCGTTGGAATCCCGGCAGCCGGACGAATTGTCGGTTGCGGGGGCTACCTGGATGCCCGGCCCGCGGGCAACTCGCCCGATTCGTCGGTTTCCGTTGGAATCTGGCAACGGACAGTCGGTCCGGTTGCCTGAAGGACAGAGTGTCCGGTTGTGCAACCGGACATAGTATCCTCCGCAACCCGGACACTGATGTCCGGTTGCCCCTATTACTAACCACCATATGAACCACCAGACCGGACCGGACCGTGGGAGCGTTGAGGCTGGGCGTGCGTGCGCTTCGGTCGGGTCCGGTCCGGGGATGGGACCTTCGTCGCATACCGGTGGTCATCGTGCGGCACCGGGTGCCGCACGCTCACGGCTCGATGCGGACCTGCCCCGTAGCGCCAGCGGTCCGGGCGGTGAGCGATGGGCCGAGGGCGCCTCCGGGGGCCCGGAAACGACTCGAGCGGGCCGCGGAGGTTCCTCGTCGTGGTGGTTCGGATCGACTTTTGCGGCTTGTGGACGAGTGCCTGCCGGGTCGATGCGGGTCATGGACGCGGCCGGTGCACGGATGGTGGCGGGGTTGCTGGAGGCGCGTCTGGGTGCGGGGTGGCGTCCGGGTGAGATCCGGGCGGTGATGGATCAGCGGTTGCCGGAGCGGGTGGGGCGCATGGCGGCCTTGGTGGCGTCGAGGTTGGAGCGCAATGTGGTGCCCGGCCTGGCGCCCTCGCGCGGATGAGGGCGGTAGTGGCGCTGACGAGTGGAGCGTCTTGAGGCGGTGGCGAGACGTGAGTGAGGAGCTTGCGGGCACGGTGCGCCGGGCGCCGGATCGCGTGGAGCGCGAGGCGTGGGGAGCGGGTCAGGGCGGAGATGCCGGGCGCCCCGCGGCTGGAGCAGGCGCGGGCGGTGGTGGCCCGGGTTGAGGAGCGCCGTCGCGGTGTCGGGAGGCGGTGTGAGCGTGGTTGGAAGGGTGTCCTGGTTGCGGTGGGCGCGAGAGTTAGAGGGTTGACGCCGACAGGTCACTGATCGTCCATGAGCTCGCGCGCCTGGCGGACTGGCGCGGCAGGCCATCTGTCCGGTGGGGTGGCTGGTGGCCTCCACGGGCCAGGCACCAGTCTACGGTCTTGCGTGGCCTGCGGCGCCTGGAGGACCGCGGGGTGCTGGTGCGCGAGGGTCGGCGGGCGGGGGCCATCGGGCGGCCAGCTGGCTCGTGCTGGTTGCAGGGCCGGCCCGCGCCCGGTGCGGGGCTGATGAGCACGACCTCCACGCCGTCGCGCCGATCCCGGACGTGGCCCTGGACGGGCCGGTACTCGCGGCCCAGGATGGCGAGGAGCTTCGGCGCCTGGTCTTGGAGGCGATCGACGCCGGGTGGTGCGGGCCAGCGGCGGTGGTGATCGCTCGCAGCCTGGTACTGGCGGTGGATACCAGACTGTCGAAGGTGGTGCGGCGGGGCGTGGTGTTCTCGCATATGAGCCGGGACGAGGCGGTGATGGACACGATCTCGTGGGCGTGGGAGGCGCTGCGCCTCAATCAGGAGCGCATCGCGGCCGCGGCGGAGCCGTGGGCGATGTGGACGTCGATCACCCAGCGGGCCACGGGGCGCAGGGACGATGCCCGGCGCGACGGCGTGGAGGTCGTGCTGGTCGAGGCCCGCCAGGATGCCTTGCAGGACCGACCTGCCCGGCGAGCTGACTGTGGATCCCGAGCGAGTGGCGCTGGATGATTTCGGGGGCGTTCTGGGATCGGTGGTGGAGGCGTTGATCGGGGCCAGGATGGACGAGGCCGTCGCCTGGGCCGGGACCCGTAGGATTGTCGAGTTGTCCCTGGGGAGTCCCTCGAGGCGCCATACTCAGGCCGGTGACGACCCGCGCCTGGCGGGCCTGGGGGCGGACGCCGTGTGTGCGAGGGCGTGGATGACCTCCTGGTGGGGTCCCTGGCGCGGTACGAGGGCGCGGCCCCTGGGGCTGGCGGCCGACGAACTGGCCGAGCAGGCCCGGCGGGTCGTGGACGCCTACGACCGAGCCGCACTTGTGTGAAGACGACCATTCTGGGGCTAGGTCGCATTGTGCGACCCAGGTCTGCAGGACTTGGCTGGCGGGTGTCATGCGCGGGGTCGTTGCGGGCGGCGGTCAGGAGCATGTCGGTGCTGGTGTGAGTGTCTGCGGCCGTCCAGGGGCCGATGGCAGGTGGCCTGGAGGCAGTGCCAGTAGGTGAGGTCCTCGGTGGGCAGGTCGAGCTGGGCGGCCATGAGTAGGTGGAGGCGACGGGCGTTGTCAGGGGGAGCGCAGGCCGGGGCGTCGATGAGGGCGGGGCGGATGGTCTCGTCGTCAGGGGTGAGCGCTTCTGGTGGTGACGCACCACAGGCGTCTGCTGGTGGCGCTGGTGACGGGTCGGGCGGGGCGGGGCGGGTGCCAGGGTAGTCGCCGTGGACGCGCGCGTGGTGTCGAGCTCGTTCCTGGCTGCGGTCAGGAGCTTGTCGGTGTCGGTGTCCTGGTCGACGCGGATCCAGGGGTCTCGGCGATAGCGATCAGGCGGTACCAGAAGGCCGCCATGGGTGGGGATCGCGACGGCCATGTCGGCCAGGGTGGATCCAGTAGTCGGTCGCGTCGTCTGGGACCGGTTGGAGGAGAGCGGTGGTGAGGGCGACGGCGGCGTCGTGGCGGGACTCGTGCAGGGGCAGTGGTAGGGCTTGCGGTCGGGTGGTTGCTCCGGGTGGCGCCGGACAGGTGCACGAAGCGATTGCGCTTGACGGGGATCTTTCCTGCGACGGCTTTCTCGGCCTTGGCGACCTGGGTGTCGATCCCGCGTAGGGTGCGTCGGGCTCTGTCGGCGCTGTAGCGGTAGTAGATGGTCTCGTCGCGGCGCTGGTCACTGGGGCCGGCGGGCCAGGGCTGGGTCAGGGTCAGCCCGTCGGGGACGTCCTGGTCGGGGTGGTTGTCGTGCCAGGAGCTGATCACGTGGGGGACGCGTGAGGTGCGTGAGCCCAGCACGTAGGACAGGCAGGCTCTCTCCAGGGCCTGCCTGTTGGCGGCGCTGATCATTCCGGCGTCAGCCACGACCACCACGTCGTCGAGGTCGTAGGCGTCCATGAAGTCGTTGATCATCGGGATCATGGTGGCGGTCTCGGCCTTGTTGCCCTCGAAGGCCCCGGCCCGCAGAGGGAACCCTGTCTCGTCGGTGAGCAGCCCTACCGTGATCTGCGGCTCCAGGCGTCTTTCCTTGGAGAAGCCCGGCTCGCGAAAGCCGTCGGCCTTGTCGGTCTCGAAGTACAGGGTCGTCACGTCGAACAGGACCAGCGAGGCCCGGCCGATGCGGGCGTACCCGGCCAGCAGGCGCGACAGGTCCCGGGTGAAGTCCTCAGTGGCGTAGCTGGGCAGATGACGCTTGACTGTCGCGTAGGACACCGGTGACAGGCCCGCCTCGGCCAGGACCCGCAACGAGTCCTGCTTGCTGGTCGGCTCAATCAGTCTGGCGGTAACGAGCTGGCGGAAGACCTCGTCAGCACCATCGAGTCTGTCCAGCCCCACCGCCTTCCAAGCCGCCTCCAGGGCCTCCAGGAGCACTCCCATCCGGTTGGAGGCGATAGGGTGCCACGCACCCCGCCCCAGCCGGTTCCTGCGGCGCAGAACCTGCGTCGTTCTCGCTGTTCAGGCCCGGCAGGTCGAAGCTGAGCTGGCCTGCGTTGAGCCGTTGCCTGGCGACCTCCTTGAGCACCGCCAGCTCAGCGTCATCATGGGCCGAGCCAATGTGCTCGATGCTGCGCGCCCCTTCCGGGAGGTGCACGATCTGCCGCACGGGCCCCCGACGCCGTCCTGACCGTGCGAACGTACGGACTCATACCCCACGCTGGTGCGCACCCCAACCACGCAACCCCCACAGTCCCAGCAACAACCAGCCCCCAGCAACCCAACCACCCCACAATGAGCCCAGTCAGGAGGGCCGAGCGTGCTGGGCGACCCTGCGCCGTGCCGGTGCACCGGCTGCGAGCACGTATGGCGTCAGGACGCCAGCCGTGCGGCCGAGCCGCGGGCCAAGCCGTCGCGACGTGGGCTGCGGTGGGCACTGGAAGGCATCGTGCACCAGCACCCGACCGTGGCCCGTGCCGCCGAGGGCCCTCAGGTCGCGTGGCATACGGCCAATGACGCGGTCCGGCCGAGGGAAACGGGTGCTGATCGATCACCCCGACCGGCTCGACGGCGTCACCGCGATCGGCGTGGATCCCAGCACGTGCGGAGACGCACCGGGCGCGGTGACAAGCACGTCACGGTGATCATCGACCTCACCGCGATCCACGATGGCACCGGCAGCACGACTGTCGGACATGGTCGAGGGGCGTTCCGAGCAGGCGTTCACGACCCGGCCGGCCGAACGATCCCGGGCGTGGCGCGACCACCGGGTGGAGGTGATCGCGATGGATGGGTTCACCGGCTCACGACCGCTACCACCGAAGGACTGACGCGGTCGCGGCGGTGAGCCCCCTTCCACGTCGTTGGCCTTGGAGGCGATGGTCTGGATCGAGCGCCGGCGCCGTATCCAGCGGACGATCACGGGGCGCCGGGGCCGCGAAGACGATCCTCTCCACCACGCGCGGCCGGCCCTGCGCACCGGCGCAGATCTCCTCACCGACAACCAGCAGGACCGGCTCGAGGCGCTGTTCGCCGTCGATGCCCGCCATAGGTCGAGATGACATCGTCGATCACCAGCGGACGATTGCGGCCTACCAGCACGCCGATCGCCGCCGAGGGACGCGCATCGATGATCAAGCCGATCAACTCGATCAGCAGCGGAGCACCCAGCCGCCGACCGAGATCCCCACGGGCAGGACGCTCAAGAATCGTGCGTCGACGCACGCCCACCTCGACCGGCCCGGCACGCAACAAACCGACCGAGACGATCAACGACCGCCTCGAGCACCTCACGCGACTCAGCACTCGGATTCGAAACCTCACCAACTACATCGCCAGATCACTGCTCGAAACCGACGGATTCAAACCCCGACCACACCCTCAACTGCGAAAAAGCCAATCAAGGTCTCCGAAGAGGCTTAGAATCTGACGGTAACGACGAGAGGGGACGACGTTGATCGAGGTTTCCGCCGAACAGGTGCTCGCATGGCGGCTGCACAGGCAGTACCTGGAACCGTTGACGGACGCAGGTCCTGTTGAGATCGTCGGACGGCTCTGCGGTACGCAGGCGCAGGTGGCTTCCGCTGCTGAGACCGCTATCGCCTTACGGCAACGCAACCCGCGACCTGAAGGGGTCAAAGCGTGCGTACTCCGACCGCTCGCTTGTCAAGACTTGGGCGATGCGTGGAACGCTGCACGCGATGCGGTCTGCGGACGTAGCGGAGTACCTATCGTTGCTAGCTAGCGCTCGTACGTGGACCAAGCCCGCCTGGTCACGGCACTTCGGCGCTACGCCAGAGGAGGTCGAGCAACTGACGGAGTCTGTCGCTGACCTCCTCGACGGTCAGGTGCTGTCTCGCGATGAGCTGGTGAGCGAACTGGTTCAGGACAAACGGTTCAAGGGGATGGAAGAACAACTGCGCTCCGGGTGGGGTGCTCTGCTCAGCCTCTCGCATGGCAGGGGTACCTTGTGCTATGGCCCGAGCCGTTCTTCGAAGGTGACATTTACTAACCCTGCCAGTTTTTCTGAAGAACTGGAATGGGCTACCTGATCCTGCGGAGGCAGCACCAGCGGTCATTAAGCGATACCTTTCCGTCTATGGCCCAGCGACCCCTGAAACCTTTGACGCGTGGCTTTCGCGCAACAGCAACAAGAAGTCAACGCTCAAGGGCTGGTTCGCTAGTCTTGGCGAGCAAATCGTCGAGGTGCGGGTGAAGGATGAGACACGATATCTGCTCGCCGAGCATGAGGACGAGCTCGCGGCCACCCAGCCCAGCCGCGCTACCCACCTCCTAGGAGCGTTCGACCAGTTCGTCCTTGGTCCTGGGACTAAGGACACTCACATGCTGGCGAACAAGCATCGCTCGCGGGTGAGCAGGGCCGCGGGTTGGATCGCTCCCGTCCTGACCCAGGGAGGGCGGATCACGGGTGTCTGGGAAATGGATGACGGGAATCTTGTCGTCACCCCGTTTCCAGGTGAGCAGGCGCCGCCGTCCAAGGTGCTGGAGGATGCAGCTGCGCGGCTTGCAGCGGTGCATGGTTTGGTGAAGGTGACACCGCGGGTGGGATGACCCCCGCAGTGTCACCGCACCATTCCGTCTAGTTGGGACAAGCGCTGCAGGCCGGTGCGCAGGGCCGGCCGCGCGTGGTGGAGAGATCGTCTTCGCGGCCCCGGCGCCCCGTGATCGTCCGCTGGATGATCACGGCGCCGGCGCTGATCCAGACCATCGCCTCCAAGGCCAACGACGTGGAAGGGGGGCCATCGCCGCGACCGCGTCAGGGGTCCTTCGGTGGTAGCGGTCGTGAAGCCGGTGAACCCATCCATCGCGATCACCTCCACGCAGTGGTCGCGCCACGCCCAGGATCGTTCGGCCGGCCGGGTCGTGAACGCCTGCTCGGAACGCCCCTCGACCATGTCCGACAGTCGTGCTGGGCCGGTGCCATCGTGGATCGCGGTGAGGTCGATGATCACCGTGACGTGCTTGTCACCGCGCCCGGTGCGTCTCCGCACGTGCTGGTCCACGCCGATCGCGGTGACGCCGTCGAGCCGGTCGGGGTGATCGATCAGCACCCGTTTCCCCTTGGCCGGGACCGCGTCATTGGCCGTATGCCACGCGACTCCGAGGCCCTCGGCGGCACGGGCCACGGTCGGGTGCTGGTGCACGATGCCTTCCAGTGCCCACCGCAGCCCACGTCGCGACGGCTTGGCCCGCGGCTCGGCCGCACGGCTGGCGTCCTGACGCCATACGTGCTCGCAGCCGGTGCACCGGTAACGGCGCAGGGTCGCCTCCAGCACGCTCGGCCCTCCTGACTTGGCTCATTGTGGGGTGGTTGGGTTGCTGGGGGCTGGTTGTTGTTGGGATTGTGGGGGTTGCGTGGGTTTGGGGTGCGCACTAGCGTGGGGTATGAGTCCGCACGTTCGCACGGTCAGGACGGCGTCGGGGGCCCGTGCGGTGCAGATCGTGCCTCCTCCCGGAAGAAGGGGCGCAGCATCGCAGCACATTGGCTCGGCCCGCGGTGACGCTGGGCTGGCGGTGCTCAAGGAGGTCGCCAGGCAACGGCTCAGACGCAGGCCAGCTCAGCTTCACGTGCCGGGCCTGAACAGCGAGAACGACGCAGGTTCTGCGCCGCAGGAACCGGCTGGGGCGGGGTGCGTGGCACCTATCGCCTCCAACCGGATGGGAGTGCTCCTGGAGGCCCTGGAGGCGGCTTGGAAGGCGGTGGGGCTGGACAGACTCGATGGTGCTGACGAGGGTCTTCCCGCCAGCTCATTTGCCGCCAGACTGGTTGAGCCCGACCAGCAAGCAGGACTCGTTGCGGGTCCTGGCCGAGCGCAGGCCTGTCACCGGTGTCCTGCGACAGTCAAGCGTCATCTGCCCGGCTTACGCCACTGAGGGACTTCACCCGGGACTGTCGCGCCTGCTGGCGGGTACGCCCGCATCGGCCGGGCCTCGCTGGTCCTGTTCGACGTGACGACCCTGTACTTCGAGACCGACAAGGCCGACGGCTTTCGCGAGCCGGGCTTCTCCAAGGAAAGACGCCTGGGGGCCTGTCCAGTTTTCTGTGTAAGCGGGGTCTATAGGTAGTTGATTCGGTCGGGGTAGGCGGTGGTGAGCTGGGCCCAGGCCTTGTTCCAGTCGGTGGCTGATCTGTCCTTCGACAGGCTTGCCCTTGGCCCTGCGCTTGGATGCTGGCAGTCCTTTCTCCTTGTCGCGTTCTCGGGCTCGTTTGTCCTCGATGTCGCAGATCGCCAGCCACAGCAGCTTGATCACCGCCTCATCGGAGGAAGTGGCCGCGGTTCTTGGAGACCTTGCGCAGCTGGTGGTTCAGCGACTCGATGCTGTTGGTGGTGTAGATGACACGCCTGAGCATCGGCGGGGAAGTCCAGGAAGGGTGAATCGCTCCCCAGGCCCGCTCCCAGGTCGCCACCGTCTGGGGGTGCCCGGCCGTCGAGAACTCGGTCCGGGGCCTGCCAGGCGCCTCCTGGTTCGAGGCGGTATGGTCTGAGAGGGCCGCGACAGCGGTTCCGCGGCGTCGCTCGCTATCGAGGCGCGGATCAGGTGGACCACGCAGGTCTGGACCGTCGCCTGGGGCCCAGGTCGCCTCGATCGCCTCGGGAAGGCCGGTGAGCCCGTCGCAGCGCACGATCAGCGTCCTGACGCCTCTGTTGGCCAGCTCGGCGCACATCATGTGCCCAGAGGGAGCTCCTTCCTCGGCCTGGACCCAGATACCCAGGACGTGCTTGATACAGTCCATGTCCACCCCGACCGCGATATGGGCCGAGGGAGGCGACGGTGATCAACGCGGACCTTGACCCGAATCGCGTCGGATAGACCACGGGTAGAACTCCTCCAGCGGGCGGCGCTGCCACTCAGGACAGCATCGGCTACCGCGTCGGTGATCCTCGAAATGATCCCCGAGCTGAGCTCCACGCTGAGCGTGCGAGGCCGGAAATGAGTGCTGGATATCCGCACCTGTCATTCCACCGGCGTACAGGCTGATGATCATGGCATCAGGCCGTCAGGCGGCGCTGACCCTTTGCGCACCAGACGCGGGTGAAGGTCCCGGCCGGTCCCGGGGCACCTCGATCTCGAAGGGCCCCACCTCAGAGTCCACCATCTTGGACGTGGTCCCGTTCCTGGCGTGTACCGCGTGCCTGGGTGGTCGGCTCGCCCTTGTCGTAACCCCAGGTGCTCGGTCAGCTCAGCGGCCAGGCCCTCTCCAGGGCCTCCGTGACCAGGGCTGGCAGCAGACCATCAGCCCCGGTCATGCTCACCTGCAGCATCAATCTGCTCAAACAAGCCATCCAGAGCCCCAGCCGAGGGCGCAGCTCGGTCGACCCATCCCGCCCACCAGCAGGAGCCCTGTTGTCATCATCAGTAGCAGTCATCAGTGTCAGTCCTCCACAGGGGCTTACACAAAACCATTGAACAGGCTCACGCCTGGAGCCGCAGATCACGGTAGGGGCTGCTCACCGACGAGACAGGGTTCCCTGCGGGCCGGGCCTTCGAGGGGCAACAAAGGCCGAGACCGCCACCATGATCCCGATGATCAACGACTTCGCGGACGCCTACGACCTCGACGACGTGGTGGTCGTGGCTGACGCCCGGGAATGATCAGCGCCGCCAGCAGGCAGGCCCTGGAAGAGCCTGCCTGTCCTACGTGCTCGGGCTCACGCACCTCGCGTCCCCACGTGATCAGCTCCTGGCACGACAACCACCCCGACCAGGACGTCCCCGACGGGTGACCTCGACCCAGCCCTGGCCCGCCGGCATGACCAGCGCCGCGACGAGACCATCTACTACCGCTACAGCGCCGACAGGGCCCGACGCACCCCTACGCGGGATCGACACCCAGGTCGCCAAGGCCGAGAAAGCCGTCGCAGGAAAGATCCCCGTCAAACGCAATCGCTTCGTGCACCTGTCCGGCGCCACCCGCATCAACCGCGACCTGGAGAAAGGGGCCCGCACCTGGCCGGGTGGAAGAGCTACGTCACTAACCTGCCCAACCCTCGACCCCGAGACAGTCATCAGCGCCTACCACCGCCTGTACAACATCGAGAAGTCCTTCCCGCATGTCCAAGTCCGACCTGCGAGCACGCCCCATCTACCACCACCTGCGCCAGTCCATCGAGGCCCACCTGACCATCGTCACTGCAGCCCTTGCCATGGCCCACTGGCTGGAGACCGCCACTGGCTGGTCCATCAGACGCCTGATCACCACCGCACGCCGCTACCGCACCATCACCATCAACATTGCCGGGCACACTCACAGCCGCTGACCCTCTCCCACCCGACCTCACCCAAGCCCTCCACAACATCCACCACGACACTAAATGAGGCCAACTCTAGGTCATTTGTCGTGTCGCTTGTCGCCGTGCTGTCGTCGGGTCCGGTGGGCGGGTGGTTGTCGGGGATGGCGGTGCTGGTGACGAGGGCGCGCCACCAGGTCAGATCGTGTCCTGGGCGGCAGGGGATGCTACGGCCATGTGTCGTAGGAGGGCGCGTTGTGCGCGTTGCTCGTGTCGTCTGGCGCGGACTGTGTCGGTGGTGTCGGATTGGGCGAGGGCGAGGTTGAGCATGAGGCGGCTAGTGCGTGTCTGGTGGCGTGCGGGGCGGGCGTCGGTGGCGGCGCGTTGTCCGACGAGGCCCGAGGTGCCATGGGGCGGCGGCCAGTGAGTGGGAGGGTCAGTCGGATGATGGCGGCTTAGGGCACCGGCGTGTGCGAGTTGCCAGAGGCGGATGCGGTGCCCGAGGCCGCGGATGCGGTCCGAGCCAGGGTGATCTCCAGGTGTCCGCCCGTCCGGAGGTGACGGCGTCGCGGGCTTGGAGGGCGAGGACGATGACGGCCAGGTCGATGACTGATCCGATGCCCCAGGCCATGGGGGTGGTCGTGGCGCCGGTGGCGGCGATGAGTTCAGCCAGGCCCTCGGACGGAGGCAGCGGTGGCGGCTAGGGCGACGGCAGCGGTCAGGGCCGTCGTCGATGACGTCATCGACGCGACACTCGCCGTGCCCTGATGAGCGGGGGCCCCGCGGTCGTCGGTCCGCCGTGGTGCTTCGTGGTGGCTCATGGCTTGCGAATTGCGTCGGCGCGAGGCTGTCTCCTGGCCTGACGGATCTGTCTGCGGGTCTCTGGGTAGCTCGGGGGTAGTGCCAGGATACGGGCCCGGTCGGCGGGGATGATGTTCATGAGGTTTTGTTCCCTCTCTTTTCTCTTTGCTCTTGCGCTCATAACGTTTTGCGGGTCGTGGTGATGGTGCTGTCGTCAATGATGCGTTGGATGGTCTCGAGTTCGGTGAGGAAGGGGCAGCGTATCCTAAACCGGTCACTTTCGGACGTCGGCGATGACGACCTAGGCACTCCTCCTTAGAGCATTAATGTTAGCGTTATAACCACCATAAGAATAGATACAATGAACATCAGTGCAAGCGAAGTGGCCATTATGTGAATAGTTTCTATTTTACGTCTTCGATACGCTGTACATGACGCATATATCGCTATCCCCGCTAACAAGAGGGCTATAATTGCAGCCTCGACAGAAAACTCAATCATTATATTTTCCCTTCAATATTTCAAAGTAAATAGGTGTCGCGCCACCCAGCTTGTTGCAGCGACCAAGATTCTAGTCAGATTGATTATCCATTGAATCTTTCTCATTGCATTATCTTCTTGTTGTTAAATGGTCACCTCTGGATGTCGGCGTGACGACCTAGACATTTCTCCTTGGGGCATTAATGCCTAGCATTGAGGAAGGTCAGGGTTGCTGCTGTCGTTGCGTGTTCTCGTTGGCGGGGGTCTTGATGTGGTCGGTAATCCGGTTGAGGTCCTCCTCGGCGTCGGGATCGCTGAGGTAGGTCTGATGCAGCCATTGGCGGATGGCGGTAGTGAGTTGGGCGGGGGTTGTGAGGTTCGGGGACCTGGTGTAAGGACGCTGCTGGTTTCGGTGGGTCGTTGCAGAGTGCCGCTGACGGTCAGTGGCGGTTGCCGTGAGCGTGCAGGACGCAGGTGCCGTGGGGTGTGGTGATGGTGCCGCTGGACGGGGCGCACTGGAGTTCCAGGGTCACGGGCTCGTGGCCGTGGCGTATGAGGTGTCGCGCGGGGTGGTTGCGGCAGAGTGATCCAGGGCGAGTAGATTGCCCGGGCGGTCCTGGGCGGGCGTACTCGTTTGCTCGGGGCGGATGGTTGGGGTGCTCATGGTTGGTCTTCTTCCTCCGGCGCTGGTTCCGTGGTCGTTGATTTGGATGTGCAGGATGGTGGCGGGGCCGGGTTTGAGGACTTCCGGTGCTGTCAGCGAATCCGCCGTCGTCGCAGTTGGTCCAGGCGTTGAAGTCCCAGTCCTCCTCGTCGTCGGCCCGGATCCCGTGGTGACGAGCTTGGATTGGAAAGGCGGTTCCTTCGCGTCGAGGATGACGGTGCCGGAGGACGACGAGCCGGTCGAGTTCTTCAGGGTCGGTGGTGGTCTTGCCGCGGAGCCGTCTTTCCCTCTTGTGCTGGGTGAGTACTGCCCAGAGCTCGTTGCATCTGAACGCGGTGTCATTGGCTTGTCGCCCGCCAGTACTGATCGCCTCGAGGAGGGCGCTCGTTCTTCCAGGAGTGCGGTGAGGTCGTCGCGTATACGGTCCTCATTGATGATGTGGTGGTCGGTGGTGTCGTCCAGGTGTCCGAGGGCGGTCCGGATCGCCTGGATCCTCCTGGTTGTCGGTGCCGGTGGCCCGGTGGCGGTCGTTGATTCGTGTGTTCATGGCGTCATCGCTCCGGTGATGGCGGGATACCTTCGGGTTGTCGGGTCTGGGGTTCACAGGAAGTCGAAGATCGTGGTTTGCGTGGCGTTCTCGGTGCTGGTCGGGTTCGTCTTCGTCTGCGGTGGTGGGGTTCGGTCGTGGTGGCCGGCCAGGCACAGGGGCGGCGGGCGTCGTGGGTGGTGCCGGTTTCCCAGATCTGCCAGAGTTGGTGCGCGTTGAGGGTGGGCACGGTGTCCGAGGTGTCTGGGTGATGTGGCCGATGGGTGTGTCGGCTTTGGTTGCGTGCCCATTGGGTGTGGGAGGGTCGGTGTAGGGGCACTGGTCGTGGTGGCCGGCTGTGCAGTGTCCGCAGGGTCCGTGCTGGCACGGGCATGTGCTGCAGAGGGCAGGGGTGGTTGTGTAGGTCTTGCGCATCGCGGGCGTCACGCGTGCTCGCGCACCCAGCGTGCCTGCGCGTCGGTCATGGTCCTTCGGGGCTCGTTCCGCTCGCCGGCGCTCACTGGGTTGCGCCTCGTGGTTCTCGTGGGTGTTCCAGTCGCGGACCGTGGCGTAGTCGGCGGTGGTCATGCTGCCACCGCCTCGGTGCTGAGCGGTGATGCAGTAAGCGGCGGGGCGGCGCGTCCGGGTCGTGCCGGCCACCGGTGCCGATGTTGACGGCGGCGCTGGCGCTCGGGTAACGTGCACCGCACCGCGCCCTCGGAGAATGAATCGAGAGCGGCGGGAGGGTCGCCTCCAGCGCCTGGACGCGCGCAACCCGGAGGTCGCAGGTTCGAATCCTGCCCCGCTACGAAGCACCAGCAAGGTGGCAAGACCTCGACCTGTCATTGAACAGGGTCAGGAGTCTCTTGTTGTCAAACCGAGATTCGGATTCGGTGATTGGTCCGGCGATTGCGGGCATATTGTTCATGCGTATCAGAATTCTTGGAAGGTTCAGTGTCCCCTCTATCTGAGACGAGCGTCGTATCGACGGGATTTGTCATTGGATTCGCCGCCGTCACCGTCCTTGCGCTGGCTGCGACGGTTCTCCTGTTGTGCTGGCTCCTGAGTCGTCAGCGCTCTGCGCATGAGGCCAGATATCACCGGGCATGCCGCTAAGCATGCCGAAGACGCGTCCGCAGGCTCCGCCTTGCTCCGCCATCGTCTCCTGCTGGCGGCGCTGCGCGGTCCTGGCCTGTCAGCTCTCGTGACTGGCCTGGCGACGCGCGCGGATCAATACGACGCTGCGGTTCGCAACACGCTCGGACAGGTCGTCGAGCTGGCGTCCAGCTCCGGCCATGCCTCGGGGCCGACCGAGCTCGCACCGGTCGCCGGCCCGCAGCCGACTGGTGATGCTGATGGCGCCGACAGCACCCCACGAGCGCAGGATCGAGATGCCGCCCGCTCCCGATCCGGCCTATGTCGCCCTTCCCTGGGCGACGCGTCGGAAAGCGAGGAACACCTTCAAGACGACCTTCCACGGACCCGCCAGCGGCATCACCGACGAGGTCTGGTTCTGGACGCCGCGCGGGTATTCCGCCATGGACGGGAAGTCCTACAACGTTCTGACCCTTCTGCACGGCGTGCCCGGCACAGCTGACGGCATTGTCCCGGGACTGGATCTCGGCACTCAGCTGCAGGCCGCCATCGACGACGGGCGTCTGCCGCCGACCATCGTCGCCGTGCCCTCGCTCAACGCTGATGCCGCCCAGCGCTCCTCGCCCGACTGCGCGGACATCATCAGGCGCGCCAGGTGGGCACCTGGATCAGGAGGACGTGCCGAGGATGATCCGGGCCACCTTCCCGGGAGTCCGTAGGAACGCCAGGGCATGGGCCCTGGGCGGGGTCTCCTCCGGCGGCTACTGCGCGGTGTGGACCACCATTGTGCGCTCGGACGTCTATGCGGCCGCGGGCTCCTTGTCCGGCTACGACGTCCCCGCTGAAGGTGGACTGGCCTCGCCCGAGCTCCGTGACGCCAATACCTTGAGCGCTCTGGTGGCGGGCCGCCAGCACCCGCCGATCAGCCAGTGGCTCCTGGGCGCGCAGGACGATCCACTGGCCGCCGGGACGGTCACCGACCTGCCGGCCGCCGTCACCGGTGAGGACGCCGTTGAGGTGGTCAGGCCCCCTGAAGGTGGACACTCCTGGGCTCTGTGGAAGGAGCAGACCTGGCGTTCCTCACCTGGTGGGCGCAGCGCCCGGATGTCGCAACCGGATGGGGCTGTCGACTACCGCTACCCGTCACCGACGCCGACTCTCGATGCAGCAGTCCGACGTATCCGAAGAGCGCCGGCCGCCGAGGCGCCCCGGCTCCGGCTACGCAGGAGGGGTCTCGGACTGGGTGACCGCCACCGGTGCGGTCTTTCACCCAGATCCGGGGCACGGGTGTTATCACCATGGTCTTCCTGCTGACGCTCGCGGCGACTCTGGCGTGCCTGGTCGCCCCGGCCCAGGCGGCTGCGCGCGATGAAGCTGGGGACGGCGGGGACAGTAGAACGACACCCGGGGCGGCAGAGGCGAGCACCGGCCCCAGCGCCTGGGTCGTGCGGCTCGCGGCTGGGGAAGGATCGTGGTCCACGTGGCCCGGCAGGACGCTGCTCCTGATCAGCGCGTGCGTCTCCGAAAGCCGCAATCCTGGCTCTGGTCTGATCGCGGCAACAGGATCGGCGCCTTCTGCGACCTGCTGGCCTGGGCGGACATCGGCCCGGCCCCTGCGCGACAGGCGGTAGCGTGAGTTGTGCGTCCCGGATCGGGCTGCACGCTCAGCTGCTGGAGCCTGACACGGCCGTGCGCCGTCGCCGCCCGGCTGGTCGGTGCGGCTTTTCGGTGGTCGGCTGGCAGTGCGTGGGGTCCGCGTGCGGCGCATCTCCGTCCAGCCCCGCTGCTTGCTGATCCGGGAGGCCAGCAGCGCATGCGATGGTGAGAAAGGCAACAGGCCGGGCCTGCGATCCACGTGAGCCGATTTTCCGGGCAGGGCCCACGCCCATGCGGCTCGATGAGGCTTGTCGCCGGTGCGCCGCCGTGGATTCCGACGGCGGCGCGCTGCTGCGCATTCTCCACGCGCAGGGTAGGCGGCGGCACAGCGCGAGATCCGGAAAGGGAGTGGCGAGGTGGAGGCTGTGTGTGATCCAGGGCAGATTCTGCTGGCCGCCGCTGGAGATCAGGTGCGGGATGGGTGAAGACGATTGCCGAGATCCAGACGGCGCGCTTGCGGTCGGAGAGGCTCTGCAGGAGATCGCTGTGCATCACGGCCTCCTCTCCAATGCCTTGGTAGATGTAGCAGAACACGATGGTATGTACGACCATGAACCAAAACCGGCAGCATGGCTGACCCACTCCACGCCTCCTCTGCTCCGGATCTGATGCCGAGAAGGAGGAATACGGTGAGCCCGCCGATGACGGCGACAGAGATCCCGGTTCCGGCCAGCAGGCCGAGCAGCGCGCGGCGGTTGAGGGTCAGGCTGCGGACGCTATGGGTCGGCGGTCCACGTACCGGGTAAGCAGGAAGGTGAACAGGAGATACAAGGAAGAGGAACTAACCAGGGCGAATTTCCGCCCATACGGGCAGGATCATTCGAGTTGAGCGCTTCACTTAGCGGGTGACGAAACACATCATTGCCAGGACGAACGGCATATGAGCGATGAATGCGACAAGCGCCAGGAGGGCGCGCGCCCAGCCCGGCAGACGAGACGGTGCTGCCGGCTCGGTGCTCTTCGGCTCCGGGGGTCCGGACGTCGTGTGGTGTGGGTCAGCTGTTTCGACGCTATGAGCTCGCCCGAGGAGGTCTCGCGTGACCGACAGACAGATTCTGGCGCATATTCGCGACCCCGGTCACGGACCGTGCCGAGTGCCGGCCGGTTTACGGTGAGCGGATGAGCACCCAGCAGCAAGACGTCATTGGCCGGCCGGATCGGTCGAAGGATGCTTTGCCGACGGGTGCTGCTCTTCTACCCGTCCTGCAGATCCTCGCACTGATGTGCCTGACGCTCTTCGGGTGGTCGCTTGTCGAGTCCGTAGGAGTCTCGGAGTTCACCAGGGCCGAGATGGCGGCTCTGCTACATCCTGGCCGTGACCGGCGTGATCGGCGCCGTGTGGACGCTACGACGACGGCTCGCGCCCGGGTCGCGGACGCGCGGCCTGCTCGGTGGTCGTGCTGCTTCTCCTGATCGGGCCGACCCGCTGGGTAGGGTCAGCTTCTCCATGCCGGCTGTCATGCTGGCCACCGCGCTACTGGTCGTTGACATCGGTGTGCGCACGAGCCTGGCCGGCGATGTGCTCGTATCCGCTGTGTGCCTGCCGTTACTGTCCCTGAGCCTCGGAAACTCATGGGCGGAGACCCTGCCTGATGTCTCTCCATCATGACCCTCATGCTGGTGGGCACTGTTCTGGGAATGGTTCTGTCGAGGGCACGACGCCGCCCTGGCCGCCCAACGCCGTGCGATCACCGAGGCGCGACGCGGCCCTGAGAACGTCCGTCGGGAGGCCGCGCTGGAGAAGGAGCCCATGTTGCCCAGGAGCGGCGCGCCGCGCACGAGCTGCACGACGGGCTGGGACACCGGCTGACGCAGATCGGGATGAGCCTGGAGTTCGCGAGCCGTGTCGTTCATACAATCCTGATAAGGCCTGGAACGAGGTGGCGGTGGCGGAGCGCAACGAGCCGCGAGGCGGTCGGCGAGATGCGCACCTAGGGCAGGCCCTGAGCCCTGTGCGCGCCGAGAACGGCCGGGGCGTGCGCACTGGAGGCCGTTGCGGCGTCGTTCCGCGGACGGGGCTGGAAGTGAGGGGTCCGCGACGAGCTCGGCCTGCGTACGAGCTCGCCGAGGCCCGCCGAGCTCCTCGCGTACCGCACCTGCAGGAGGGGCTGACCAACGCCCTCAGACACCCCGGGCGCGCACGGTGGACATCCTGGCAGCTGCGAGCAGCGACGGCCTCCTCACTCGGTGGCCAACGACATCCCCGCTGACCGCCGGCAGGCGGTTCCGCAGGCACTGGTGGGGAGGATGACGGCGCTTCCGCCGGGTCGGCGTCAGCGGCCCGTCCGAGCGCGCTGCGAGATGGGAGGCAGAGTGACGGCTGGCAGGATCGGCGACCCTTCCGCTCACCCTGATGCTTCCGTATCGGCAGCTCGCGACCCCACTTCGTCCGGAGGCGCCGCGAACGCTGCGATTCGGCACTTGTGGCTGACGATCAGCAGCTCCTGCGTCGGGGACTGATGATGCTCTTCAGCACCGTTAACGACATCGACGTGGCGGCCCAGGCCGCCCACGAGCCGAGGCCCTGGCGGTGCTGCGCGCCGAGGAGGTCGACGTCGTCCTAGCGGACGCGAAGATGCCGGTGATGGACGGACCGAGCTCGCGCGGCAGTGCTCCCGGGCGCACCCGGATTTGCCGGTCCTGGTGCTGACCACCTTCGACGATCCCTGACGTCGTCCAAGGTGCAGTTGCAGCCGGGGCGGCCGGTTCCTGCTGAAGGACACCTGATCGAGTCCTGGCCGAGGCGGTCCGCGCTGTGGCGGCGGGTGGCCTGGTCATCGACCCGCGCGTGAGCGCCTCGCCTTCGCCGCCTCGGGAGATGAGGGAGGGCGAGCCGCCCGTACTGGCGATCCTGACCCCGACCGAGCGCGAGGTTGCGGCGCTGGTGGCCGAGGGCTGACGAACCAGGAGATCGCCGCTCGCATGGTGCTTGCCGAGGGCACGGTCAAGAATCATGTCTCCGCCCTGCTGCGCAAGCTGCAGGCCACCGACCGCACCGTGCTGGCACTGACCCTGTACAAGGCCTTTCACGCTGACTCCGGCTCGTGAAGGAGCGGCTACCGGTTCGCGCATTGATCGCGCGCCTGAGCCCGGACGCCGGCTCCGAGGGTGGCACGCCGCCTGCGATGCATTGATGGGGAGCCCGGTGAGCTCCCCATCAGCTGCATCAGCTACTTGTCGTTCTTGAGGCGGTCCACGCCCTCGACCACGCCCCTCGGCGTCATCGACGGCTGCTTGACCCTCTGCCCTCGGCCTGCTGAAGCCTGCCCTCGGTCCTCGGTCTCCTATCGTCCGTGACCTTCCCGGCGACCTCCTTGGCCTTGCCGGACAGTCTGTCGTAGGCCCCGTTGTCGTTCATAATGAGTCCTTCCTTTTTAGCGCTAGAGCATAACATTTTCCGTCTGGAATGGGTCTTGGTGTTGCCTGTGAGGCACCTATTACCGACGGCTATTATCATGGTGCTGGAATCAATGAATGAGGGGTCGCAAGGAAGGTGAGGTGCGCGTGCGCCCGGTGGTGATGAGTGATGTCGCCCGTGAGGCGGGCGTGTCCCAGCAAACGGTCTCGCGCGTCCTGCACGATCATCCCTCGGTGCGCCCGAGACCCGTGCCCGTGTCAACGCCGCCATCGAGCGTCTCGGCTACCGTCCCAATCTTGCGGCGCGGTCGCTGGCGGCCGGTCGCAGTCGCACAGTGGGCGTGCTGCTCACCTCGCAGCTCGCCATGGCACGGCGGGCCATTTTCGCGGCGATTGCGGACTCCGCTCGGCAGGAGGGCTATCAGCTCGTCGTCGGTCTCGGCCCAGGACGACTCCTCGGTCTCGGTCGCCATGGCTCTCGACGAGCTCGCCGGATATCGGGTGGAGGTCTCCATTATCCTGGCGCGGCGCATTGCGGCCCTGGATGAGCTCGGGACCAAGCCGGCGAGCCGACCCCGGATTCTTGTGGCCGGTCAGGGCGGGATCGATGGGGTGACCACGGTGGCCATTGATCAGACATCCGGTGCTGTTGCCGCGACGGAGCACCTGTTGCGCACCGGGCGCAGACGACTGGTTCACGTTGCCGGAGACCTCAGCAATGTCGACGCCGTCGCTCGCCGTGACGCATCTCGTGCGCACCTGCGACGATGCCGGGGTGGAGGCCGTCGTCATCGACTCCAGGCGCCTGGTCGGCGGAGGCCGGGGCCCGTGCCGGGGCCGTGGCTCTGGGGGCCTCTCCCTGACGGGGTGTTCGCGGCCAAAGCGACGACTTGGCCCTGGGGTGATGCGGGCGCTGCACGACGCCGGGTATCGCGTGCCCGATCATGTGGGCCTGATCGGTTTCGACGATGTGCCGTCCAGCCGCATGCTCGTTCCCTCGCTGACGACGGTGGTTCAGGACTTCCGTGCTCTGGGCCGCGCCGTCATGGCGCAGGGTCGTCGCGGTGGCCGACGGCGAGGAGCCCGAGGACGTGCTGCTGCCGGCGCGGCTCGTCATCCGGGAGTCGACCCGGCCTGCGACCCTGATGCCGCTCCCGGTGCCTTTTCGGCTGCAGCCCTAGTGAGCCGGGTGGGTGTCCTGGGCCTTGGGTGCCTTCTGGCCGTATGTCTTGATCTTGGAGATGACGGTGGCGATCTCGGAATCGTCGAGGATCTTCGGGGTTCCGGCGCTGAGCGTGCGCAGGTAGAGCTCGCACACCCATTCCAGCTCCTGGACCAGAACGTAGGTCTCCGCCAGGGTGCGGGGCCGGCGACGACCGATCCGTGGTTGCTCATGAGGGCGGCGGTGCGCCCCTGCAGCGCGCTCTCCACGTTGCGGGCGAGTTCGGGCGACCCGTACGTGGCGTAGTCGGCCACGCGCACATCGGGACCGCCGAACATGGAGATGTAGTAGTGCACCGCCGGCAGGGCCTTGACGCCCTCCAGGCTGGCCACGGCGGTGGCGGCGTAGGAATGGGTGTGGATCACTGCCGGCAGGCCGGTCGTGCGCAGCGTCGTCAGTGCAGATCCAGCTCACTGGCGGGCTTGAGCGGGCCCTCGACCCTGCTCGCCCGATTCGTAGTCCACGACGGCCACGAGATCGGGGCGAAGATCCCTGTAGGGCAGGCCGCTCGGGGTGATGGCGACGAGGTCGCCCTCGCGAATGGACAGGTTCCCTCGCGGTGCCGACGATGAGTCGATCGGGGGCGAGGCTCTGGCAGGCGGCTGTGATCTCGGTACGGGCGTGCTCCAGGAGCATGGGTCTCTTTCCTCCGGCGGCGTCTCGGCGCGCCTCTTTGCGCATGACGTGACGCGAGCAGTCTGGTTTGAGAGCGCTCTCATGTCAAGACCATTGATTTTCAAAAAGTATCTTGACGGCTACAGAGAGTGGTGCCAGGATCAATGTGTGCGCTCACATCAGTGAGGCGCTGGTCACCGACGCCCAGCGAAAGAGGTACTCACCGTGTCTAACCACGTGTCTGCTCACAGTTATCCCGCCATCGGAATCCGCCCCGCTCATCGACGGCCGCCGTCGTGGTGTCAGCGAGTCCCTCGAGGACAAGACCGCTCAGCTGGCCGAGGATGTCGCCGAGCTCATCTCCTCCTCCCTGACCTATCCCGACGGGAGCCCGGTGCAGCTGTGTCGTCTCCGAGACCGCGATCGGCGGCGTGGCCGAGGCCAACCGCCTGCAAGGAGCAGTTCCGCACCGAGAACGTGGTGCCGACCTGACCGTCACCGCCTCCTGGAACTACATCACCGAGGTCCTCGACCTCGATCCCTCGATCCCGCACGCCATCTGGGGCTTCAACGGCACCGAGCGCCCGGGGGCCGTGACCCTGGCAGCCGCGGCCGCCGCCTACAACCATGCTCGGCATCCCCTGCTTCGGCATCTACGGGCCACGACGTGCAGGACGCCGACGACTCGGGCCTGACCGACGACGTCGTTGAGAACATCCTGCGCTATGTGCGCGCCGCCCTCGGGGGTCGGCCCTCATGAAGGGGCGCAGCTACCTCTCGATCGGGACCGTCTCCATGGGGATCGCCGGCTGCCGCGTCCCCGAGCAGTTCTTCGTCGACTACCTGGGCATGCGCGCGAGTACATCGACATGATCGAGATCGACCGCCGTATCGCCCAACGGCATCTACGACCACAAGCGAGTACGAGACCGCCCTGGCCTGGGCCCGCGAGAACCTCACCATCGGGGAGAACCGCAACCCCGAGGCCAACACGCTTCACCCAGGAGGAGTACGACCGAGCAGTTCGACTACTGCATCAAGATGCTCCTCATCGGCCCGCGACCTCATGGAGGGCAACCCCGCCCTGGCCGATCTCGGGCTTCGTCGAGGAGGCCGAGGGGCACGACGCCATCGCGGCGGGCTTCCAGGGGCAGCGTCAGTGGACGGACTACAAGCCCAACGGCGACATCCTCGAGACCTTCCTCAACACCACCTTCGACTGGAGCGGCAAGCGGCCTGAGAAGGTCTTCGCCACGGAGGGCGACGCCGGCAACGCAGTCGCCATGCTCTTCAACTCCGTCCTGACTCACCGTCCCCAGCTCTTCAGCGACGTGCGCACCTACTGGAGCCCTCGAGGCCGTTGAGCGGGTCACCGGATACAAGCTCGAGGGTCGCGCCGAGAACGGGTTCATCGACCTGCGCAACTCCGGGGCCACCACCCTCAACGCCACTGGTGAGGAGAAGGACGCCGAGGGCAACCCCATCATCAAGCACTGGTGGGAGATCACCGAGGCGGACATTGAGGCGGATCTGAAGGCCTCCACCTTCCACGCCGCCACCCGCGAGTACTTCCCCGGAGGCGGCTTCTCCACGCACTTCACCACCGCCGGCGGCATGCCCGTCACCGCGACCCGCCTGAACTTCGTGGCCGGGCCAGGGGCCAGTCCTCCAGATCTCCGAGGGCTGGACCGTGGAGCTGCCCGACGAGGTGCGCGACCAGATCGTCAACCGTACCGACCCGACGTGGCCGACGACCTTCTTCGTCCCGCGCCTGACCGGCGAGGGCGCCTTCACCTCCGTCTACGACTGGATGGCCAACTGGGGCGCCAACCACACGGCCACCGGCTACTGGGACACTTCGGGTGCCGACCTCATCACCCTGGCCTCGATGCTGCGCATCCCCGTCTACATGCACAACGTGCCCACCGAGCGGATCATGCGCCCCAAGGCGTGGATCCCTTCGGCACGGCGGACCTGGAGAGCGCCGACTTCCGCGCCTGCTCCACCTTCGGCCCGATCTACGGTGAGGGGACGACCATGAGCCAGACCGGTTCCCACGGCGCCGTCGCACTCGACCTCGGCTCCAGCTCCGCCCGCGCCATCCTGGGGTGCCTGTCCTGGCGTGCTCACGATGAGGGAGGTCCACCGGTTCCCGCATCAGGCCCAGCGGCAGGAAGGAGCGCTGTGCTGGGACATTGAGGCCCTGACCGGCGCCGTGAGGACCGGTCTGGCCCGGGGCCGGGAGGCCCTGGGCGCCGAGCCCGACAGCATCGGCATCGACACCTGGGAGTCGACACGGGCTGCTGGATCACGAGGGGCGACTTCTGCGTCCGCCGCGGGCCCCTACCGCGACGAGCGCATGTCGCGCCATGCCGCCAGGCTCGATGCCCGCATCAGCCGGGAGGAGGCGTGGCGGGCCACCGGGATCGCCCCGCTGGAGATCAACACCGCCTACCAGGTCTACGCCGATCTCCAGGAGGATCCCGGACTGCATGATCAGGTCGGCCTGCTCCTGCCGCTCTCGACCTGCTCGCCTACAGCCTCGGCGCCCCGGCGTCTGTGGGGCGGGCCATCGCCAGCACCACCCAGATGGCCGCCCCCGCCGAGGAATGGTCGGCTCGTGGTGGAGGCGGTGGGCCTGCAGGTGGCTACGCCGCTCGTGGACGACGCCACCGTCGCCGGCCGGGTCGAGGGCACGGGCACCTCGATCGTGCGCCCCGGTGGTGTTTTGACACCGATACCTGCGCCGTGCACGCCTTGGGATTGGAGCCGCGGGAGACGGCCCTGTTCATCTCCCTGCGGCTCCTGGAGCCTCATCGGGGCAACGCCGCCCGAGCCCCCGTTGGAACGGCAGGTGCTCGAGGCCGGTTTGACCAACGAGGTCCGCACCGACGGCGGCGTGCGTCTGCGCGCAACCTCACCGGGCCGGCTGCTGAGAATGCCAGCGGGCCTGGAACGACGACGATGTCGCCTCCTGCCTGGGGCCGCCAGACGAGCAGCCCTCACTGCGTCGTTACATGACCCGGACGACGAGGTCTTCGCCCGTCCTGGCGATATGCCGCAAGTTGGGCCCGGTGGTGCCAGGAGCACCACGGAACAGCACCGGAAGGCCGGGCCCAGACCGTGCGGCTCATCCTGGAGTCCCTGGCCTGCGCCCACGCGGCCCACGCCGAGCAACTCGCCTCGCTGGCGGGATCTCCTGCGAGGCGTCCGCCCCCATCCACCTCATCGGGGGCGGTGCGCAACCGCCTCTGGCCCGATGACGGGCCACCGCCTGCGGGCGCGGGTGATCGTGGGAGCCGTGGAGGCCAGTGCCGCACAGCGGCCTCCTGGCCCAGTTCGAGGCCCCGGGCGTCACCCGCCCCGAGGGACCCGCGGTCAGATCCTCAGGCGATTCCTGCTGCACGGTGCTGGCACCGCAGGTACGACCAGGGACGACACCGCGGCCTTCCACCCGCTACATGCGCAACCGCGCCATGAGGCCAAGCGCCAGTAATATTACCAGCAATACCAGCACCGATCACAGCGGCCCGCCCGAGAGATGGGGGCCCGGGCGGGCCGCACCGCACGCATCAGCGATGCACCGCTATGACGATGCAGCGTTGTCGGGTTGCCGTGTTGTCGCATTGCCGTCGTGCCGCCTCACTGCGTTGCAGCGGCTCGCTCATATGGCGTCCCTTGAGCGCCGGCGCATTTTCAGATCCCGGCACGGGACCCCCACCTGCCACTCCTCAGCCAATCCTCAACGGAAGGAACCATCATGCTCCGCAACATCCCCCGCCAATCTGTCGCCCGAACTGGTCCGCATCCTCATGGAGATGGGGCACGGCGACGAGATCCTCCTGGCCGACGCCAACTTCCCCGGACACCACCTCCACCCGCGCACCGTGCGCGCCGATGGCCTGATGATCCCCGACCTGCTGCGCTCGATCCTCACCCTCATGCCCCTGGACCGCTACTCCGACTACCAGGTGGCGCTCATGCAGACAGTGGGGACGACCCCAGGCCGCCCGTGTGAGGACGTCTACGAGCAGATCTGGACCGAGGCCGAGGGCCGCTGCTGGGCGGTGACGGCCCGACCATCGAGCTGCACTGGCCTTCTACGGCACACCCCAGCGTCTACGCCGTCGTACTGACCGGCGAGACCGCGCTGTACAGGAACCTCATCCTCAAGAAGGGGGTCCTGCTTGACCGCTGTAAGTGCGCTCTGCCCGCGCGCCGGTCGCCCCCCTCCTCGCCACCCTCTTCAATGCCCCGTCCGCGTTCGTAGTCCGTCCACCTGCAATGGAGCAGAGCTCATGGCCTCCACATCCGCATCCATATCGTCCATGTCAGCCATGTCCCGTCAACAATCGCATTCCGCCGGCGAGGATACGGCGGGGCCTCCGGCCGCCGGCGGTTCCGGTGCGCCCGATGCTGTCGATCGATGCGTCCTCCAAGAGCCCGGCCCCGCTTCGTCTATGCGGGCATGGGACCGCCCTTCGCACTGCTGGTGACCTGCTTCGCCCTCATGGGGCCTTTCCACGGACCTGACGGCCCCACTGGTGAAGGTCTTCCGCTCCATCTTCTCCATGAGCAATGTGCAGTCCTCGCTGGTGCAGTCCGCGTACTACAGCGCGTACTTCTGCCTGGCGATCGCCTCCTTCATCAACAGCCGCCTGGGGTACAAGGGCGGAGTCGTCATCGGTCTGGGGCTGGCCTCCACCGGCGCGCTGCTGTTCATCCCCGCGGCCCACGTCATGACATACTCGCTGTTCCTGGCGGCCCTGTTCACCCTGGCATCGGGGCTGTCGATCCTGGAGACCAGCGCCAACCCCTTCGTCATCGCCATGGGCCCCGAGGAGAACGATGGGACGCAGGCTCAATTTCGCCCAGGCCTTCAACCCGATCGGCTCCAACCTCGGCGTGCTCATCGCAGCCGTCCTCATCCTGCCCACATCAACACCACCACTGCCGCTGAGCGCGCGCCATGTCCCAGCAGGGCTGGTGGCCACCCGCAGCTCCGAGCTCCAGGCCGTCAGGGCCCCTACGTGGCCCTGGGCATCCTCTACCTCCTGCTGGCGGTCTCGGTCGGCTTCGTCAGGTGCGCAAGGAGCGCGAGGAGGGAGCCCATTGCGGCCTCGAGGAGGCAGGTTCATGCGACTGCTGAAGAACAAGCGCTGCAACTTCGGCGTGGCGCGCAATCAACATCGCCGCGCAGACCCGCATCTGGACCTACACCTCCACTACGTCACCGACGCACTGGGCGTCAGTGATGCGGTCGCCGGTACTGGCGCCAGGCCAGCCCTCATCATCTTCCTCGTGGCCCTTCGCCATGGTGGGGGCTCATGGGCTGGCTCGATGCGCGGCTCATGCTCATCATGTGCTGCCTGGGTGTCGGCCTGTCGCTCTTCGCCATGTCGAGCGTCAACCTCGTCGGCTGCATCGCCGTGGTCTCGCTATCGGCCTGCATCTCCTGCTCTTCCCCACGATCTACGGTGAGGCCCTCAAAGGTCTGGGCGCCGACACCAAGTTCGGGGCCGCAGGACTGATGATGGCCATCATCGGCGGTGCGACCATGCCGCTGGTGCAGAGCTGGGTCATCGACCACTCCAATGCTGCGCTGTCCTACGGAGTCGTCGCAGTGTGCCATGGCGGTTCCCGCCGCCATGCTGCCCACACGCGCTGCGCCTGAAAGACCCTGAGAGAGCATGGCGAGGCGTGAGGCCGTTGGGTCGAGCCACCGTGCCATTGGGCTCATGAGCCCAATGGCACGGTACAGGACCCTGCTCTGCGCTCTCCGCGGTTCTCCTGAGCAGCCGGGCGGGCAGCCGTGCATGTGTTGACATGTTCAGTCGCTGCGTCCTGCTCCAGCTGCTCGGAGAACCGGCTCGAGGATGAGGATCGAAGCGGGACGAGACAGCGCTTCACCGTGCTTGTCCGCGCACTGCGGGAACGCCGAGCGCATAGCCTTGTCTCATGACAACTGATGCAACGACGCCCGACCAGGCTGTCACGACGCGCACCGAATCCGACTCCATGGGCACCGTCGAGGTCGCCTCCGACCGCTACTGGGGCGCGCAGACCGAGCGGATCCTTGCACAACTTCGACATCGGCCGCGAGACCTTCGTGCTGGGGCCGCCCGCTCGATCAAGGCCCTGGGCGTGCTCAAGAAAGTCCGCCGCCCTGGCCAACGCCGAGCTCGGCGAGCTGCCCGACGACATCGCCGCAGCTACATCGCCACGGCGGCGACGAGGTCATCTCCGGTGACCTCGACTCCCGACTTCCCGCTCGTCGTCTTCCAGACCGGCTCGGGCACCCAGTCCAACATGAACTCCAACGAGGTCATCTCCAATCGGGCCATCGAGTTGGCCGGCGGCGAGCTCGGCTCCAAGGCCCCGGTCCACCCCAATGATCACGTCAACCGCGGCCAGTCCTCCAACGACACCTTCCCCACGGCCATGCACATCGCCGTCGTCGACGAGCTCGCCCGCATGTACCCGCGCGTCGAGCAGCTGCGCAGACACCCTGAACGCCAAGGCGAGGGGAGTACGACGACGTCGTCATGGTCGGGCCGCACCCACCTCCAGGACGCCACCCCCGATCCGCCTGGGGCCAGGTCATCTCCGGCTGGGTCGCTCAGATCGACCTCGCCCTCGACGGCATCCGCTACGCCGACTCCCGTGCCCGCGAGCTCGCCATCGGCGGGACCGCCGTCGGGCACCCGGGCCCTCAACGCCCATCCGAGGTTCGGGGCCCTGTGCGCCAGAAGATCAGCGAGGAGACCGGCATCGAGTTCACCCAGGCGGGCAACCTCTTCGCCGCCCTGGGCGCCCACGACGCCCTGGTTCAGGTCTCCGGCGCCCTGCGGGTCCTGGGGCGACGCCCCTGATGAAGATCGCCAACGACGTGCGCTGGTACGCCTCCGGCCCCCGCAACGGCATCGGCGAGCTCATCATCCCGGAGAACGAGCCCGGCAGCTCGATCATGCCCGGCAAGGTCAACCCCACCCAGTGCGAGGCCACTGACCATGGTCGCCACGAAGGTCTTCGGCAACGACGCCACCGTCGGCTTCGCCGGGCTCCCAGGGCAACTTCCAGCTCAACGTCTTCAAGCCCGTCATGGCCTGGTGCGTGCTGGAGTCCATCCAGCTGCTCGGGGACGCCTGCGTCTCCTTCGACGAGCACTGCGCCTACGGCATCGAGCCCAACACGCGAGCGGATCGAGGCACAACCTCGAGACCAACCTCATGCAGGTCACGGCCCTCAACCGCCACATCGGCTACGACAAGGCCTCCAAGATCGCCAAGAACGCGCACCACAAGGGCCTGTCCCTGCGCGAGTCCGCCCTCGAGCTCGGCTTCGTCACGCCGAGGAGTTCGACGCCCGCGGTGCCGGCGGACAGACCCATCCGTCCGCCGCCGACGAGTGAGCGGCTGGAGGAACGGGCCTGAACCGTATTCATCCGGCGCCACGGCGGCGCCGCTCGCCCCGGCGGACGGCCGACGCCGATGATGAACGTCTGCGCGAGGGGCTCGACGACGCGGAGCGGGCGAGAAAGGACGCTGGAATGACGTGCTGACACAGCACTGACCGTTCTACCGCTGTTGACCGTCCGGGCCGTCCCGGGCAGGATATGAGTACGCCCCGCATCGATCACGCGGCCCGTATGGGTGGCCGATCTCGTCGGCGTACGCGACTTCTACCTCCGTTGGTTCTCCGGTCGTCGAACGGCGAGTACCACAACCCGCGGACGGCCTGGCACGTTCATCATCAGCTTCGATCCCGATGCGCTGGCGGGCGCGGGCGCCCGGCTCGAGCTCATGAGCCGCTCCCGACATCATCGCCGTCCGGAGTGCGGAGGCGCTCGGCTGGGCCCACGTCTCTTCTGCCCTGCCCGGATGCACCGATGTCGATGAGCTGGCCGCCCGGCGCGTGCGGCCGCGTGCCCGTGATCGACGGGCCCCGGCGCACCGGCGACGGCTATTACGAGGCGGTCTCCGCCGACCCCGAGGGCAACCGCGTCGAGATCGTCGCCGGCGACTACACCGACGAGGTGGCTGAGCGTCGGAGCCGGTGAGCCGCACCTCATGGTGATCGGGTTTGCGGCTCATCGCTCGATGAGGGCGGGCGCGGCCGGTGCCCGATCCCGCAGGCCGTTGACGATCGGCGCGACCGTAGACTCGCGCACGTGACACCTTCTCCGCGCCCGGCGCGCATCCGCCGGGCTGCGCCGTCCCCCTGGCCATCGCTGAGGCGGTCATAGCCCGTCGCACTGTGCACCCTCGCCCCGATGCCCGGGGACCGCGGAGGGCGTTGTGACCCTGACGGAGCCATGGCACCCGTCGGCTCGGGAGTCGTTCGCGTGGGACGCGCTGCGAGATGACCGCTATCGGCGATTCTCTCATCGCCGGCTCGGGCGTGCCCGCCCAGGACCAGTCCCCGGTGCCGCGCATCGTCTGTCGCTCGCCGGACCGGGCGCGACGTCGAGTGGGCGACGCACGCCAGGCTGGGGGCGACCATGCGTCGTGCGCTATCGCTTCCTCGCCCGAGGTGAGCGGTGCCGACGTGCTCGTCGTGCGCCGGCTCCAACGACCCGTGGCGCGTCGCGGTCTTGATGAGTGGGACTGATGACCTCGCGGCCGTCCTCGACGTGACCTATGCGCGGCTGGCACATCGTCGTCTGCAGCTGGGCCAGCCTCTACCGCAGCCCCGTCCTCATGCCGACCCCTGCGCTCCGTCCTGCGCGAGTGGACGGACGCTCAGACCGATGCCTCCGCCGCCATCTGCGCCGAGCGGGCATCCCCTTCGCCGATGTCGCCCACTGCGACCTCACCGATGAAGCTTTGGGCCGATGATGGGTTCTCATCCCTCCGCCGCCGGCTATGAGATGGCTGCGGTGCACAGTTGCGCGGGTCGCTCACCCGGCTCGAGGACTCGCGATGCATGCGACGGACGGCCCCTCTCCGCCGTCGCCTCGACCGGGCAGTTCGCCCTCGTAGCACGACTGGCGGGTTTCCGCGCATGCCGTACTCAGCGCTCGGCCTCAGTGCTCAGTCGAGCATTCCGCGCAACCAGTCGATCTCGGCTCGGCGCGGCGCCCGCCACGCGCACCATGCCCCGGCGGTAGGGGTCGGGCTCGCGGGCGGCGCGGCGCGGCGTGCCGTCGGAGTCGTAGAAGAAGGCCGGTGACGGAGCTTGGAGGATGGCCAGTCGACGGCGAAGCACGGCGTGGCGCTCGGCGGCCGAGGGCGAGGTGCGACAGGGAAGGCGAGCACGGTCAGGAAGCGCGGCATGGAGGTCATCGCCGCTTCGTCCGGATGGCGCAGCAGCGCATGTAGGCGCTCGCGGCCTGCCGTGGTGATTTCAACGCGGCGGCGCATGCGGCCCCGCCCTCCTGGCTCCTCCGTGCGGACCAGGCAGCCGGCTTTCTCCAGGCGGGCCAGCGCGGGGTAGAGGGCCCCGTCGGACAGGTGGCTTCCGGGGCCGTCGAGCTCGACGATGCGGCGGCGCAGCTCGTAGCCGTGGAGAGGCCCGTCGTCGAGGAACCCGAGGATCTTGAGGGTGAGCACGAACCTCAGATACATCGAATCGACATAAGCGAATTGAGAGCTGTCGGTGGTTGTGCATGACGGACCGTGTGCGTGCGGAAGGGAGACTCTAGGCGTGAGTTCTCATGAGGCCCCCGGCGTGGCCCATACAGCCAGCACCATTGAGTTCGACGCTGTGACCAAGCGCTATCCCGCGCTCGCCGGTGGGCGTCGTGATGCCCCACCGGCTGTGGAGTCCTTCTCCGCCCGCGTGCCCGCGGGCACGGTCACGGTCCTGCTCGGCTCTTCCGGATGCGGCAAGACCACGCTGCTGCGCATGGTCAATCGCATGGTCGATCCCACCGAGGGCCGCATCCTGCTCGACGGCGAGGACGTGCGCGATCGCGATCCCGTCGCGCTGAGGCGCTCTATCGGCTACGTCATGCAGAATGCGGGCCTGCTCCGCACCGCCGTGTCATCGACAACATCACCCTCGTGCCCCGCCTCGGCGGGGCCGATCGCAGGAGAGCCCGTGATCGTGCCCTGGGTTGATCGACATGCTGAGGCCTGGATCGTGATCTCGCTCAGCGGTATCCCCCACCAGCTCTCCGGCGGACAGGCCCAGCGCGTCGGGTGGCTAGGCACTGGCCGCCGACCCCGGTGTTCTGCTGATGGATGAGCTCTTCGGCGCAGTCGATCCCGCTCGTGCGCCGTGAGCTCAGCGCGAGCTCATCCGCATCCAGAGCGGATCTGGCCAAGACCATCGTTTTCGCCACCACGACGTCGATGAGGCCCCTGCTGCTCGGGCGACGAGATCATCCTGCTGAGCGAGGGCGCGCATTTCGCGCAGAGAGGGGCACTGGCGCCGAGCTCGTCGCCGACCCGCCGATGACTTCGTCGCGCGCTCCTCGGCCTTGATGATTCCGAGCGTGCGCTGCGCCTGCATGAGATCGCCGGACGACATGTGGTTCAGGATGCGGTTGACGAACGCTGGGCGTCCTGGATGCCGCGGAGGATGCGCTGACCGCCGCTCACCCCCACGAGGCGGTCGGCACGTGAACTGGGTGCTCACCAATGCCCCGCTGGTGGAGACCTATGTGGTCGCCCACCTCCTGCAGGTGATCCCAGCGATCCTGGCCACCCTCGTCCTGTCCCTGCCCCTGGCGCGCCTGGCGCAGCGAGTGGCGCCCTGAGGGTGTTCATCGTCTCCGGCTCCTCCCTGATGTACGCCATCCCCTCCCTGGCGCTGTTCGTCATCCTCCCGCTCATCCTGGGCACGGGGATCCGCGATGTCGCCAATGTCGTGGTCGCCCTGACGCTCTACGGCATGGCTGTACTCGTGCCGGCCACCGTTGAGGCGCTCGAGGCCGTCGATGATCGGGTGCGCGATGCCGCCACTGCCGTGGGCATGGGAGCGGCGCGGCGCTTCCTCACCGTCGAGCTGCCACTGGCCGCCCCTGCGATCCTGGCAGCTTCGGGTCGTGACCGTTTCCACGGTCTCCTTGACGACTGTCGGAGCGGTGCTGGGCGTGCCCAGCCTGGGATGACTCTTCACCAATGGCTTCCAGCGCGGTCTGACCGCAGAGATACTCACGGGCCTGGTCGTCACGGTGCTGCTGGCCGTCGTTCTCGACGGGCTGGTCGTCCTGGGCCGGGAGAGTGCTCATGCCCTGGACCCGCCGAGCAGGCCTAGCCCGAGGCCGACCGAGAGGGCGTATGAACTACCTCAGAGCACCATCGATTATGTCCTCGAACGCCGAGAACTGGACCGGTGCCATGGGCCTCGGCGCTCTTATGACCCAGCACGTGGGCTACTCCCTGCTGGGAGTGGGTGTCTCCGCGCTCATCGGCGTGCCGCTGGGATGGTGGGTCGGTCACACCGGCAGGGCGAGGTACTGGCGTGACCGTCTCCGGGCGCTGTGCGCGCCCCTGCCGACGCTGGGCCTGATCACTTTGTTCGGGCTGGCCCTGGGCATCGGTCTGCGTGCGCCGCTGCTCGCACTTGTCGTCCTGGCCCTGCCCAGTGTCCTTGCGGGTGCCTACACCGGCATTGAGGCTGCAGATCGTCTCGCCGTCGATGGTGCTCGTGCCAGCGGCATGAGCGAGGCCCAGTGCTCACACGTGTCGAGATCCCCTCGGAGCGCCTCAGCTCGTCGGCGGACTGCGGTCGGCCAGCCTCCAGGTCATCGCCACCGCCACGCTGGCGGCCTACACCGGTGCAGGAGGACTCGGCAGACTCATGTTCCTCGGCCTCAAGACCCAGGACTACACCAGCATGCTTGTGGCATCTTTCCTGGTGGTTGTCCTGGCCCTGGGCCTCGAAGCCGTCTTCAGTCTTATTCAGCGGGCCGTCGCACCGGCTGGCACGCGCCACAGGAAGGACTCCTGATGCTCCCCACCACCCGCCGTCGCCTCCTCGCAGGAGCCGGCCTGACTGCTCTGACGGGCTCCCTCGGCGCCTGCGGGCTCGGCAAGGATCCTTTCGCCTCCGGAGATTCTGACGACTCGGCATCCGGTCCCATCGTCATGGGCAGCCAGCAGTACTACTCCAACGAGATCATCGCCGGATCTACGCCCAAGCCCTGGAGAGCGCAGGCTACGAGGTCACGCGCGTCTACCAGATCGGACAGCGCGAGGGTCTACCTGCCTCAGCTCGAATCGGGCGATATCACCGTCATTCCCGAACATGAGGCAATCTCCTCCAGTACTACGCCAAGGAGCCGGATGCCACCGACGCCGATTCCGTGCGCGCTGAACTCTTCACGGTGCTGCCCCAGGACCCTGACGATCCCTGGAATCGGCCGAGGGCCACCGACCAGGACTCCTATACGGTCACTCGTGCAACGGCCGACGCCTACGGCCTGGCCTCCATCGCGGATCTGTCCCAGCTGGGGATCCCGTGAAGGTCGCCGCGAACTCCGAGCTCGAGACTCGCCCCTACGGTCCCAAGGGATGCTGTCCACCTACGGCGTGAACATCGAGATCGATCCCGTGGAGGACACCGGAGGTGCGCTCACCGTCAAGGCCCTGACAGACGGCACTGTGGAAGCGGCCAATATCCCCACCGCCAGCACGACCCTCGTGGACAACGACCTCGTCCTGTTGGATGACCCGAAGAATCTCATCCTTCCCGGAGCACGTCACCCCGCTGGTGCGCAAAGAGCCTCCCAATTGGCGCCGCCCAGGCCTCTGATGCGGTGTCGGCGCGCTTGACTGCCGAGGAACTGCGCGCCCTCAACGCCCGCTCCACCAAGGAGCAGCTCGAATCCGCCGCAATCGCTTCCGACTGGCTCGCCAAACAGGAAGATGCGGGAGGCGGTGGTCCAATCTACTTTCAAGCGATCGCGTCTCGATCCTGCTCGGGACCGGCGCCCGAGTGACCAAGGGCCGGGGCGGCCCAGGCTGCGATAATGCCTCGCGCTGAGCAATACAGAGCGCCAGGATGAAAGGCGCGAGCGGGTGCCAGCTGTACAGCGCGGTGGCCGTCGCGGGCGCGAAGATCCACGTCGTGGCGCCTGTGGCGTTGAGGATCCCGGCTGCCCCGCCCTGCTCTGCGGGGCTGACGGCGAGGGAGCCGCCGGCGGTGAAGCCCGGCCCGACCAGACCACTGGACATCCCGATGGTGAAGGTGCTGCTGCCATGAGCCATAGAGCCGGGGCCAGGGCGAGGACGGCGAGTGCCACTGCCGCCATGGTCACCCCGGTGCGCACAGGCGGCCGGGCCGCCACCCCAAGCGCGGCACGATGAGCAGTTGGGTGAGCATGGCTCCGGTCGCATTCGCCAGCAGCATGACGGCGGTCAGGGCTGATGGCGCGCTCGAGTGCCAGGTGCAAGCGGTCTTGGACGATGAACCCGGCGATGATCTGGACGACGCCGGCGGTGAAGAACATGCCGAAGGCCGCCCCGATCCATGGCAGGAGCCTGGCATCGACCATGAAACTCGAGGAGGCAGCGGCGCGCCGCGACCATGACGATCGAAGTCTCGGCACCCCTGAGCCGCAGTACGGGCGCGATCTTCTGTCTTCCGGATGGACGTCGTCTGCCGTTCGGTGTGTGCGCTGCCCGCTGCATGGCGTTGGTCGTCCCTCGTGACGCTGCGATGGATCGTTCCCTCGCGGACGGTGCGCAGCGCGCGTCGTCCTTCGGGGATCGCGACGATCGCGATTCCCAGCGCCACCAGGATGAACAAGGGGTGGCGTGCACGGGGCGTAGATCGACCATGCGCCCAGCGCACTGGAGAGCAGCGATCCGATGACGATGCTCAACTGCACTGAGCCGGAGAAGGCCGCCATGCCTCGCACGCGAGGAGGCTTCATCCGTGGTCAGCCTCGGCGATGAGGGCCTGTCCGGTCGGCGGGAATCGCCGCGGTCGCGGATCCGAAGAACGGGCCCCGCGCGGCCACTATGCCGATTCCGGCGGCCGTGGCTCCTAGGGTGACCGAGGACGCGAGGCCGACGGTGGCGCTGAAGAGGCATCCCGCGCCGAGGGCCAGGCACAGGGAGATGAGCAGGACGCGCCGTCGGCCCCAGGAGATGGATCGCCTGCCCCCAGAACTGGGACAAGAGCGTCACAGCGAGCGCGGCGGTCGATACCGCCAGCCCGACGACCCACTCGCGTAGCCCCTAGGGCGCGCGCCAGCGGTGCGATCGAGGTATTGGACATGTTCTGCGCGACGTAGTGAACAAGCAGATGGCAGCAGGGCGCGCAGTGTCGCATGGGCGTGGGTGAAGCGCCGAGAGAGGCGACGAAGGGGAATGAACACGCCCGTGGGATTCGGGGAGAGCACTGTGAGACGTGGGGCGGCCGGACGCGAGCACCGCGCAATTCTACCGCTTGCAGATGTCTACAAGTGACGCCAGACCTCCACGCGCCAGCGGGCATCTCCGGATACAGGGGCGCCAGGTGCCCGGGGCGTCGGAGCGTTCAGGGTCGATGCGCCACTCCTCGGTGGAGATCGCCGGCGCCCGTACCAGGGGCGGATTCCGGCAGGCCCCGGTCGCGGGCGCGCTGTGCGGCGTCCAGGCCCAGGACGCTGACCACGAGCACATCGGGCAGTCCTGCGGCCATGGCCTGCGCGTAGACGTTCCCGCCGCCGATCACCCACAGCCTGGGCAGCCCGGCCGCCTCATCGGTGCGGGAGTCCTCTCCGAACTCGGCGGACAGCCCTCGGGCGGCCAGTGATAGTCCCTCGTTCAGGCGAGAGGCGGACAGTGCTCCGGGTGCCCGCCACTGACGGTCGCGAGTGAGCACCACATTGCGCCTTCCGCGCAGGGCGCCCCCAGCGAGATCCCACGTGACGCGCCCCATCACCAGGCCGCAGCCCATCGTCATGGCCTTGAAGTGCTGAAAGTCCGCGGGCACGCGCCAGAGCATTCCGCCGTGCGCACCGAGAACCCCGGTGACGTCCTGCGCCCAGATCATGCCCAGGCCGCCGACGGGCGGTACCGGGACCGTTCTGGGCAGATCCCCCTCATCCATGACGGGCCTCGCTCGCGCGCGCACTCACACCGCCCGCACTCACACCGCTACCGGCGCTTTAATCGCGGGTGATGCGCGTAGCCCTGCGAAGCATCGATGTCCTCCATGGCGTAGGCATCGATCGACTCGGCTGGTGCGAGGCGGAGCGTGGGGAACGGGTACGCGGCGGGCACTCGAGAGCTGTCTCGCACCTGATCGACATGGTTGTCGTAGATGGGCAGTCGCCCCTCGGTCCATATCAGTTCGCCGACTTCCAAGTCCGCCTGCTGAGCGAGCATATGGGTCAATAGGGGCGTAGGACGCGATATTGAAGGGAACGCCCAGGAACAGGTCGGCGCTGCGCTGATAGATCTGCAGGCTCAGGCGCCCCTGCGCCGTGTAGCACTGGAAGAAGGCATGACAGGGAGCCAGCGCCATGGCATCCAGGTCCCCCACGTTCCAGGCTGACACGATCATGCGTCGCGAATCCGGATCCTTCCGCAGAGTGCTGATCAGATCCTTGACCTGATCGATCGCCTCGCCGGAGCGAGTGGGCCAGCTGCGCCACTGCGAGCCGTACACAGGCCCGGAGTTCGCCGTCGGCATCGGCCCATTCATCCCAGATGGTGATTCCCCGCTCCTGGAGCCAGTGCACGTTGGTGGCTCCCTGGAGGAACCACAGCAGCTCGCCCTTGACGGCTTTCATGGCTACGAACTTGGTGGTGATGCGAGGAAATCCGACACTCAGGTCGTAGCGCAGTTGACGGGCGAAGACCGAGCGCGTGCCTGTCCCGGTGCGGTCGCCCTGGGGACGCCGTGGGTGAGGACCTCGGCGAGGAGCTCCTCATAGGCGACATCGACGCCGTCGGGTGCTTCCAGGCCCAGAGCGGCCAGAGCGGGATAGCGATCCATCGGGCTCACGCGTCGATCACTTCGGCATGGTCGGCATGGTCGGCGAGCTGGGCGGCCGGGCCGAGGGCGGAGCGGGCGCCCTCGATGACCTGGTTGGGCCAGGGCCCTGCCTCCGGTCCAGCCGATGGCCGCGCCGATTCCGAAGGGGATGAGGCGCCCCAGCGCCAGGGCCCCGCTCTTGCTGGCCATCCGCTTGGCCATTCGCCGCGTGAGCTCCTTGTTGATGGTCTTGACCGTCGGCAGCGGCATCTGTGCCAGGTACCGCGCCGCCCAGAACAGGGTGGTCAGTCCCAGCGATCCCTGGATCGCCTCGGAGCCCTCGCGTCCGAGCAGCGCGGACATCACCAGGGCGCGGCGCTTGTCCGTGTCGATGACGCGCAGCCCCTGCAGTTCGGCGACGGTGAGTACGTAGGTGACCGCCGACGCCAGGAACACCGCGGTCTGACCGATGGTCAGCGCCGTGGCCGTGCCCGCGCCCACCGCTGGGAACGCGGCTGAGGCTCCGACGGCGCCTGACGACAGGCCGGCCTCGGTCCGGAACCGTGAGGCGGCCATCTCGACGAGTTCGGCATTGTCGGCGCCCGGACGGTCGTGTCGCATACGGGCTATCCGCTCCTCGATGCGGGCGGCGGGGATGTCCAGCGCCTTGTCGAGCGCGCGTTCGAGGCCGAGCGACTGGCGACGTTCTTCGATGCGGCCATGGGGTACCTCCTGGTGGTGCCAACGGGGCAACGGCTACTGGAGCCGGATCCTGATCCGGGCTTCTAGTCCTGGTCGTCGAGCAGGTGCAGGCGCACTCCGGCGCCCTTCTCGATGGTGTGGCCGACTGTGCAGGCGCGCTCGATGGCGGCCTCGACCCGGCCGGTGAGGATGTCTCGCTGCTCGGGGGATAGAGCGGCGAGGTCGGCGATGACCTGGACATCGAAATCGGTGTAGCGCTCTTCCTCCTCATTCTTCAAAGTTGCCACGATGACGTTGGCCTCGAAGTCATCGCCCAGGGCCTTCGCCAGGCGGTGATCCGCTGACAGGGGTGTTGCAGGTGCCCAGGGCGAGCTTGATGAGTTCGCCGGGGAGAACTCGCCGGGGTCCCATGCCCTACGCGCACCTGCGCGCCACGGGCGTTGTGACCCGAGATACTGACGGGTGCCCGGTGCGCTCGGCACACGGAGTTGGTCTCGGTCGGTGTGATGACCTCAGGGTGCTCACTCATGGCGCGATCGTGTCACGTCGCGGGCAAGACGAGCTGAAGGCACGCGCGTGGCGGAATGCGCTCAATCAGCATCGAGACTGCTGGGGCGACGGCGAGCAAAGATGCTCAGCCTCACCCCAGCGGGCTCGACGGATCTGTTTCAATGGGACGTGTGGCCGCCCTGGGCAAGCATCAGTGCTCGGCCAGCCAAGCGGCAGCGCGCGCTCCTCATCGGCGACGGCGCGGGTCGGTCTGGACATCGCCTTCTCCTCGATCTTGTGTCCCACCAGCGGGACACTGACGTTCAGGTCGACCTCAATGGTGACCTCCCAGTGGCATTCTCGCCGGCAGGGCGCATCGCGGTGGTGGCTCCGGCGTTGACCGGCGCGCCCTTGAGGTGATAGTCGATGTCTCCGGTGCGGGCGCGCCGTCGTCAGCGGGCTCGCCCCAGGACTCCGCCAGGGTGAAGGAGATGGTGGAGCGCACGAAGCGCTTGGCGGCGGCGGGGAGACGGCTGGGCGGAACGGACCCGGCGATGGTGACACGAAGCCCTGGCCGCGGGCGGCCACGTCCACGGTGGCGTCTCAAGCCCGAAGCGGTCGATACGGCCGCGCTGGTAGTCGGAGTCGGAGAGCATGGTGGCAACGCGCTGGGGATCGGCTGGGTAGGTCGTGGAGATGGTTTTCTTCATGGGAGGATCCTGCCATGAGGACCGGTCGCCGCGCCGCCGGTAACATCGGGTTGTGCCCAACCTCCTGTCTCCCTCGACCCGCGGCTCCATCGACCTCCCTGCTGCAGATCTCGACTGGCTCCACCAGCTCATCGCCGATTGGCAGGTCATCGCCGATCTGTCGGTGTCCGACCTGATGCTGTGGATTCGCACCGACACCGGCTCGCCCTTTTCGCCGCCGCAGCGCATTGCCGGCCCGCCACCGGGGCCACCGTCCACCTCGAGGACGTCATCGGTCGGCGCATGCCCGCTGCTCGCGAGGCCGTGGCGCTGGAGACGCTCACGAGCGTGCAGGTCGTCGTGGCCGCGGATCCGGAGTGGACTGGCACGACTGCTGTGCGGGAGGAGTACGTGCCGGTGGTGCGCGACAGCGAGCCGATCGCCGTCGTCACCCGGGAGACCTCCGTCGGGGTCATGCGCGGCGGGCGAATCGTCCATCAGGCCCAGGAGGACCTCGCCGATGCCCTGTGCCTCATGATCGCCCAGGGCGCCTTTCCGATTCGCGGTGCGGCCACCGGGGTGCGTCATGGCACGCCGCGCGTAGGAGACGGCGTCGTTCGCCTGGATGATGACGGCACCGTGGTGTACGCCCTCGCCCAACGCGCGTTCCTGCTTCTACCGTCTGGGACTGACCGACGATATCGACGGGCGCGTGCTCGCTGAGGCCGTCACCGCGATCATCCCCGAGCGCACGCCCGTGGAGGAGACGATGGCGGTTGTGCTCATGGGACGCCAGGCCTGGCTGGCCGAGGTCGAGGCCAGCGGCGTCTTCCTGTCGATTCGCTCCATACCCCTGCGCCGCGACGGCGACGCGCACCGAGGGCGCTGCTGCTGGTGCGGGATGTCTCGGAGATCCGACGCCGCGAGCAGGCGCTGCTCAACAAGGACGCCACCATCCGTGAGATCCACCATCGCGTCAAGAACAACCTGCAGACGGTCTCCGCGCTGCTGCGCCTCCAGGGACGCCGCGCCACCAGCGATGAGACGCGCGAGGCGCTGGCCGAGGCTGAGCGCCGTGTGGCCACCATTGCCACGGTGCACGCCGCCCTGAGCCAGAACGTGGACGAGACCGTCGACTTCGATGAGGTCTTCGCCTCGGTGCTGCGCGGTGCTGCGGCCGTGGCGACCGCCGGCGGTCGTGTGACCACGCACATCGAGGGCACCTTCGGCGTGGTGCAGGGCCGACGCCGCTCAGGCGCTGGCCACTGTGCTCGCCGAGCTGGTGACCAACGCCGTCGAGCACGGGCTCGAGGACTGCGATGGGACCGTGACCGTTACCGCCGAGCGCGACGGTGATGATCTGACCGTCCATGTGATCGACGACGGCGTCGGCTTCGAGCCCGGCACGGTGATGACGGGACTGGGAACCCGGATCGTGAGCACCCTGGTGCACGGTGAGTTGCGCGGCATCATCGACTGGCAGCCCGTGACTGATCCGGCGCGGGGCGGTCACGGCACCGATGTGGTGGTGCGGGCTCGACTCGCCCCCTCATGATCGCGACGATAGGTGATAGCGACTTGCTCCCATACGAGACGCCCGTCGGATCATCAGAGGCGACGGGCGTAGCGGCTGCGCGAGGGCGGGTGAGGCGTCAGGAGGAGCGGCGGGCACGAGCTGCCCGGCGCTTGAGGGAGCGGCGCTCATCCTCGCTCATGCCTCCCCACACACCAGCGTCCTGACCGTTCTCCAGGGCCCATTTCAAACAGGTGTCGACGACCTCGCAGCGGGCGCACACCTCTTTAGCCTCGGCGATCTGGGCGATGGCCGGGCCGGTGTTGCCGACTGGGAAGAAGAGCTCCGGGTCAACCGTGAGACATGCTGCCTGGCTGCGCCAGTCCATGAGGGCTCCCTTCGAGGGCTACGTACCGCGACCGCTCTGCGCCCGTTGTCTCGAGTCATGTGAGGATGAGCAACAGGCCGTCGCTTCCTGAGGAAACTTTCACACGCGTGCGCAGGTGTGGCAAGAGTTCAACAGTGAGAGGTGCGTCGACAGCCTGTCATCATGCTCACAGGCGCGAACCTTTGATTCTGAGCGCTTCGAGACCATGGCGCGGCTCGATCTCAGTCAGCGGCCTTACTGGCGTCATTGGTGACCTGAAGCGGAAGCGCACTCGTTCTGGAGATCAGGACCCTCGCCCCGGGGCCGTCAGCGCCCTGCGGATCGACCATCGGCCTCAGGGAGCGCCCCGCCGCTTGTGAGGCCGGGCCGATTCCGGGCCACAGCACAACCAGGTCGCCGCGCTCGCGCAGAGTGGCCAGCGGGCCTCGATAGGTTCCCACGGCACGATCAGTGCTTGCCGAGGCCAGGACCGAGCGCCCGGCCCGCAGGGCCTCCTCCACCTGGGCATGCACGGCCGCCTCGGCCGATGTCGAGGTCGTCGACCACCAGGATTTCCTCGTCCGATATCTCACGTATCTCGCGGCGACAGCGCTGTAGCGCACGCAGAGTTGTCGTACGGCCCGACCCCGGCGGCCCGATCACGAGCACGCATCCGCGGGGGACCGGCAGGGGCAGCGCGTCGTCCCCGCCCACTGCCCATGTTCCGGGAGCGGGCGGCACCGCACGGGGATCGTGGCCAGCCGATGCGTCGGGCGCGCCGGAGCCCTCCTGGGCGCGCGCGGAATAACGACCTGGGCGGTCAGGGGCGTGCTCCGCATCGGTGGCTCCGTCGAGGATCACGCCCCGTCCGGGGCTCGAACCCGTCACCACTCCGCGCGGCAGACCCGCGACTGCGGCCTGAGCGGGCTGCGGCGCTCCGAGCACCAGGTGCAGTCCGATCCGGGCTGCCCACCTGCCCGGCCATGGCCAGCGGAGCGGTCAGGACCAGCCCTGTGCGCGTTGCGGGGGCCGTGCGCACAACGATCTCGAGCAGGGCCTGCCCCTCACCCGGGCCCAGCACCTCGTCCACGGCGGACGTCATCGCGTCGACATCGTCGATGACGAGCAGTTCGCCGGCCAGCTCCCCGGACACCGCGAGCGACCACAGTCGCGCCAGACGCCGCGGATCCTCCGGTCCGACAACAGTGTCCCAGGCCAGGACCGGTGATCGCCGCCAGTTGAGGGGCATCGCCCCCTGCCACGCACAGCGATACCGCTAGGTTCGTCTCCAGAGCCGAGGTCACCACTGTGAGCGCCGTTGTCGTGCGCCCCGAGCCCGGTGAGCCGAAGACTCCTAGGGCCGGTCCACGGACCAGCGCCAGTGCCCCAGCCGTTGCTCCCGGGGTGGTCGGTGGCGGCCAGAATCGGACCGTCGGCAGGGGCTCGTGGCCGGGCCCAGTGCCGCCGCTTCTTCCGCACTGATGGACGTCGGCAGGGGCGGAGCCCAGGGCGCCACGGCGGGAGGAGTTCTTGGTGGCGGCACGCACCTCGGCCACGAGCGCCTCCAGGTGCGACGTGCTCCCGCACCAGGGGCTTGAGCCGGTCCGCCCTCATCGGCGGGATCCGAGCCCACGACCAGGACACGCCCGGGATGCGGCTCGAGGGGCTGCGGCGCCGTCGTGACCCAGGACGTCACGCAGTCCCCGCATCAGGACTCTTAGGCATACGCGCAGCGTCGTATTGGCACGAATGACCGGTGAAACTGCTCCTGCGGGCCGCTGTGGCAGGATCAGGGTGGATTCTCAGGCTGCGGCCCTGGGGCGGCCACACGCACGAGGGGAATCCAGGATATCAGGGATGCTGACTCGCGAGCGTGGCGAACTCGTCGACCACCACGACGAGTCTGGGTGGATGCCTGGACCGAGGGATGTCGAGGCCTTGTCGGGCCCTTCGCCGGGCCCATTGTTGAGCTCAGCGCCGTCACGTCCTTCGCGCCGGCCCGCCAGAAGCCGCTCACGGCGCTGCACTCAGCCTCCAGGGAGGCGAGTGCCCGGGCGGTCGCCGCCGGATCGAGGTCGGTGAGCACCCCAGCGGTGTGAGGCAGATCGGCCAGCGGCGAACGCGGCCCTCCTTGTAATCGACCAGAATCAGGGGCGAGGCGCGAGGGCGGCAGATCGAGGGCGAGCTGGAACAGCCAGGCGATCAGCAGCTCGGACTTGCCCGATCCGGTTGTGCCCGCCACGAGCGCATGCGGGCCGTCACTGACCAGATCGGCGCGCACCGCCCCCTCGCCGCGGATTTGGCTGCATTCGGTTCATTTGGTGCATTCGGCGCATTCCGAGCTATCGCTGCAGGGCGTCGGGCCCACTGCGGGATCTGCTTGAGAGCGCCAGTGCGCCCTGATCCCGTCACGATCCACCCTTCCGGTGACGTCCTCCAGAACGACGTCGTCAGGGTAGCGCGCTGTCATCGAGAGCGCTTTCCGCGGTGATCCCGATGAGCTCGCATGCCGCCTCCACCAGCGATCGCTCAGGATCGGAAGGTTCGCCGGGGCGGCGCGCACGGTGCCGGCTCGCCCTGGCGGGGCTCCGGAAGCGACCAGTAGCTCCGCGCGTGCACGGCCGCCTCACGACCCCAGACGAGGCGATATCCCTGGTCGGTCACGGTGATGCGCGCTTGTCTCTGGCTGCAAGCTGGGCGATCCACCACCGCGCCGCGGTCTGTGCGCCTGGGCCGGTCAGCGCCGTGCGCTGGCCGGGGGACAGGTCGAGCAGCTCAGTGCGTCTACGGTGCCATAGCCAGGCGGAGCGCGGACCCTCGGCTGCGGCGCTACCCGCCCGGTCATCAGAGTGCACGGCCAGCGACAACAGCAGGGAGGCCGGGTCGGGTGTCCGCTTAGCCAGCCTGTTCCTCTTGTCCTCCTGCTGCGGCCGTGATCGCCGCCGGAGCATCGACCCCAATCGCATCACGGCCATCAACACCATGGGCGCCATGGCCAGTAACCCCTCGTATGCGCCCCGCCCCGTCATGCGCGCGCGGCAACCGCCACGATGAGGAGTGGGAGCATGCCGGGAATCATCGCCATGCGCATCCAGCGGTTCCGGGAGCGCTTGGCGGGGGCTGGGACCGTGAGGTTGCGGGGTCGGCGTCGCAGCTCCAGGACGGTGTCGCCCACCAGGATGAGCGCGCCTTCACGGCAACGGGCTGGGCGGGGCTCCCAGCCCTCGCCACCAGAACCGCCGGCGTACACGGGTGCCGTTGGCCGATCCGGCATCGTTGATGCGTACCGCCCGAGCTTCGACAGTGACCGTCAGGGTGGCGCCGCGATACGGCGGGGTCGGTCAGGACCTCGCCACGGCCGAGCGCACGCTTTTCGTCGGCACCGGCAGGATCAGTCCCGCATCCGGTCCGCGAGTACTGCCAGATGCCAGAGTCGCGATAAAGCATCTTTGGCAGCCCGAGTGCTCGCATGCGGCACCTCGACCGCCGATTCGCATCGGGGCTGTGAGTGAGGGCGGCGAGGGGAGGACGAGGGGCATGACATGAGAGTGACCCAGCCGGTGCACTGCGCGCAGAGGGGTTGTGATCGGGGAGCCCTGCTTATGCACGAACATGGCTTTGTGGAGCCCGGGTGCGCGGATGCCGCCGTCATCATCCGGCCTCGAGTTCCACCGGGCTCTCGGCGGCTCCGATGACCCCACGATTACGACTGCTGATGCCGTTGTCCTGAGCGTGCCACGGATGAGCCTCTCACTGATGGGTGCGCAATCCACATCGGGTTGGGATGAAGATGATGTCCCTCATGACTGATGATCCGCCGGACAGGTCGCGACGATGCCCCCGCTCTGAACTCCGTTCCCGTGGCTGCCCGCACCCGTTGGACTGAGCTCGTAGCGAGATCGAGGCGCCCGAGACGCCTACTACGTCGCCGTAGACGCCCAGAGTCCTTGGTCAGATGCCGAATACGACGCGATGCTACCGCGAACTGGAGGCCCTGAGGCGCGCACCCGGCACTGGTCCTGCCTGATTCCCCGACACGGACGGTGGGCGGACGCCGCCACCGACTTCGCCGAGGTCCAGCACCACGAGCACCTTTACTCCCCTGCAGGATGTCTTCAGCCTCGAAGAGGTCGAGAAATGGGTCGAGCGCATCGTGGCGACGACTGAGCTGCCTGATTCTGAGCTGCCCGCATGACCGCCGAGGTCAAGATCGACGGCCTGGCAGTGGCACTGACCTATGAGCACGGCGTGCTGACCCGTGCTGCAACGCGCGGTGACGGAATCGTGGGCGAGGACGTCACCGGTAACGTGCGCACCATCGATTCGGTGCCGCTGATCCTGGCGGGGGAGTCTCACCCCACGCTGCTGGAGGTCCGCGGCGAGGTCTACTTCCCGGTAGAGGAATTCAACGCTTTCAACGAGAAGCGCCGCACGGAGAATCTTGAGCGGCAGGCCCAGGGACTCCGTTGCTGCAAGTCTTCGCCAATCCCCGCAATGCTGCGCCGGCTCTGCTTCGGCAGAAGAATCCTGCGGTGACGGCCTCGCGCCCTCTGGCCATGATCGCTCACGGTATCGGTGCCTTCATCTCCGGCCCGGGGAGGAGCCGCCGGTCGAGCAGCATGAGTGGTACGACCTGCTGTCCCGTTGGGGACTGCCTGTATCCCGGTACAACAGGGTCGTGCGCGGGCGCGCCGAGCGGGAGGCCTACATCGCGCATTACTCGGACCATCGCCATGATCTCATCCATGAGATCGACGGGATCGTCTTCAAGCTCGATTCGCGCCTCTCCAGGCCGATCTCGGATACGTCCCGCGTTCCCGGTGGGCGACCGCATACAAGTACCCGCCCGAGGAGGTGCGCACGCGCCTGCTCGACATCGACGTCCAGGTCGGGCGTACCGGGCGCGTCACCCTTTCGGAATCATGGAGCCGGTGCTCGTTGCCGGGTCCACCGTCTCGCGCGCCACGCTTCATAACGCCACCGAGGTGGTGCGCAAGGAGTGCGCATCGGCGACCTCGTCGTGCTGCGCAAGGCCGGCGATGTCATTCCTGAGATCGTCGGGCCCGTCACTGAGGCGCGTGACGGCACTGAGAGGGCTTTCAGTCATGCCCGAGCACTGCCCTTCATGCGGCACTCGCTCGCTCCGGCCAAGGAGGGCGATGTCGACCTGCGCTGCCCCATCAGCGCGCTCCCTGCCCGGCCCAGTTGACCGAGCGGGTGGTTCACATCGGTTCGCGCGGGGCGCTTGACGTCGAGGGTTTGGGCGATGAGGGCTGCCGCCGCTCTGACCCAGCCGATGCAGGGCGCGAGGAGGCTCCCCAGGCTCTAGCCGCCGGGCATTTCTTGGAGACTGAGAGAGGCAGACTGCCATTCCCGATGCTGAGATAGAGGCGCTGCCGCCCTCGGAGCGGATCGATGCGGCGCGTCGACTCCTGGAGAGCGCGGGTGTGCAGGAGCAGTCCCCAGTGCTCACCGGAGAGGGAGGCCTGTTCGACGTGGTGGTTGACGATCTGCGCGAGGTGATGGTCTACCGCCGGATCGCCAGGCGAAGCCCACGGAAGACTGGCGTCTGTCTCGTTTCTTCTGGTCCAGCAGAGCTACAACCAGGATGGGAGTGTGAAGAAGCCGACCGCTGCCGGCAAGAACGCCACCACGATGCTCGCTCAACTGGCCGCAGCGGTCACGGCCGTTGTGGCGTGTCCTGGTGGCGTTGTCGGTACGGCACGTGGGGCCGACGGCGGCGCGAGCCCTCGCCGATCGCTTCGGCTCGCTGGAGGCGCTTCGCGAGGCCAGCACGGAGGACCTGTCCCAGGTTGACGGGTCGGGCCGACCATCGCCGCTTCCTGGGGAGCAGTGGCTCGCCGTCGATTGGCATCGACAGCTTCTGGAACGTTGGGCCGCAGCAGGCGTGCGCACTGCTGATGGATCCGCCCAGGCGGATTCTGGACAGGCGCATACGCTGTCGGGACTGACCATTGTCGTGACCGGCACTTTGGAACGCTTCACCCGCGATGGCGCCAAGGAGGCGATCGTCTCGCGTGGTGGCAAGGCCGCCGGGGAGCGTGTCGAAGCGTACGAGCTTCGTGGTCGTCGGCGAGAACGCGGGGTCGAAGGAGGCGAAGGCTCGAGAGCTGGGCTGACTGTCCCTCGACGAGAATGCCTTCGAGCGGCTCCTGGCAGACGGACCCGACGCTGTGACTCCTGGGATCCAACTCCTGGATCGCCCTCTGAATGATCATCTCCTCTGAGGGGCCTCCTGCCTCTTCACTCTTCACGCCGAGATCGGTCCGGTTCCGTGCCGAGATCGGTCCGGTTCCGACCGAGATCGGTCCAAACCCGCTCAGCGCGGAGAACCTGCGGGATCTACTGACGGAGGAGCGCGAGTGCGTGAAAGGGCTTCTGCTGTAGAAATGGCCCGCCACCACAGCATGGGCGGCGGGCCAGTTCCAGTGTGATGATTCGAGACGAGTCGAGTGAGAAGGCGATTCTGAGGATCAGCCTCAGAAGTGACTGGTGACTGTCGTGCCCTTCTCCGCCCAGTTGTAGATCCAGTGGGCCTCATCCACCGGCATGTTGAGGCAGCCGTGCGGAGTCGGAGTACCCGAAGCTGCCCTCCAGTACGCGCCGTGGAGTGCGTAGCCCTGATAGAAGTACGAGATCCACGGCACGTTTTCTCGGTCTCGTAGTTCGAGCCATCGGCATTCTCCCCGCGCATCGTCTGCGTCTCGTTCTGCTGGTAGATGCGGTGAGGTGCCGGTCACGGTCGGAGTGCGGCTGCGCCATCCACGACGCTGACAGGCTCTGCCGGACGACCGTGGCCCCTCGTAAGCGGTCACGGTCTTGCTCGACAGGTTGATATCGATCCATTTCTCGCCGTCGGTGGCCTGGTAGGGCAGGGTTCTCCGCACCAGCGGCGATCTTGCGCTCCTCCCAGGTTGCTTTGAGCTCCTTGGTCTCGAAGGAGCTGAGTAGGACTTCCCGCCGGAGAGCGCGTCGACGATACCCTCTCATCGACCGTATCCGCGTTGGTGACCTCACGGCCGTCGACCGCGTCGACGCTGATGGCCACCTCCTTGCCCTGCGCGAATCGACGTTGCGCTTGCCGGTGACCGGCTCCTCGTTGACGTCCTCGACCTGAGCGTCGACCCACCCGAGACCTTGCTGCCGTTCACGCTGATCGTCGGAGCTGCGGACTCGCTTGCGGTCACCGTGATCCACGAGGCCTTCGTGGCATTGTCGGCGGGTGTAGGACTCGTCGTCGGCACCGGTCACTGTGACATCCTGCGTCACCCACCCATTGGCCTTGTCGGCAACAGTCTGCGCATCGGCATCGGAGACGGCGGGGGCCTTGGTCTCGTAGGTCACCGAGACGTCGGCGGACGACAACGAGGTCGCAGCGGTGGCGGCGGCATTCTTCAGGGCATCCGAGTCCACGCTGGTGCCCTCGGAGCCCGGTGAGACCACGAACGTGGTGTTCTCTGTCGTCGAGCGTGATGCTTGCATTGCGAGCGACGGCCTGATCCGCCGGGATGAGGGACTCGGCGTAGGCCGTGGTGACGGAGTCGTCGGTGGTTGTGACCACCGTGACCCGCCCATCGGACAAGAGGGGCCGTGAAGCGGTCCGGCACGCCTCACCGCGTGCCATCACCGTGTCGGCGGTCGCCTCGGCATCAATGGTTGTCCCCAGATCCGCTAGCGTGGCGGTGGTGGTCACATCCCCGCTGATATTGACGCTGGCGTTGCCGGCCTTGTTCTTGATGGCGTCGACGATGTCGTCGCGGCTCATCCCGGCGACGTCCATCCCCGCGACCGTCGTTCCGCACGGCGACATCCTCGTAGTGGGCCGCGTAGGCGTATCCGCCCGCGCCGACGCAGACCAGCAAGAGCGCCTGCGCCGGCCAACATGGGCCACCGGCGATGGCGCTTGGCGGAGGCGATGTGAGGCGGCTGCCTGCAGGAGCGACGGGGCGGCCGCGGGGGCTCGAAGCCGTTCGAGGGAGCCTCGGCGACGGGTGGCAGCCCTGCGAATCCGGGGAATCCTGGCTCCCTCTCATGAGCCCCGGGGGCGGGCGCGATCGCATCGGCCGCGACCGGGTTGCTCTCAGCCGAGCCGCTCTCGGCACCACTGGCGGGCGTCGGCGTTGTAAAAGGCCGACTCGGGGGTCGGCCCCGAGCTCGGGGACTGTGAGTTGGGGAGCGCAGGGCCGTGGCTTCAGCGGTTGAGGGAGGGCTCATCACGGTAGTCGCGCCGTAGGAGGCGCTTTCGGCGGATATGTTGCCTCCCGCTGACGCCTCTGACGCAGGCGCATCGTTCGAGGCGGCATCTCCTCGACCACCGGTGGCGAGCCAGGGGTGAAAGTCTTCCGTAGGCATTGATCCTCGTCCTGAGCAGCGCGCATGCGGCCGCCCTGTCATGGCTCCCGTCCGGTTCTGAGAGCTTTGGGCTCCATGACAGCGGTCGGTCGTTGGAATGTCAACGGTAAGTACTGCCCATGTCGCGTGACCTCACGCATGAACGTTGAAATTACAGCGTTCCGCAGATGAAATATCCCGGTGAGAGGTGCTTGTGCGACACGCCGTTGTCAGGTTCGGCGCACTGGCGCCGACCGGTCGGGGACTGCTCTCACGATGTGTCCGGATGGGGCTGCGGCTTGGATGCACCCGGATACACTCTGCCCATGTCTGCCATCTCCTCCGACGAGGTCGCCGTGTTGCGGCGCTCGCGCGGGTGGCGCTGAGCGAGGAGGAGTGACGCGTCTGGCCGGCGAGCTGGACGCCGTCGCCTCGTCCTTCGCCCGGGTCACCAGCGTTGTGACGCCCGACCCGCCGCCTCGCACCCCGTGCCCCTGAACAATGTGCTTCGAGAAGACGCACCCGGCCCGACGCTCGACGTCGATGAGCTACTCTCCGGCGCTCCCGCGGCCGAGGACTCCATGTTCCTCGTCCCCCAGATCCTGGGGAGGACTCCGCCTCATGAGCACCACCGGGACGAATCCACTGATCCGCCGCTCGGCCGCCGAGGCAGGCGGCCGCCCTCGCGGCCGGGAGGTCTCCCCGCGAGAACTCACCGCTGCCCACCTGGAGCGCATCGAGGGCGGTCGACGGCGCCAGTCACGCCTTCCCTCGACATCGATGCCGAGCGGGCCCTCGCCCAGGCCGACGCCGCGGACGCCGAGCGGGCCGAGGCGGCCCGGGACGGCCGTCAGATGCCCGAGCTCACCGGCGTGCCCTGTAGCCGCTGGGCAGGACCTCATCGTCACCCGCGGGCAGGGTCACCACTGCCGCGTCCAAGATCCTCCAGGGCTGGGTGCCGCCCTCACGACGCCACCCTCGTGCACGCAACCCTGCACGCCGCTCGTACCCCGATCCTGGGCAAGACCAACCTGGATGAGTTCGCCATGGGCGGCTCCACCGAGCACTCCGCCTTCGGCCGGACCTCCAACCCGTGGGACCTGGGCCGCATCCCGGGGGCTCCTCAGGGGATCGGCCGCCGCCGTCGAGGACGTCTCGAGGCGCCGCTGGCCGGCACCGACACGGGCGGATCGATCCGCCAGCCCGCTGCCGTCACCGGGACCGTGGAGTCAAGCCCACCTATGGGACGGTCTCCCGCTTCGGCGTCATCGCCATGGCGTCCTCGTTGGACACCCTCGGCCCCATGGCCCGCACCGTGCTGGACACCGCCTCCTCCACGACGTCCTGGCCTCCCACGACCCGCTGGACTCCACCTCCCTGGCAGACGCGCCGCGCGGCATGGCCGGAGTCGTGCGCGCCGCCCAGAGGGGACGCGACCTGAGCGGGCTTCGCGCGGGCGCTCATCGCCGAGCTCGACGGCGGCGAGGGCTACCGACGACGGCGTCGTCGCCTCTTTCCACAGCGCCCTGGAGCTGCTCCAGGCCGCTCGGGGCGCAGGTCGAGACCGTCTCCCTGCCGCATCTGGAGTACGCGCTGGACGCCTACTACCTCACTGCCCGCCGAGGCTTCCTCCAACCTGGCCCGCTACGACGGCATGCGCTACGGCCTGCGGGTCGAGCCCGCCGAGGGCCCCGTCACCGCTGAAACCGTCATGGCGGCCACCCGCGGCGCCGGCTTCGGCGACGAGGTCAAGCGGCGCATCATCCTGGGCACCCGATGTACTGTCCGCCGGCTATTACGATGCCTACTACGGCCGGCTCAGAAGGTGCACCCTCGTTCAGCGCGACTTCGCCGCCGCCTGGGACAAGGCGGACATCCTGGTCTCGCCCACTGCCCCGGTGACGGCCTACCGATTCGGGGGAGAAGGACGATCCTCTGGCCGTGTACAAGCTGGACGTCACCACGATCCCGGCGAATCTTGCGGGCGTGCCCGGCATGAGCCTGCCCTCGGGGCTGAGTGACGACGGGCTGCCGGTCGGCTTCCAGATCCTGGCGCCGCAGCGGGCCGATGACCGGCTCTACCGCGCCGGCGCGGTCCTGGAGGCCGCACTCGAGGAGACATGGGGGCGCCGCTGCTGTCGCGGGCCCCCGAGCTGGAGGAGGCACGATGAGCCAGACGCTGATGGACTACGACGAGGCGGTGCGCCGCCGACCCGGTCCTGGGACTGGAGGTGCACGTCGAACTGGGCACGGCCACCCAAGATGTCTCGACGCCGCCCTCAACATCTTCGGCGCGCAGCCCAACACGATGGTCACCCCTACCTCGGTGGGGCCTGCCCGGCGCACCGCCCGTGGTCAATGCCCGGGGGTGGAGTACGCCATCCGCATCGGCCTGGCACTGGGGTGCGAGATCGCCGAGTCCTGCCGCTTCGCCCGGAAGAACTACTTCTACCCGGACCTGGCCAAGGACTCCAGACCTCCCAGTCCGATGAGCCCGATCGCCCACGATGGGTGCCCTGGAGATCGAGTTGGAGGACGGCTCCTTCTTCACGATCCCGATCGAGCAGGCCCCTACGGAGGAGGACGCCGGAAGAACACCCACGGGGCGGTGCCGACGGACGCATCGAGGGTGCCAGCCACTCCCTGGTGGACTACAACCGCGCAGGCGTCCCCTGGTGGAGATCGTCACCCGCCCCATTGAGGGGCGCGGGTGCCAGGGGCCCCTGAGGTTGCGGCAACGTACGTGCGCACTCTTCGCGACATCTTCCGGGCGCTTGGCGTCTCCGAGGCGCGCATGGAGCGCGGCAATGTGCGCGCCGATGTCAATGTGTCTCTGCGCGAGTCCCCGGACGGCCCTCTGGGACGCGCACCGAGACCAAGAACGTCAACACCTTCCGCGGGATCGAGCAGGTAGTCCGCTATGAGATTCAGCGCCAGGCCGCGATCCTCGCCGCCGGAGGCGCTATTCAGCAGGAGACTCGCCACGGTCAGGCCGATGGCACCACCCGTGCCGGTCGTGTGAAGTCCGATGCCGATGACTATCGCTACTTCCCGAGCCGGATCTCGTGCCCGTGGCGCCCAGCCGGGAGTGGGTCGAGACGATTCGCGCCTCGCTCCCTGGAGATGCCGACCGCCAAGCGTCGTCGTCTCAAGAAGGAGTGGCGGCTGGCCGACGATGAGATGCGCGACGTGGTCAACGCCGGTGCACTTGAGCTCATTGAGGCCACAGTGCTTGCCGGTTCGAGCGGTCAGTCCGCCCGCAAGTGGTGGATGGGCGAGCTCGCCCGCGCAGCCAAGGATCGTGAGGTCTCCCTTGAGGAGCCGCTGGTATCGCCGGAGCAGGTGGCCGAGCTGCAGGGCCTGGTGGATTCCGGGCGGCTGACCGACAAGCTGGCCCGCCAGGTGCTTGACGGCGTGCTGGCAGGCGAAGGCGGGCCGAGCGCAGTCGTCGAGGCGCGCGTGGACTCGAGGTCGTTTCGACGATTCGGCTCTTCTGGCCGCCGTCGATGAGGCCCTGGCGGCTCAGCCCGATGTTGCCGAGAAGATTCTGAGGCGGCAAGGTCGGGCGGCGGCTGGCGCGATTGTGGGTGCGGTCATGAAGGCGACCCGTGGTCAGGCTGATGCCCGGCGTGTGCGTGAGCTCGTGATGGAGCGGGTTGCTCGTTAGATCAGTTGCGATCCGCTCCCATATATCGCCGTCACCGAGATCGTTTCTGGCTCCGCATCGAGGCCGGTCAGATGCGCCTGGAAGTAATCGATGCCGCTGTGGGCCGATGCGTCTTCCGCGCGAGTTCTGTGCGGGGCGCGTCGGCCTCACGCGCTGTCTCATGGAGCGGTCCTCCCGGGGCCTTCCAACTGCGCACTGGCGATAAAGTTTCTTCGTCGAATACCGACTGCTACCGACTGCATGATGACTCGTGCCCGGTCCGCCGACCGGTCTCCGTCCTCCCGAAGGAACACATATATGGCTCAGCCCAGCCCCAGTTACACCGTTGCCCCTGCACTTGGAGGTCCCTGCCTCGCAGAAGGCCGTCACGACCCTCGTTGACACCGCCTCGGCGACCGGCGCGATCGTCAACGGCGTGGATGTCGCAGACACCGACGGCGATACGCTCGTCGTCGACCTGACCGCCAGACACTCGAGACTCCAAGCATCGCGCCGAGCTTGTCGAGGGCTCTCGGCGCGATTGATGGTGTGGTCGTCCACAATGTCGGTGATTCCACGTTCGCGGCCCATGTTGGTGGAAAGATCTCAACGGCTTGAAGTACCCCATCCACAACCGGCGCGACCTGGCCCGTGTGTACACCCCTGGGTAGTTGCCCGCGTGTGCAAGGCGATCTATGACCACCCCGAGCGTGCCCGCCAGCTCACTATCAAGAAGAACACGGTCGCCGTTGTCACCGATGGCACTCGCGGTTCTGGGCATGGGCGACATCGGTCCTCTGCCGCCATGCCGGTCATGGAGGGCAGCGGCCGTGCTCTTCAAGCAGTTCGGCGACGTCGATGCCTGGCCCGGTCGCCCTGGATACGAAGGACCCTGAGGAGATCATCTCGATCGTCAGGCGATCGCCCCGGCCTACGGGGGCATCAACCTGGAGGACATCGCTGCGCCCAAGTGCTTCGACATCGAGGCACGCCTGCGCGAGGAGCTCGACATCCCGGTCTTCCACGATGACCAGCACGGCACCGCGATCGTCACTCTTGCGGCCCTCATCAATGCCCCAAAGATCGTCGGGAAGAAGATCGAGGATGTACGCATCGTCCTGTCCGGCGTCGGTGCTGCGGGCAATGCCATCGCCAAACTCCTGATGGCCCACGGAGCCACCGATATTGTCGGCTACGGCCGTACGGGGGCCCTGTCCAGCGAGGACACCGAGGGCATGAACGAGCACCGCAAGTGGCTGGCGGAGAACACCAACCCCGCAAGGTGACCGGATCCCCTCAAGGAGGGGCTCAAGGGGCGCCGACGTCTTCATCGGCGTCTCCTCCGGCAATCTGCTGGAGCCCGCTGACCTGAAGGCCATGAACGAGGGCGCCATCGTCTTCGCGATGGCCAACCCGACGCCCGAGGTCGATCCCATCGGAGCGGCGGACTGCCTGCCGTCGTGGCCACCGGACGCAGCGACTTCCCCAACCAGATCAACAATGTGCTGGCCTTCCCAGGGCTGTTCCGCGGTCTGCTCGACACGGGCATCACCAACATCTCCGTCGAGCTTCTGCGGGCTGCGGGCCACCGGCATCGCCGGTGTGATCGAGGAAGACGAGGTCAAGCCGGTCTACATCATCCTGGAGCCTTCGACACCCGTGTCGCCAGTGCGGTTGCTAAGGCCGTCCGCAAGTTCGCCGAACGGTGAGTCTGAGTCGATGAAGCGCCGTTGAGGTCGGACGGTCGGACCGGCGGATACGCGCGTACATCGCTGTTTCTGCGTCGCAAGTGATCGTCTCAGGGCATGTGCTTGCAGGTGGGCTGCTTCGGAGCCGCCGACACCCGTCCATCAGATGTCGGCCAGATGCCGGCGTTATTGTGGCTAGCGTCCCCGGTCGGACGGTGCGTCCGACCGGGGACCGTCATACATGCTCGACCCGCCACAGAACATGTCGGACGTCATAGATGAAGGCCGTTGACCGTTTTGTCGTCAATCCATTATCGTACTCCGCGCTGCCGGATGCGTCACTAGGGCGTCGATGGCAGTGCCGGGGATCCTGCAGGGATGGCTCGAGCGTGATGTCGCACGTTCGTACCAATGGTCGGGACCTCTTGGGAGAGCGGGATCACGGATTCTGGATTTGACCAAGAGAAAACGACCTGCCTAAAGTATTCCAGTCGCCTTGAGTGATCAGCAGGTAAATTTTTCATCTGCTTGTTCTGCTTTGTGGGTGTGTTGTTTGAGATCCTCGATAGTGTGTTTGTTTTTGTGCCATTTTTGTTTTGTTTTTGGTTTTGGCCTGGCCTTTGTTTCTTTTTGGGGTTGGTTGTGGTGTCTTCTGGCTGTGTTGGTTGGGGGTGTTGTGGCTGGCTGAGGGGTGGGGTGGGTGTTTGAATTGATTTGGGTCTGGATTGGTTTTCTGGGCTATTGGAATGGGCTGCGTGCTGACCTTAGGTGGCTTTTTGGTTGTTTGGGTTGGTGTGGTTTGTTTTTGGTTTTTGGAGAGTTTGATCCTGGCTCAGGACGAACGCTGGCGGCGTGCTTAACACATGCAAGTCGAACGGGCCTTGTCCCCTTTTTGGGGTGGGGTTAGTGGCGAACGGGTGAGTAACACGTGAGTAACCTGCCCCTCACTCTGGATAACCGCTTGAAAGGGTGGCTAATACGGGGTGTTCTGGCCTGCTGCATGGGTGGGTTTGGAAAAGATTCGACCGGTTTTGGTTGTTTTGGTGGGGATGGGCTGCGGCCTATCAGCTTGTTGGTGGGGTGATGGCCTGCCAAGGCTTTTGACGGGTAGCCGGCCTGAGAGGGTGGGCGGTCACACTGGGACTGAGACACGGCCCAGACTCCTACGGGAGGCAGCAGTGGGGAATATTGCACAATGGGCGCAAGCCTGATGCAGCGACGCCGCGTGAGGGATGGAGGCCTTCGCGTTGTGAACCTCTTTCGCCAGTGAAGAAGGTCCTGCTCTTTGTGGTGGGGTTGACGGTAGCTGGGTTAATGAAGCGCCGGCTAACTACGTGCCAGCAGCCGCGGTAATACGTAGGGCGCGAGCGTTGTCCGGAATTATTGGGCGTAAAGGGCTTGTAGGCGGCTGGTCGCGTCTGCCGTGAAATCCTCTGGCTCAGCTGGGGGCGTGCGGTGGGTACGGGCTGGCTTGAGTGCGGTAGGGGAGACTGGAACTCCTGGTGTAGCGGTGGAATGCGCAGATATCAGGAGGAACACCGGTGGCGAAGGCGGGTCTCTGGGCCGTTACTGACGCTGAGGAGCGAAAGCGTGGGGAGCGAACAGGATTAGATACCCTGGTAGTCCACGCTGTAAACGTTGGGCACTAGGTGTGGGGGGCCTTTTCCGGGTTTTCCGCGCCGTAGCTAACGCATTAAGTGCCCCGCCTGGGGAGTACGGCCGCAAGGCTAAAACTCAAAGGAATTGACGGGGGCCCGCACAAGCGGCGGAGCATGCGGATTAATTCGATGCAACGCGAAGAACCTTACCAAGGCTTGACATGGGCTGGATTGCTTCGGAGACGGGGTTTCCCTTTTTTGGGCTGGTTCACAGGTGGTGCATGGTTGTCGTCAGCTCGTGTCGTGAGATGTTGGGTTAAGTCCCGCAACGAGCGCAACCCTTGTCTCGTGTTGCCAGCACGTTGTGGTGGGGACTCGCGGGAGACTGCCGGGGTTAACTCGGAGGAAGGTGGGGATGACGTCAAATCATCATGCCCCTTATGTCTTGGGCTTCTACGCATGCTACAATGGCCGGTACAGTGGGTTTGCGATGCTGTGAGGCGGAGCTGAATCCCTGAAAAGCCGGTCTCAGTTCGGATCGGCGTCTGCAACTCGACACCGTGAAGTTGGAGTCGCTAGTAATCGCAGATCAGCAGCGCTGCGGTGAATACGTTCTCGGGCCTTGTACACACCCGCCCGTCACGTCATGAAAGCTGGCAACACCCGAAGCCCGTGGCCTTATGGGGAGCGGTCGAAGGTGGGGCTGGTGATTGGGACGAAGTCGTAACAAGGTAGCCGTACCGGAAGGTGCGGCTGGATCACCTCCTTTCTAAGGAGTTCTTAGAACATTGGGAATGCCAGGGGCGGAATGATGTCAGGGCGGCCGTAGCCCGTGGGGGTTGGGGTTGTGCCTGAGGTGGTGCGAAGAACACATCCTGGGCTGTGTTGGCTTTGGGGTGTGTGCCTGCGCCTGTGTGTGTGTGGGTGGGGGCATGCTGTCGGGTTCTGGGGCGGTGCGCCCTGGTTGTGGGCCTGCGTGGCCTGTGCTCTTCTGGAGTGTGGAGGGGTGTGGGTTGTGGTGGGTGGGTTGGTTGTGATCTGTATAGTGGACGCGAGCATCATTTGATTGTCGTTCGTGCGGCATGCCTGGTGATCGTTAGCTTGGTTGTTGGAGTGTGTTGTGGCGTGATGTGATTGTTTTTGTTGAGTTTTGTTTGTTGTGGTTTTTTGTTTGGGTTTTTGTGTGTTGTTTTTGGGCGTTCCGGTGGATGCCTTGGCATCAGGGGCCGATGAAGGACGTGGTAGCTCTGCGATAAGCCTCGGGGAGCCAGCTAGCAGGGCTGTGATCCGAGGGTGTCCGAAATGGGGGGACCCGGCACTTGTTATGGGGTGTCACCTGCATCTGGAATTGATAGGGTGTGGGGGTTACGCGGGAAGTGAAACATCTTAGTACCCGTAGGAGAAGATATTCCGTGAGTAGTGGCGAGCGAAAGCGGATGATGGCTAAACCGTTGTCGTGTGGTGACCGGGCAGGGGCTGCGGCGGCGCTGTTGAGAGCGTCTGTTCTCATCTCTCGCCGGGGTGGGGCGCGTGTGTGGCTGGGTAGCTGAACCGTCTGGGATGGCGGGCTGGAGGGTGAGAGCCCTGTAGGCGGGAAACCTGGTTGTGTGCGTGTAGGGCGTTCTCCCGTTGTAGCACGGGGCTCGTGGAACTCCTGTGAGTCTGCCAAGACCACTTGGTTGCCTGAATACTTCCTGATGACCGATAGCGGATGAGTACCGTGAGGGAATGGTGAAAAGTACCCCGGGAGGGGAGTGAAAGAGTACCTGAAACCGGGCGCCTGCAAGCCGTCAGAGCCTCCCGCCTTGCCTTGTGTGGGGTGGGGGTGGTGGCGTGCCCTATTGAAGAATGAGCCTGCGAGTCATTGCCGTGTCGCGAGGTTAACCCGGGTAGGGGTAGTCGTAGCGATGCGAGTCTGAACAGGGCGGTTGTGAGTGGCGCGGTATGGACCCGAAGCGGGTGATCTACCCATGGCCAGGTTGAGGCGTGTAAGAGCGCGTGGAGGACTGTACCCACCTGCTGAAAACCGGGGGGATGAGCTGTGGGTAGGGGTGAAAGGCCAATCAGACTCCGTGATAGCTGGTTCTCCCCGAAATGCATTTTGGTGCAGCGTCGCGTGTTGCCCGGCGGAGGTAGAGCTACTGGGTGGCTGAGGGGCTCACAGGGTTACTGAGGTCAGCCAAACTCCGAATGCCGTGCGGGTGTGTAGCGTGGCAGTGAGACTGCGGGGGATAAGCTTCGTGGTCGAGAGGAAACAGCCCGGATCGCCGTGCTAAGGCCCTAAGCGTGTGCTAAGTGGGAAAGGGATGTGCGGTCGCGCAGACACCAGGAGGCTTGGCTTAGAAGCAGCCATCCTTGAAAAGAGTGCGTAATAGCTCACTGGTCGAGTGGTCGTGCGCCGACACGTGGCGGGGCCAGCACACCGCCGAAGCCGCGGACCCCAACATGGTCCCTTCAGGCCGGTTTGTTCCGGTCTGGCAGGGCTGGGTGGTAGAGCGTCCTGCACTGGGTGAAGCCTGGGGGTGACCTCACGGGTGGACGGTGCGGGAGTGAGAATGCAGGCATGAGTGGCGATGACTAGGTGAGAAGCCCTAGCGCCGAGAGACCAGGGTTCAGGGGCCAGGCGTCCGCCCTGGGTGAGTCGGGACTGAAGGCGAGGCCGACAGGCGTAGTCGATGGATGACGGTTGATAGTTCCCGTACCGGCGAAGGACCGACCGTGCTGACGCGCGGGTGCTAACCCACGCTGCTGGCCCATAATTGTGGCCGCACCTGACCATGTGTGGTGGGTGGCTGGTGTGACTGGTGGTCTGGGGATCCTCCGTGCTGGTAGGCAAGCGTGTTAACAGGGGTGACGCACAGTGGCAGCCAGCGGGCCTAATAAGCTGGCCTGTTCAAGCGCGAGCCAGTCCCTAGGTAAATCCGGGGCCAGCCTCATGCGTGGGGCGCGGGTGAGGCGTGATGGTGACCGGTGGCCGTGTGCTGCTGGGATAACAGGGGTGATCCTGGGGTGCCGAGAAAACGCCCTGACGCGATGGTCTAGCCGCCCGTACCCGAAACCTGACACAGGTGGTCCGGCAGAGTATGCCTAGGCGAACGAGTGAACTGTGGTGAAGGAACTCGGCAAAATGCCCCCTGTAACTTCGGGAGAAGGGGGCCCGGACCCTGAGCAGCGCCTGCTGAGGTGAGGAGGCCGCAGAGACCAGGGGGAGCGACTGTTTACTAAAAACACAGGTCCGTGCAGAAGCCGTAAGGCGGGTACACGGACTGACGCCTGCCCGGTGCTGGAAGGTTAAGAGGATCCCTCAACCCCAGCCGTGGGGTGAAGGTGAGTTCAAGCCCAGTAAACGGCGGTGGTAACTATAACCATCCTAAGGTAGCGAAATTCCTTGTCGGGTAAGTTCCGACCTGCACGAATGGCGCACGACTTCACTGTCTCCACCACGGCTCGGCAGAATTGCAGTACGAGTAAAGATGCTCGTTACGCGCAGAAGGACGGAAAGACCCGGGACCTTTACTATAGCTTTGGTATTGGCGTCCGCCATGGTTTGTGCAGGATAGGTGGGAGACTGCGAGACCGCCACGCTAGTGGTGGTGGAGTCTGTGAGATACCACTCTGGCTGTGGCGTGCGCCTGAACCTCGGCCCGTGATCCGGGTCAGGGGACAGTGCCTGGTGGGTGGTTGAACTGGGGCGGTTGCCTCCTAAAAAGTAACGGAGGCGCTCAAAGGTTCCCTCAGCCTGGTGCGGTAACCAGGTGGCGGTGCAAGTGCACAGGGAGCTTGACTGCGAGACCGACACGTCAAGCGAGGTACAGTAGGAACTGAGTGATCCGGCGATCCCGTGTGGATGGGTCGTCGCTCAGCAGATAAAAAGGTACCCCGAGGATAACAGGCTGATCCCGCCCAGAGTCCATATCGACGGCATGGTTTGGCACCTCGATGTCGGCTCGTGCATCCTGGGGCTGGAGCAGGTCCCAAGGGTTGGGCTGTTCGCCCATTAAAGCGGTACGCGAGCTGGGTTTAGAACGTCGTCGAGACAGTTCGGTCCCTATCCTCTGCGCGCGCAGGAGGACTTGGAAGGCCTGTCCCTGGTACGAGAGGGACCGGGACGGACGAACCTCTAGTGCGCCAGTTTGTCCCGCCCGGGGCACCGCTGGTTAGCCACGTTCGGATACGGATAACCGCCGAAAGCATCTAAGCGAAACCATCTTCAAGACCAGGTCTCCACACACCACCATGGTGTGAAGGCCTAGCAGACCACTGGGTAGATGGGCCAGACGTGCACGATCGGTAACGATCGAAGCGACTGAGTACCAACCGGACACAACACACACCACCCACGCCACCACACAAACCCGACCCGCGTCCACTATACGCCTACGACCAGCACCCACACACACACCACAACAACAACCACACACCACAACAACACAGACACACAACAACACAGAGACACCCTACAGACACCACCACCCACCACCACCAACCGTGGACGGGCGGACACCCCCACCAATGAGTGGACCGGCAACACCCCCAGGTGGGCTAGCGCACCACACCCACAAACGTTCAGTGGTCATAGCGGGGAGGACACGCCCGGACCCATCCCGAACCCGGAAGCTAAGAACCCCAGCGCTCGTGGTACTACGCCCGACAGGACGCGGAAGAGCAGGACACCACCGAGGCACACATCAGCGCCCTTCATTCCTCGCAAAGAGGAATGAAGACTATTCATGATTTCAACACGACCTGTTAGACGCAACACAGCACAAAAACCACCCCCCAGTTCACCGGCTCTTCGTGTTTGAGGGTGTTGTAGGTGGGGCTTGTCGGCTGGTTTAGGTGGTTGTTGTCAGGTGGTCTTTGAGGCGTTCGGTGTGGATGAGGCTGCGGTTGGTGTAGCTGGTGAGGTTGCGCAAATCAGGGCGATGTCGTAGGTGCTCCGGGCGTCCGTTGATGGCTTGGCGTGGGGGCTGTTGGAGGTGCGGGGGTGGTCGAAGTAGGCCAGGATGTCGGAGGCTCTTTCGGTCAGGGTTCTGGCCAGTGTCTGGATCTCCTTCCAGCCGGTATGGGATAGCCTGTTTCAGGGAGTCGATGAGCCGTTGCATCAGGTACTTTCCCAGGCCCGCCTCCTCGGTGCGCGTAGGCCTGGATGAGGCGCTGGTAGACGCCCCTGACGGCCTGGACCGCAGCGTAGCGATCATCGGCGAACAGGGGCCTGGAGACGCCTGGCCCTGGGAAATGTCCCGTGAGCAGGCCAGCCCCGGTGTGTGAGGTGCGCCGGGCCCCGTGGGAGCAGGTCACCCGCCCGGCCCCGCCGGCCGCGATCACTCGTTGGATGCGGCGGCGGCACTCATCGAGCTTGCTGGCCGCCAGGGACACGACGTGGAAGGGGTCCATGACTCGCCCGGGCTTGTGGGGAGCTCCTGGTCGGCGGCGCTCTCGGGACCCGGTGAAACCGCCCCGTGGCTACCTCGTCTGCCACGCCAGTCCTGGTCGCTGGGAGAGCCAGGTCTTGAGGACCGTCTGGACCGGCCTGGGACCACGTCCAGAAGCCGGGCCGGACACTGCAGTCGCGCACGGGGTCAGGTCGATCATGACGGTGACGCACCGGTCGCCCGCCTGGTGTGGCGCCACACAGGGCACCTCCGCACAGGGCAGAAGCGCGCGGGGAATCATCGACGAGGACCTCCACACCATCAAGCGGTCAGGGTTGCCGGTGATGGTCTGCTCAGCCCGAGTCAGGATTGCGTTGTTGGCGGTGTGCCAGGAGATCCCCAGGGCGGCTGCTACCCGAGGACCGACATGCACTCCAGGGCAGGGGCACCCTCGACCGCCGCGTGGGTCAGCCGGGTCCTGGGCTCAGCCAAGGTGGAGTGTCCTGTCTCCACTCGGCGGCAGTGTGTGCGGGCGAAGCGCCGCAGGCGTACCACCAACTGCGTGGTCTCCACCCACCGGTACGTGGGCCGGGTGCCGGGCCACCGTCCCACGGGATGCTCCCTGAGCGCCGCAGGCCTCGCAGAAGGGGTCCTCGAACCCGATCGGCATGCGGCACTCGATCACCGCGCGCTTGGCTGTGGGGTGCTGGCCCACCGCGTCGGTCCCAGGGCGTCAGCCCGGAAGATCGTCAGATCGGGGCAGGCGAAGGTAGTCTCAGGCACGTCGAGGGTCTCTCGTGACGGTTGTGTAGCTCCATCATCGGAGACCTCGACCACCTGGTGTAACGACGCACCCACCCCGACCTGCGCACCTCAATAGACCCCGCCTACAACACCCTCAAAACACGAAGAGCCAGTTCACCCACCCACCCAGCTCAACGGCCCACCCACAAATCACACGCGAACACCCGCGAGCACAGCCACCCAGACCCTTTCAAGGGAAAGCAGACGGACATCACACCGTAGAAGCCGACCCACGAGCCTTCCGTCCGTGCATGATCTCCTCTTGAGTGCGTCACTATTATGACGTGAGTTCGATACGTACGACCCCTACCATCCGGAACCTGAGCTTGACGCAGACCGACTCATGCAGCAATCGGCAGTTGTGCTCCGCCTAGGCAAGCTCATGCTTGCCAGCGGCGCCGGTTCATACCGTGTGAAGTCGTCAATGGCTAAAGGCCGCCTCAGCGGTAGGACTGGATCGGCACGAGGCCACGAGTCACCAGGCGGAGCTTGTCACCTCGTCTTTCGTTGGCGAGCGGTTCCGCACCGAGACCTGCGAGGTGCGTCGAGTTGGGGTGAACGTTGATCGTCTTGAGGCATTGCGGCGATCGTGCTTTGATCTTCGTGCTCATGAGACCGATGGAGCACCTCGATCGGAAACTCGATGAGATTGAGGGCAGGCACGCCCTCTATGGAGGTTTCACCAATGCAGCGGCTTCTGGTGTGGCCTGCGCAGAGTTCTGCTTTCTCAGCCAGGAGGATGGGTCGAGTGCTCGTCCGTCCTGATCGCAGCCTTCATCGGTCAGTTCATGCGACGTCAGATGCTTAAGCGTCAGTATCAGCACTTCTTCACCTGGATGGTGTGCGGCGTCATCGCCTCCGGGGTTTACATGGGTATTGTGAGCCTGCTTCACATCTTTGGGATTGTTTCGGGCGATCATCAGGGTGGAATCATTTCTGCCATCCTGTTCCTCATCCCGGATTTCCCATGGTGACATCCATGCTCGACCTGGCACGTCAAGATTTTTCCAGTGCTTTATCCGGCGGCTTACGTACTCGTCGTCATGGCTTCGGCGGGTGTGGCTGTGTGACCGTTACCTTCTTGTTCCACTGGGAGGTCGAGATCACCAACTACCGTTGTCCCCAACGGATCCCTACTGCACGTCCTGCGGTGCTTCTGCTCATTCATAGCCGCTTACGGTTTCGCTGTGCTCTTCAACGCTGGGACGAGGCTTCACTGTTGGCGGCTGTCGTCGGTGCTTTGGCCAACACGGGACGACTCATGTGCTCATCGACCTTCATGTGCCGTGGCAGTTGGCGGTGGGACTGGCGGCCGATGATCGGTCTTCTCGCACAGCTTTTCGTCTCCGCGTTTCTCTTTCGCGCGTTGCCTTGTCGGTGCCGGCAGTCGTCATCATGATCCCGAGGGTGCCCTTCTGTCGGGCGATCTCAGCATAACAACCAGACTGTGGAGGCGAGACGAGCTGTCGGGGAAGCGGCAGGAAACCTGACTCGAAAGTCTTCTTCGTCATCACTGCGATCGGAGTGGGTGCTTGCTATAGCGCGAATCCTTTACCGATCGCAACTGGCGTCACGACGTCGATACCTCTGGGCACATCGTCCTGCCGGAATCTCACGGAAGCGCTTCGGGCCCAAGCGCCGCTGAGGTTTCCATCAGAATTTTCCAGATTTCTCCGTCGTTTGCTTAATCACGCTTGCCTGATCGCTCCGTTCCCCTGTGATATGCAGAGCGTGCTTCGCTCATAGGCCGCCGAGCACCTGGGCGATGAAGATCTTCACGATCATGGCCACCGGATAGACCATGGCGTAGCCCAGGGCCACCCGCGGGTCTGCTCCGGTCCGCTCATTAGCGAAAGCCAGAATGGCGGGTTGGGTTTGCGCGCCTCCCAGGAGACCGGACAACCGTGTGCCGCCCATCTTCACGATCCAGCGCATCGAGCTGTACAGGCCCAGACCCACAATGGTGGTCATGATGAAGCCTGTGAGAAGGATCTTCCACCAGTCATCGCCGTTGAAGGCGCTGGCGATCTGCCCACCGGCCTTGGTGCCTGCCTGGGCCAGGAAGATGAGCAGCCCGAGTTCGCTGAGCACCGCCGTGGCGGTGAATGGCATAGCGGTCACGAAATTTCTAATGCGGCCGATCTTTCCGAATATCAGCCCAATGATCAGTGTGCCCGCAGCGGATCCAATGGAGAAAAGTCGCACCAGTGGGCGTGAGGAATTTCCACTCGCCGATGATGATGCCCGCCGCCATGCGCAGGCCGAGGGGCGATCGGGTTGATTCGAGGACAGGCCTCGCGAGAGTCGCCGAAGGGACTTCGATATCTCCGCTATGCGCCCGTGGGCGCCACGACGCGTACACGATCGCCCTGCTGAAGGACCAGGTCGGGTGTGCCCACCATATCCGTGTCGCCGCGGCGGACACGGGAGATTATCGCGCCGAACTTGTGGTCGATATCGAGCTCCGGAGACCGTGATGGCCGGCGAGTCTGGGGTCTGAAACCGTGATCCGTCGGAAAATCGAGGTGCCGCGGTCCTCGATCAGGGAATCGAGGAGCCGTGCCCGAGGGCCGTGATGACCTGGTTGACGGCGTCCTGGGTTCCCACGACGGTGACCAGATCCTCCTTGAAAAGCTTGTCCTCACGTGCTGGCCGCGTGATGGGGCCCTGCTCGCCTCGGCGAAGACGCGAGAACTTCAGTTCTCCCGAGATCGGCTCGGCGATGTCGCCGATCATGGGGCCGTCGGAGCGTTCGACGCGGATGGTGCGGTTGACCAGGGGAGAGGGCTTGTCCTTGTCGCTGCGGCGGTAGCGCAGCGACAAGACAGAAGAACAGCATGCCGATGACGCCGTAGGGGTGAGGCGACCGCATAGCCCACGGTGGCGATCGCAGCGCCGTCGGGGTATTCGGCGAGTGTGGCCGCGTTGCCCGCTGCTGCCAGGGCGGGAGTATTGGTGATCGCGCCGGCGTAGGTGCCGGCGATCATCGGGGCGCTCATCCCAGAGCGCGTCCGATGCCGAGGCCGGCGAATGCCGCGATGATGAACATGAGCATCAGGGCCAGCGGCCCCTACAGCAGTACGGATGACATGGAAGAAGTTGGGGCCGGACTGAATGCCAATTGCGAAGGTGAAAATCGCCAGACCCAGCGTTCCCAGCGGTGCTGGCACTTCGACGATAACGCCTTTGGAGACGCCCGCCGCAGCCAGGGCGATGCCTGCGAATAGCACGGCTGCGGCGCCGAGGCTCACCCTTGACCTTGCGCGCCCAACGAGCATGCCCAGCCCTATGCAGCAGGAACAGGACGAGAACGGAGTTCTCGGCCAGGTGGTGAGAGACCGATGACCACGAGTGAGAAGCCTTCCGGAACTGCTGCTCGTCGGCGCGCAGCGCGAGTATGTACTGAGGAAACAGTTTAGCTCCGGCATCGGTCGTCCCGTGTCCGTCCGGTACGGAGGCATGTGAGGCGCCGGAGGAGAGGCCTTGCGCGGTCCGTGATTCCACGATGTGGGACAAATCCTTCGGTCGTTCGACTCGTATCCTGAGACCACCTACGGTTGGGATCAGCCGGCCGCAAAGGCCGGTTCCGATCACACAGATCGCACAGAGAGGAGGTCGGAGGATGGCGCGCGGCAGCACTCCCTCGGCCCAGGAGCCGCAGGACCGCCTGCTGATGACGGGCGCTCAAGCACTTGTACGAGCGTTGGAGAAGGTCGGCGTCACCGATATCTTCGGCATGCCCGGTGGGGCCATTCTGCCCTTCTACGACCCTCTGCTCGCCAGCGAAGATTCGTCATATACTCGTGCGCCATGAGCAGGGTGCCGGACATGCTGCTCAGGGGTATGCCATGGTCACCGGCAAACCGGGCGTGTGTGGGTCACCTCGGGCCCCGGAGCCACGAAACCTGGTTACTGCCATTGCCGATGCCCACATGGATTCCGTGCCGCTTGTGGCGATCACCGGTCAGGTGGGCGTCAAAGCGATTGGCACCGATGCCTTCCAGGAGGCCGACATCGTCGGTGCGACGATGCCTTTCGTCAAGCACTCTTTCCTCGTCACCACGCCTGAGGAGATTCCGTGCGTGTGGCCGAGGCCTTCCACATAGCCGCAACTGGTCGCCCGGGCCCCGTTCTGATCGACGTCACCAAGAACGCTCAGGAGGGCATGGTCGAGTTCCGGTGGCCGAGCAAGGTCAATCTGCGCGGCTACACCCCGCCGGGAAAACCGAACCAGCGTCGTGTCGCTCAGGCCGCCGAGGTCATTAGCGCTGCAGAACGGCCAGTGCTCTATCTCGGCGGCGGATTGAACCGTGCGGGGGTTCCAACTAATCAACTCACCGAGCTGATCGACGTCATCGGCGCCCCTTTCGTGACGACGCTCACGGCGCTTGACGTCATGCCCACGGATCACCCGCTCAATCTGGGAATGCCCGGGATGCACGGCACTGTGGCCGCCGTCGGCGCCCTCCAGCGCGCTGACGTCATTGTCACCCTCGGCGCCCGCTTCGATGATCGCGTCACCGGCAAACCGGATACCTTCGCGCGCCGCGCCACGATCGTCCATGTCGACATCGATCCGGCCGAGATCTCCAAGGTCCGTACTGCGGATGTGCCGATCGTCGGTGATCTGATCGACGTTGTCCCCGCACTCGCCGCGAGCCTGTCGCGCGCAGTTCTCCGAGGAGCCGCGGACCGAGATCGACCAGTGGCTCACCGAGGTCGCCCATATCCGCGCCACTTATCCCACTGGCTGGACCGATACGGATGACGGCCTTCTTCAGCCTCAGGAGGTCATCACTCATCTGGACAAAGCCGCCGGCGAGGATGCCATCTGGGTCACTGGAGTCGGCCAGCATCAGATGTGGGCGGCCCATTACCTGCACTTCTTCCGGCCGCGCTCCTGGCTGACCAGTGCGGGTGCGGGCACTATGGGCTACGGAGTTCCGGCAGCCATGGGCGCCAAGGAGGCGTGCCGGATCGTCCGGTCTGGCTTATCGACGGCGACGGCTGTTTCCAGATGACCAACAGGGCTGGCCACCTGCACGCTCAACAACATTCCGATCAAGGTGGCCATTATCAGCAACTCCTCACTGGGCATGGTGAGGCAGTGGCAGACGCTGTTCTACGGGCAGCGCTATTCCAACACCGACCTGCATACCGGGGCCGGCACTCAGCGCGTCCCCGATTTCGTGAAGATGGCAGAAGCGTACGGGGCCGTCGCCTTGCGCTGCGAACGGCTCGAGGACCTCAATGACATCATCGCCCGAGGCCAATGCCATCAACGACCGCCCCGTCGTCATCGACTTCATCGTCTCCGCGGACGCTCCAGGTGTGGCCGATGGTGGCCGCAGGCGTGTCCAGCATGACGAGATTCAGCACGCTCGGGGCATGAGCCCCACGTGGGAAGAGGAGTGAGACCGTGAGCGAGAAGCACACGCTGTCCGTCCTGGTGGAGAACAAGCCCGGCGTGCTCACGCGCGTCTCGGCGCTGTTCACCCGCCGCGGCTTCAATATTCACTCCCTGGCGGTAGGGCCCACCGAGCACGAGGACGTCTCGCGTATCACGGTGATTGCTGATGCCGAGGGACCTGCCATGGAGCAGGTGACCAAGCAACTCAATAAACTGGTCAATGTGCTCAAGATCGTCGAGCTCGATCCGGCCACGTCCGTGGGCCGCGAGCTCTCCTCATCAAGGTGCGCGCCGATGATTCCAATCGCACCGCAGTGCTGCAGATCGTCGATCTCTTCCGTGCTCACGTTGTCGACGTGTCCCCGACCTCGGTGATCATCGAGACAGTCGGTTCGGAGTCGAAGGTCAGGGCACTGCTGGAATCTCTTGGTCCCTACGGGGTCAAGGAGAGTTGTCCAGTCCGGTGCCGTCGCCGTACGCGCGGGCCGCGATCCATCACAGATCAACTCAAGGAGAAGTGACAATCCATCATGGCAGCTGAGAAGTTTTACGACGATGATGCCGATCTGGCCGTCATCGAGTCCAAGAAGGTCGCCGTCATCGGTTACGGTTCCCAGGGGCATGCTCACGCTTTGAACCTGCGCGACTCCGGTGTGGAGGTTGTCGTCGGCCTGCGTGGGGCTCTTCCGCCGTGGCGAAGGCGGAGGAACGTGTCCGTCAAGCCGATCGCCGAGGCGGTCGCCTGGGCCGACGTCGTGACGGTCCTGGCTTTCGACAGGTTCAGGCCGAGCTCTGCAAAGCGGAGATCGAGGCCGAACATCAAGCCCAGATCGGCCCTGCTGTTCTCCACGGGTTCAATGTTCACTTCGGTTACATCAAGCCGGCAGCGGATATCGACGTCGTCATGGTCGCCCCAAGGGGCGGGCACACCGTGCGTCGCGAATTCGAGGCGGGGCGCGGGGTGCCAGTTCTCGTGTGCGTCGAGCAGGACTCCTCGGGGGAGGCCTGGCCGTTGGTGCTGTCCTATGCCAAGGCCATTGGCGGTACGCGCGCCGGTGCCATCAAGACCACCTTCCGCGAGGAGCGAGACCGATCTCTTCGGCGAGCGGGACGTTCTGTGCGGTGGCCTGTCCAGCTCATCCAATACGGCTACGAAGTGCTCGTGGAGGCCGGATACCAGCCCGAGATGGCGTACTTCGAGGTCTGCCACGAGATGAAGCTCATCGTGGACCTCATTAACGAGGGGGGCATTTCCAAGCAGCGCTGGTCCTGCTCCGACACCGCCGAGTACGGCGACTACGTGTCCGGTCGCGCGTGATCACCCCGACGTCAAGAGCACATGAAGAGGTTCTGGCCGACATCCAGAACGGCTCCTTCGCCAAGCGCTTCGCGGATGATCAGGCCGCCGGCGCACTGAGTTCAAGCGTCTCTGCGCGCCGAGGCAGACTCACCCGATCGAGAAGACCGGCCGGGAGGTCCGCGCCATGTTCTCCTGGCGATCCGAGATCGACACCGACTACACCGAGGGCTCCGTTTCCCGCTGAGAGACCGGGGTTCATCGCAATCCCATCGGTCTGAGCGCACAGCGTTGACCGCACACGACGTCCCCGGCAGCGTCCCGCTGCCGGGGACGCCCGTCATCATAGGTCCGGGCCTGGCCGCGGTGAGCCGCCATTGCAAACTATCGCGACGGTACAGCATCACTGAGAGATTCGCCGGTATGCGGACTCGTCTCGCGATCTGGTTCGCTTCGTGCCCTGTGGGCATGACGCTGGCCAGATCATCAAGCTCGCGGTGATCCCGGGTGACGGTATCGGCGAGGAAGTCGTGCCCGAGACAGCTCACGGTTCTGGACGCCGCCCTGGAGGAACGGATGCCGAGATCAGTCGCGCCGCTTTCGACCTTAGGTGCCGACCGGGTGGCTTACACTGCAGCTACGCTCACCGACGCCGATCTTGGGGCGATCAAAGACGAATGTCATCCTCCTGGGTGCTGTCAGCGCGACCCCTCGTCTCGGCATACTCGAGCGCGACTACCTGCGCTGCGTTTCGCCTAGATCACTACGTCAATCTGCGTCCATCCAAGTACTACCGGGTGTGCCCACACCGCTGGCCGCTCCGGTGATATTGATTTCCTGGTCGTGCGTGAGGTACAGAGGGGCCTCTGTGCGGCAACGGGGGCGGTCGCGCGGGCACCCGCAGAGATCGCCACCGGTGAGCGTCAACACGACCTACGGGGTGGAGCGCCTTGTGCGTTACGCCTTCGAGCGACTCGAAGCGTCCTGCCAGGCATCTGACGCTGGTCCACAAGCTCAACGTCCTCGTTCAGTGCCGGCCACCTGTGGCGCCGTACCGTTGAGGCCGTGGGGCCAGTACCCCGGTGTCCGTGGACTACAACCACGTTGATGCCGCCACCATCTATCTGGTCGCTGGTCGGCCGCTTCACGGCGTCGTCAGTGACTGACAACCTCTTCGGCGACATTCTCACCGACGAGGCCGGCGCCGTCACCGGCGGCATCGAGCCTGTCCGCCGAGCAACATCAATCCCGACCGGGCGCTTCCCTCCATGTTCGAGCCCGTTCACGGCTCCGCACCGGGATGCTGTCGTCCGGGCGGGGGCAAGGCCGATCAACCGCCACCATCAGCGCACCGGTCGCCATGCTGCTGGGGCACATCGGGCAGCCGGTCCGCTGCTCGCGTACACATGCCGCCGTCGATGCCGACGCATGGCTGCACGAGCGGCGAGCCAACGCGGCTGGAACACCGCTGGTCCGTTCCACGAGCGAGATCGGTGATGCGATCACCGCAGGACTTCGGGCCTGAATCGGTTCCTCCGCCGCTTTGGAGGTCGTCCGGTGGGCGCGGCTCCGGACTCGCGCCTGTTATCCGACGTCCTGCAGATTCACGCCGGAATCGGTGGTCGGTCACGATCAGGAGGGCGCTCGGAACGGTCGGTATGCGAGAAGAGCCATTTGACGCCGTGCAGCACGGCGGTGACGACCGCCATGCCTGAAACCCGCGGCGCTTTCGCCACCTCCAGCTCTCCTGAACGCCGTTGGCCCGCCGCTGCTGTCGCCGTCCCCGACGCCAGCCAACTCTTTGCCGGACGCTTCCTCCTGGCTCCCAATCCCGAGCCGCCAGTGAGGGCTGAACGTGTGCAGGCCAGACGACCCTCCGCTTCGGAGCGTCGCTCACTGAATGCGCTGGCGCACGCCCGTTGCGGACGCTGCGATGGGGTGGAATTCGGACGACCACATGAGATCTGCGACCTACGGAGACCTCACGTTGACCGCCGGCTGCGGCCGTGCCGTCTACGCGGGAGGTCTTCGAGGGGCATCAGAGCCTATCGTCATGCCGATGGCGGCATTTGGACCTTCCGACGCCTCGCAGCGCGGCTCGGCTCAATATCTCGGCCGCCGGATGGCGCTGCGAGCTGCCGGAGGACTTCATCGCCTCGCTGGTGGATCTCGTGCTGCCGAATGGCCACTGGGTGCCACCCTCCGGTGAGGGCAGGTCCCTATCTGCGTCCCTTCGTCTTCGCTTCGGCGGCTTTCCTCCGGCGTGCGTGCTGACCGACGTGGTGGACTACTACGTCATCGCTCGCCTTCTGGCGCGTGCTTCACCGGTGGCCTGAAGCCACGTGCATCTGGGTTTCGCCAGAATTTCCACCGATGCGGGTCGAGGCGGCACGGGCTTCGCCAGACCGGGCACGACTACGCCTCCTCGCTGTGCCCAGCAGCAGGCTGCCGCCAAGGGCTGCGATCGGGTCTGCTTCCTGGATGATGTCACGCGAGCACTGCAGCCTTGAGGCTCGGCGGCATAGACATCGCGGTCGTCGGGAATCCATGTTGATGGAACGGTACGCACTCTGGCCGGGACGATTCTGGAGCGCACTCGTTCGGCAATCATTCGTCTGCTCATCGACACTCCGGTCGGCGCGTCGTGGAGGACACCATCAGCTTGCAGGCCTGCTGAGCGACATCGAGGTCGGGGCGAGTCCGCGAGGTCTTCTGCCTGCAGGACCGCGCTGCCGTGGTTGTGCCCTGGGACGACTCAAGGGAGGGTTCGACGTGACCAGTGAGGGCGCAGTGCCGTCACGAGGTGAGAGTTCATGACCGCCTCACCGGCATCCAGTACGGCACGTGTGAACACCGCACAACTGGATGTACCGGCTCGCATGAGCCGTGCGACCACAGCGCTGAGCTGGGTTTCCAGCAGCGCGGGCGGCAGCACGTAACGAATGAGATCGCTCCGACATGCAGGCCTGCTTCGCTGGAGGCCGCTAACAGGTGATTGCGCCGGAGCATGACTGACGCCTCCCGCGTCATCCCTCCCGTCGTCGGCAGCCACACCTCCGGAACCCTGCCGAACCCGCGGAACGCATCATCCCCACACGATGCCGCTTCTCCCGTCCCGGTTCGGTCGTGGATGGAAGATAAACCCACTATTCTCGGTGCTGGGGCACAGTTCTGTTCCTGGTTGTGGGGAACCGCTGCCCGCAGACCTGTGGGTCGGGCAGGCGTTGGGCAGCAAATAGTGGAGACCTTCAGCCGATCCTTTCGCTGGGCCTGACCGCGCGCGCAGCGGGCGGTTCCAGAAGGCAGGAGCCTGCCACGAACTTCTGGTGCTCGGGACGGATTCGCGGCCAGCATCGGTGCGGGTGGTCCTCGCAATGGGAGATCGGCGCCCAGCGTACCACGATACGATCGATCGCCAGTCGTGCGGGTCGGTGAGATCGGAAGAGGCGTGTCCGTGATGTCCATACCGCGTGATTCCTGGTGTGGATATTCCGGTCGTGGGCGGGCCAAGATCAACGCGGCAGCATTCGTGCGGCGGGCCGACTCTGACGATCGAGACCGTTGGAGCGAGCTCACGGGTATTCGCATCGCCACTTCGCGGTGGCCGACTTCGAGGTCTTTCAGGACTTTGACTGACGGATCGGTCCGGTGGTGTGACGATCGATCTGAAGACTCCGCCAGAACCTGGCGGAACAGATTTCTAATGCCGGCGCGCAAGTGTGGCGTAATGGCGAACACGAGCCCTGGCCTACTCACGCGTGAGCGTGAACCACTGCACGTGGAGATTTCGACGGGGTCAGCGAGGCAGCAGGCGTGGATGCGGGCCATCGTGGCCCAGGTCCTGACAACGTGAACTCTCTCTGATCCCGCTGCTCCTCCGCTCCATGCCGGTCACCGGGACGATGGCGGTCAGTGAGGGTTTTCACGATCGATGAGATGCAGGGTCTGGCACTGGGAATGCGAGGTGCGCTCAGAACATCAAGTTCATGACTGTGCCCGCCGTCGCCAGCGCGTCCGAGGGCAGCCCAGTCTATCGTCGAACTCGGCCCGAATCAGGGACCGCCGCTCTTCGAGGCCTTCAGGACGGGCTACCGTCGAGGATTATTTGGAGGCCAATCCCGATGCTGCCGAGCTTTTGCGGCGACGGTGAACTGATAGTGGTCTCGTCTTCCTCCACCCTCGAGGCGGATTAGTAACGACGTATCGCTGATAGCCGAGAATGCGGCGAGGCGGTCGGCTGTCGGCAACAGCTCCGTCCTGTTTGTTGCCGTTCCACAACGTGCATGCGCCATGCGCAGTCAGTTATTCCTGCATCCGTGGGTGAGGCGTAGGTTGCCGTAAGAGTGAGCGGGTGATTTGCGCCCATCTCGTGACTTACAACACTTGCGGAGGAAGAACGGCCGAATGGCCCGAGTCGTGTGGGCGAAGCAAATCGGTTGCGGCATGTGGCTCTGTTGACCGTGCACAACTCTGGAAACTACGGCTCGGTGCTGCAGGTCTCGCGACTCAGAAACGATTGAGGCGCCGGTGCACGCTGCACCGTGGTCGACTTTCGCCGTAGAGGTCAGGGGAGATGAATCAGGTACTTTCGAGAAATCCGCATTCGCATGCTCTCTTTAGCCCTCGCAAATGTGCTCCATGATGCGGAGGCGTGGGCGAGAAGAAAAACATCGGTGTTTCGCGACTTCCTTGCGAAGGGCGAGATATCCGATGAGCATTATAATTATTTCGAGGACCTTATCGTTTGGGTGTCCAAGGTTATGATGCTTACTGTGTGGGATCCGATAGGGTGTGGGATATTGAGGTCGAGGCGGTCAACCATTCTACTATCGTTTCTGCGGATGATGCTCGACGCTTCTCATTCTCCTCGTTTATTGGAATGAGGCGCCCCGCAGGATGAGGAGCACCGTGTGCGTGAAGAGTTGTCTCGTTTCGACGGCTTATCCGTCGGGGAGCTCGAACACAGGGTATCTCATGTCTCTCGGTCTCGAGGCTAAGCGGACACGTGGATCCCACGCTCGCCATTCCCCCCAGTACTGGCGCAGGATATCCTCCGCCCCGCTCGTCAGCGGTCCTTACATTGCTGTTTACACGTCCATCGTAACCCACTACTGGTAAAACGCGGCTTCCCGCATAACCAGCTGATTGCCCTGACGGGATTGATTATTGGAGGACGATCGCATGCCCGGCGCAAAAGCTTTCGTCGCTCCTTCGGTGGAGGCAGTTCGGTCTTGTTAAGAATGCGTCATTCGTTGTCATGATTCATATCACGGTGTTGCTTTTTCGCATATTCGAGACGCAGTTCGCTGCCCGTATCGCCTCCTCGTACGAGTATCCGTCTTCAGCTATTTTTAAACCGTCTGGGGACTGATCGTAATCTTATCCGCGCGGTCGAGCAGGGTTGATGCAGTCGCTCTTCGGTGCGCTGACCTTCAACCATGAACGTCTTGACCGTGACGTCAACGTGCCTTCCGACTATATTCGCTCGCAGGTCTTGGGTGCGTGAGTATTTTTTCGACGGTCCTCTGTTCTTCTTTGTCGGGTTTGTCGGGCGCCGTAAGCTATTCCATGCTCTTGCGTTGTGTGTGGGGACCTTCGGTTGAGGTCGCTGTTGAGAGCTGGTCGTATCCGGCTCGTTACGTTAAATGTATGGACGTCTCGATTCTGCATAGATTCTTGCCGTAGTGCATTTCTTGGGGAAGCAAGTGAGTGGTTGACGCTAAAGTCTGATGCGCGGTTGCCTCTGCGTGGCAAGGACTCTTCTGGCTCCCGCTGACCGGATTCTGCGCCCGTGACCGTCCTGAAGGCGCCTGATTAACCAAGGCTCCGAGGGCCTGTAGAGAACGTGAGGACTTTCTGGAGGACAATATGCCGACATGCATCGGCGTGGGCATTCCAGCCTGTACCGGCCCGTTTTCGGCTGCTGCACCGCGGCGCATTCTGAGGTCCTCCTGAGGGTGCTGGGGCGCCGGGCGCTGATGGTGCGTCCATGAGCGATGTGAGTTCCTCGGGCGACTCGCGTCACCGGCGGCCCGCTCTCAGCGTCGTCACACCGGTTGGCGGTTCTCCGACTCGCCCGACTGCACTCGAGGGGGCCGCTCCCACAGCGCACATTCCCAGTGCCGAGGGCATCGAACGATCGATCTGTTCTGTTATCAATCAGTCACTGCAAGAACTCGAGGTGATCATTGTGCTCAGTGCCCGGGGCCGGTGATAACAACGCTAGTTCAGATCACGCAGTTTCCGCCGCGGTGTCCGTGGCTCAGCGGTTATCCGAGCGGGACTGCCGGATACGAGTCGTAGCTGAGGCTGATATCGCCACCGGCGTGGAGACCGCCGAGCCCCACTGCTGACCGTCCTGGACCCCCACGACACTGTGGCTGCCGGAGCCTACGAGATCATGACCTCGCGCTGTCGAACTCCTGGCTCCCAGGCCGTCATCGGCGCGATGCGTCCTTCGAGAAGTCTCAATCCCGTCGCGGCTGCGCCGAAGGCGTGCACGGCTAGTCGACGTGCTCGATGCCCTGGAGGATCCCCTGATGGAGCGCCTACTGGCCCGCACGGAACTCTGGCGCGCCGCCGTCTGTCCGGACGAGCGGTCATTGAGGCGATAGTGATCAAGGTGCTGATGGCGGCCCGCATGATCGACGTCATCGACTACTGCGTCTTGACGCGCTCTTCTTGCCAGGGACACTCAGGACACTGATGATGGGGCTCTGGAAGACGGCATTGCGCGTGCGCAGCTTGCCATAGTGAGAACTGGCGGCGTAGCACTCCGGCCCTTCTCTTCAGTCGTCTACCGGGAGCGTGGATGCGCGACGAGGTGGTTGATCTGGCCATACGCGCTGTGGAGGCCCCTCCTTACGAATCCGGTCGGCGTCTACGCGACGATGTGGGTGGTCTGCTGCCTGCGGTCAGTGACAAGGCGTGGTCGCTGCTGCCCCTGCTCGATCGCGCGTTGGTATGGGATCAACCGCCATCGGCACGCGCACAGATCTGAGGAGCTGATCGGCTCGCGCATTGAGGACACCACTGCGTGCCCGATCCAGCTGGTAGAGGATCCCCGAGCTCCTTTGCACGCCATTCCGCCATTGTTGATCGAATCGCCGCCTTGCCCGCTGAGCTGCTTACAGTGCACGCCTCGGACCTGCGGCTGATTGCAACGGGCTCGCCGCAGTGGAGGACGCCGTACTGTCTGGAAGTCAGAGGCCTGGCATATGTGCGTGGCCTTTCCTGCGATGATTCGGGGAGCCTGTTCATCGAGGCGTTCGACGACGATGGGGCTCTCGTCGCGAAAGGGCGCGCCAGTCGAGCGCGCACGCGAATGCCGACGTCGAAGCCGATGACCCGTGGCACAGCCATATCAGTGAGGGCTACACCGCTGCTCTTTGGATGGCGGGGGAGCGAGCGGACGGGAAACGGGTGCGACTGCGTGCTGTGCTGACTATTGCCGACAGAACCACTGCGGCCTGGCTGCCCGACCTGCCGGAAGTACCCGATGGGCCAGCCGAAGGACACGGCGCAGGTGGGGGCGTGCACGAAGCGGGCTCAGCGCGACCAGTGGAGGTCACCCTCGACGCCGCCTGTATCGAGGACGGCATTCTGACCCTGGAGGCCGTGCGTCCCAGACGCTTGACCCCGATGATCATCAGGGCTCACTCACAGCGGGGGACTATGAACTGACCGCGCATCGCGTCAGGACCGACGGCTGGAGAGTCGTCGCGGATCTGTACGACACGGCCTTTGCCTCCGGAGAGCATGTGCTGACCTGGAACTCGGGTTCGGAGCACTCCGGCCCGTGTCTGGCCGGCGTCTTCATCAGCGCTACTCCTGTCGAGCTGGCCGGGCACGCCACGCTCCGGCACGGCTGTGCGCGGGGGCCGACCGGCAGGTCGCCCTGACTGTGATGCCCCCGCTGACTGCTTTCGAGCGCTCGAGCTTCGGGCGTGCTCAGCTCGTCTCAGGCCCCTGGGTCTGAAGCGCAGCCTCGTCTTCGAATCCTTCGATGGCCGTTCCACCGGTGAGCCCCCGCCGCCATCCTTGCGGATCTGCTCGCCCATGGTCTGGACGCGCCGGTGTGGTGGACGGTTGCGGACGGTGCGACAGAACGCTCCCGCAGGGCTCGACGCCTGTGGTTCGCGGATCAAGGGGCGTGGTTTGAGGCACTGCGCACTGCTCGCATCATCATCGCCGACGATCACCTGCCTGAGTGGTTCTATAAACGACCCGGTCAGCGCATCATTCGGTTTGGCGCAGCATGCCAGAACAATGAGCGCGTCCCAGACGCCCGGAGCCGAACGGCTCGGCTGTCCTACCGGCGGCTGATGGCTCGTCAGGGTGCCGCAATGGGACCTTCTTCTGCCCCAGACGGATGCTGCAGCCCGCGACTTGCGCGCCTCGACGGGGTACACCGGTCGAACTCTAGTTGTCGAGCAGCCTCGTAGTGATGGCTTGAATGTCGGCCTGCTGGTAGGTGAGGGAGTGCAAAACGACAAGTGCGCGCCTGGATCTTGGATGTCCTGGCCGGCGAGGTCGTGAAATCGTTCGAGGCTGCCGCCGGTCGAAGCGTCGCGCTGGACGACCTCGAAGCCCAGCAGTTCGACGCTCATACCGCGCCGCTCGTCATCCGCATGATTGCCGGCCGGCCGGGCGGCGGACCACGCCTCGTAGTGCTCGCGGGTGTCCCAGCGGTTACGACGAAAATACCGCTTCTCGCCGACGACGGGGCGCAGAAGCTCGAACTCCAGGAAACCCTCGGCAGTGTCACCATCTTCTTCCGGGCTGCGAAACGGCGCTCTATCTCAGCATCGGCGCCTTCGGGGAAGGTCAGTGCGGTGATGTTGACGTAGGTCATGGAGCCTCCTCATTCGGCGATCCGGGCAGGCTCGAAGTACCTGCTCCACGGTTCGGCAGTTACGGCAAGGCGAGCCTACGTTGAACGTGCCGAAGCAGGTACGCACTCTCAAATATGGCGGTTGTGCTCAGGGGCCGAAATAGATGTCATCAGAGTGGCGGTCAGCGAGGCTGCGCTCTCTCAGGATATCGATGATCTGCCCCGTACAGATGGGTCACCGTGGGGAAGTTGGCATGGCCGATCACGATATGCTGCGCCAGTAGCCACTGCCGAGCCGCATCAAGCAGAGTGCCCTCGTCCAGCGGCCCCGAGTCGCCGAACGAGCCGTACCACATGGTTGATGTCGTGTACCCCAGTGAGGCGCACACAGAGTCGGTCCAGTCATTGCGATAGCCGTAGGGCGGTCGGATGAAGGGAGTGCCGGTGACACCGTAGTTGTTATTCAGGAACTCCTCGCACTGGGTCAGTTCTGGAGACGATCCCCGACTCGTCCAACGATGTCAGTCCCAGGTGAGACCACGTGTGGTTGCCCAGTTGCACTTGTCCGGACTCCACCAGCGGCGCCATCTTGTCCTGCAGTCCGTCCAGCCGGGATAGGAGGCTGCAGTGACGAAGAAGGTCGAGACGCACTCCCGATTCCTTGGCGAAGTCGGTGAGGCGTCCACCACTGATGAGTCGGCGCCGTCGTCGACGGTGATCGCTACCGTGTCGCCGACATCGTCAGAGCGAGCCTGTGATGACGGTATCGATCTCGGCGGGTGCTGGCAGCCTCGGCGGCCCGTCCTGGAGCCACAGGGGGCTGCGTGATGGGGTGGTGAGGGCGTCGGGCTCGGGGTCGGTGAAGGTGCGTCCGCTGACGCGGCTGGCGAGGAGGAGGATGGCCTGCTGCCGTATCGTGCGCAGTCGAGCAGGAGGCGAGGGCTGCGGCTGTGCCGGCAGCGAGCATGAGCGATGAAGTCGCGTCGTTGCATCAGGAGCATCCTGAAGTCATCAGTGTATGGATGCGCCTGTGCGGATTGGGGTATTGGGATGGTATTGCGGGATACTGAGCGGTGCGGGCGCTGCGGCGTGCCCTGCGCCGACTTCTACAGGGGACGCCGGGCGCTAGCGCGGCACCGGACGAGGGCGGGGTGGCTGACGGGGTTTGAACCCCGCGACCTCTGGACCACAACCAGGCGCTCTGCCGACTGAGCTACAGCCACCATTGTTGCGAGCGATCCGCAACGAGTCGGTACTTTATCCGCTTGCTCGTGCCGTACCAACCCGGGTTCCGTGCTGCATCACGTGTGCGGCGGCACCGGCACTGGGCCTGCGGGTCTACAGCAGTGATGATGTCGGATGCGTCGAGACCTTCTCGGCCACGGCCTTGCACTCCTCGCTCGTGGGGCCCTCGCCTGCGGGGAAGAAACCTCGCGGTAATGGCTGCGCTCGTCTATCGACTCCAGAATGTCGGCCAGGGCGCGGTGTCCGCCGTGCTTCTCCGGGGAGTGAAGAAGGTGCGCGGATACCAGCGCTTGGCGAGCTCCTCGATCGAGGACATCACGACCCGGTAATGCATAGTCGATCGAGCTCGGGCATGTCGCGCACGAGGAAGGCTTTGTCCGTGCCCTGAGTTCCCGGCCAGCTGAGCTGTGCGAGGTTGAGGGCACCAACGGTCCCGACATGGTCAATACCGCGTGCAGACTCTCGGCCATAGTGAGGGCCGTTCCCGAGCTGTCGAGCAGGCCGGAGGAGGTGTGCATGTCCCGCACGAGGTCGCCCATCTGCTCCAGCGCCGCCGCCGGGGGCCTGATGAGCACGTCAATCCCCTTTCCCGAGGGGCTTGAGGTCGCAATCGGTGACGACGGCCGCCACCTCGATGAGCGCATCCGCGCTCAGGTCGAGGCAGTCATTTCGCGGTCGATCCACAAGGGGTCAGCGATGATCATCTGTCGGCTCACGCTGGCCGAGTGTAGCTGAGCGCCCATGGCCGACCCCAGCCAGCCCCGGGATACGACTGATCGTGATCCCGGGCGCCGTCGCCCGACAGGTTCGAACCTGCAACCATCGGATTGAAGGCCGGGTGCTCTATCCATTGAGCTACGGAGGCGGTGGCCTGCCTGGGCTCAGAGTGAAGTACGGCATGGATAACTTTGACGGGCACGCAGGGGCACTTATCCCCATCGCCGGTGCGTCATCGAGTCCCAGCGAACTTTCGCGCCGGTATCGTTGAGTCAGGCGGGCCTCCCGCAATGTCATCCTGAAGAGCCCCCGTGTCCCCCACTGCGCTAGCCGTGCGTCTGTCCGCGGCCCCCGCCTATGTCCAGCCACAGATCTTCAGCACGCCTTTCGTTGTCGGGCGTCTGCCGGGTGCGAGTTCGTGATCTCCAACTCCTCGATAGTCTCCCGCCGTCACCTGCGAGTCTGCGCCCACGCCTCAAGAGGGTGGCTCGTGGAGAGCCTGTCCGAGACCAGGATGGTGGTCAACGGCCGGAAGATTCGCGGTGCTCGTCACGTCGCCGACTCGCATTCACCTTGCCGACGGATCGGGCCCAGGCCTGGACCTGTTCCGACTCAGGCCCCGTCGGCGGGCCCTCGTCTCGCGCCGATCCCGCTGCGGCCCCGCTCAGCGGCCGTTCCGGGGCCCTGGCGCGTCGGGGCGGGGCCGTCCGACGAAGGTGCCTACCGTCGTTCCGCCCGGTACGCCGGCAGGGAGGGACCGCGCCAGCTGCCGGACGCCACGGCGCTCAACCGATGAGGCTATGGCGCACAGGCCCCTGGTTACGGTCCCGGAGCCGGCTGCGTCTTCAGCATGCTTCAGTGCCTTCGTCGGCGGGGATGGCGATGGCTCCGGTTACGGCTCGGCGCCGTCGGCCTCTCTCGGCTGCGGCCGGAACGACTCATGGCCGTGGGCTCCGCGGCGCGGGCCGCAGCCATCGGCGGTCCTGCCTCCGGAGGTCAGGCCCCGGTCAGCCTCCCAGGTCACTCATGTCCAGATCAATGGCTCAGGGACGATCGGTCGCCGCCCCGACAACGCCTTCACCGTCAACGGCCCCACCATGTCCGGGCGCCATGCGCGCATCGATGTGACTCCGCAGGGCGCGGTCGTCACGGATCTCGGTTCGCGCAACGGCGTTCTGCTGGGCCATCAGCGTGTTCAGACCTACACCGTCACCCAGCCGACGGTATTCGGCATGGGTCGAGTTTCATCGAGATCAGCCTCCCGACGGCGTGCTCCTGAAAGATCGGCGGTGGCGGCGGCGAGCTGGTGGGCAGGATCTGACGTTCAGCGTGAACGACGGCAAGCTGCGTCTGCTGGATGGATCTCGTTCAAGCTTCCGGGCAGCCAGAGCTGCTGGCGGTGGTGGGGCCCTCGGGAGCGGGCAAGTCGACACTGCTCAAGGCACTGACGGCGGTGAGCGAAAGCGCAGGCCGGGCAGGTGCTTCGATGGCCTGGACGTCACGACACTATCCGGTCAGTCGCAACAAGATCGGTGAGTGCCGCAGAACGACGTGATCCATTCTGCTTTGACGGTGCGGCAGACCCTCGAGTACGCCGCTGAGCTGCGGTTCGCCAAGGACTGACGAAGGCGGGCGGCGTCAGCGGATCGACGAGGTGCTGGAAGACCTCGACCTGGTCGAGCATGTGGACAAGCGGGTCAAGAAGTTGTCCGGCGGCCAGCGCGCGGGTGTCGACTGCGATCGAGCTGTTGACTCGCCCTTCGCTGCTGTTCCTCGATGAGCCGACCTCCGGCCTGGATCCCCAGCTGGATCGTGACGTGATGGAGCTGCTGGCGACTCTGGCTCACGGGACGCGTCCGGGGGACACGGGCCGCACGGTGATGGTGGTGACCCACAACGAGAACCACATCGATCGGGCGGACAAGGTCTGATCCTGGCGGCGGGCGGCAAGCCGGTGTACTTCGGGTCGCCTGCCAGGTCATCCTATTTCCGGGAGCGTCTGGCCGAGCTCCGCTCCCAGGGGCAGCTGGTGGTCTCCGCCCCCAGGGGCGGCTTCCCCGACCCCGGCGAGATTGAGGGCTTCGCGGATGTCTACGCCCTGATCCGAAATCACACCCAGATGCTGCGCGCGCTCACCTCGAGGCGGTTGAGCCTTCGACGCGACGGGGGACGGGCGGCGGATCCCCACGGCATTGTCGTCCTCGTATCTCAAAGCGCCTCAGCGAGTCGGGATGCGGCAGATCTCGACCCTCGGCGCTGCCATCTGCGCATCGTGGCGGCGGATCCGTCATATCTGGCCTTCATGCTCGCCCTGCCGATCATCATGGGCCTGCTCACCATAGTCATCTCCGGGAAGAATGGCTTCTCCGTACCGGAACTGCCCGCTCCAACACCCGATAATCCCTGCGTCGTCTACTCCACCCAGGCCCTTCGAGCTCCTCGTGATTCTCATTACGGGTGCGGCGTTCGCCGGCATGGCTGCGACGATTCGTGAACTGGTGGGGGAGCGGGACGTGTTCTTGCGGGAGAAGGCGGTGGGCCTGCGCGCGGGCGCTTATCTGATGTCCAAGGCGATCGTGCTGGCGCTGATCGTCACGGTGCAGACCGCGATCGATGATGGGAATCGCCCCGGCGCTGAATAAAGCACCCCTCTGATGCGATGCTGCTGGGCAATCCGGCTCTGGAACTGGCGGTTTGCTGCTGGGCGGTGGCATTCGCCTCTGGTCTGCTGGGGTTGGCGATCTCGGCGTTCGTGTCCTCTTCCGAGCAGGTCGCCGGTGCGGTGGTCTCGATCATGGGGCAGTTGGTCTCCGCCGGCGGCGTGGTTTCCGGTCGCTGGGCGCGCGGTACTCGAGCAGCGGCCGGTTATGCCGCGCGCTGGGGATCCGCGATGCGCCGCCTCAGCATCATTGAACCAGATCGTGCCTCACCGCGAGGACGGCCTGTGGCGCACACCACCGAGTCAGTGGCTGACCGATTACGGCATCCTGCGCCATCGGCCTGGTCTGCATGATCATGTGTTACGTCGACTGGCCGCTCGCGACGCTCTGCTGCACGCGCCGTTGACCCCGACTGGCAGTACGGCCGAGCCCGCGCACTCGGACCGTTCTGCAAGCAATGTCGCACGACGCCCTGACGGCCCCTAAAGTTGGCACCATGGTCGCACCCACGCCCCTACTCTCCGGGCAGGATGTTCCTGTCTCGGCGCTCAGTCGCGCCCAGCTCATCGACTGTCCTGACCGATACCGTGGGGGACTTGAAAGCGGTCGAGCTCACGCTGGACGCCGATGGCGTCGCCGACGTCTTCGCCGCTGCGCACGCCTCGATCGGCGGGTCCGCGACCACGTGCTGCCGCGGTCAGCCGACGCCGGACCCGCCCGCCGTCGATCGTCGAGCGGGCTCCACCGGTGCGGGCAAGTCCACGCGCTGGTCAACTCCGTCCTGGGCGCCGAGGTCTCCCGTAGGCTGTCCTGCGCCCACGACGCGCACGCCCGTGCTGGTCATGACCCGAGGAGCGCTGATGGTTCGCCGACCATCGCTTGGCGCCAGGTGTGCCGCACGTCTCTCCAAGACCGTGCCCGCGGGCCTGGCGCGATGGATCGCCTCCGCTCGACCTGTGCACGGGCCAACCGGGCTCGCTGGCGCTGCGTCTTCCGCGGAGGCGGCTTGACGCAGTGGCTCTTCATCACCACTGCCGCGCGCTACGGCGACCACACCCCTGGTCGTCCCTGGAGGGACGCGCGGGCGGCGCACCGCGTGTCGTGCTCAGCGGGTCCCCGCCCGGATCCTGCCGAGTGTGCGCGACCTGCAGGTGACGCCTGCGACAGAGGGACTGCTGGCCGAGTCCCCTGCTCTTCGTCGTTCCCGGACGCTGGGCGCAGGAGGGTCTGCTGCGGAGAGTCAAAATCGTGCCGCTGCGCGCGATGACAGATGACCTCTGCTGGCGGGCCGCCACCGTGCTGCCGGCCTGGTCAGCGCCGCGCCCGGGCATCGTGCACCTGGACGAGCACTGCGGTCCGACACTCACCCGCCTCGCGGACGACGTCAGACGCCGGGACGACGCTGCCACCCGGCTCCGAGACCTCGCCACCGAGGCCCTGCTCGCGGCGCCCGTGGCGGCATGCGGGCCGAGATCGACGCGGGCGCACTAGCGCTCCCGCTTTTCGACCGGGCTCGCTCTGGCGTCCGCGGCGGGCCGCCGCCTCCATGGCTGCGCGCTCGGCAGTGCTGCCGTGCGCGCGCTGCTCAGCCGCCGCGCCGTCGCTCCGCGCCCACTGAGCGCTGACGGATCTGGCCGCCGACGCCGTCGAGGTCGTCTGCGCCGACAGGCTCAGCGCGTGCTCTGGTCTCTCTCTGTCGGGCCAGGCCTGCGAGCTGTGTGGACCGGCGCGGCGTGCCAGGAGGACGTCGTGCGGCAGCGCCTCGGAGCCATCCGGGACAGGACGACTCCATGTCGCAGTGGGCGCGCACGACGGGTCCGCGAGCAGCTCGTGCCTCGCCAGCGCCTGCCCAGGGTGGCATGAACTGCCGGAGCCTGGCGTCGGCCACCTGCTCGTCGCCGCTGCCGTCGGGTCGACGGCGCCGTCCGGGCCGCTCACGCAATCCTGGGCGCGCGGGGGCGGCCGCAGGCGCGCAGCGCGGTCCAGACCCGCGCCGCCGAGCTCGCCATCGTGCCCGCGGGCGCCGCCCGCTGCGCTCGCCCGCGCGCGCTACTTGGCAAACGCGCCTGCGCCTGCGCGCCGGTGAGGCTCGCTTCACCCGCGGGCCTCGCACGACCGGGAACGTTCGTCGCGCACTGCCGAGCCCCCTCGACGCCATCCACCTCGAGGCCCGCCACAATCCCGCCTGCGAGCGCTCACTCGACGCCTGCCCACATGGAGTGTGCCCGCCTCCCTGGCGCGATTCCGCCTGCAGTCGCACTTCGATGAGGCTCGACGCCCTGCGCTGAGGCGTGGACCACCGCGTGGCCACGGCTGTTCGGCAGTGCACCGGCCTCGGGCAGAGTCCTCTCGTTCAACAGCCCCGGCCGCCAGCAGTTCGCCGATCGTCGGCGCCCGCCGCCCCACGCGCAGGCCGCCGCCTGCTCCTGAAGGCGACGACGCCAGCGCCTACTGGACTTCCTGGGCGTCGGCGGTGAGCGTGCGCATACCGCCCCGCGAGTCCCTCAGACCGCTCGGACCCAGGACGAGCTCGCCGGGCTGGTCCCGCCCGACGCGTGCCCGGACTACGACTCATGCGGACCACCGCGCACGCTACTGCGGTAGTCGACCGCCTCGGCTGCGCTGGACATTCGCTCGTGGGCTCGTCGATCAGAAGTATGCCGGACGCCGGGCAGCTTCACATGAGTCTACCTGCGGTCGGGCGCCGCTCGGGAGGACATGCCGCGATCCTGGTCAACCGGGTACGACACCCTCCCGCGCCGGCGGCGCTCACGACCCTCCGGAGGACGTGCATGACCTGCCCATCGCCGACGGCCTTCAGGACGTCCAGGTCCTGCCGGTCTCCGCCGTGCGGGCGACAACTGGGTACAGGTCCGCGAGATCGCAATGCGCGATCGCGTGCGGCTACGAGTCGAACGCGGCACCCGCACCGCCCTCGGCGCGGAGCCGACGACTGCCAGGCTGCTGCGCGGCACAGCGCGCACCGGGAGATCGTGCCTGAATCTGGCGGGCGCCCGGGACGCCGCCGCGTCCCTCGTCCGCGCCTCGGCGCGCAGGCCGCTGAGGACCTGCAGTGCGCACCGTCTGGCCCGCGCGCGCTGCCCCGCGCCCTGGCGCAGCCTCGAGCCTGCCGTCCAGGAACGGCTGCTGGTCGCTGCCACCCGCGCCACCTGGTTGCAGCGGGTGACCGCGCAAGCCGCCAAAGCGTGTGCTGCGCGGCGTCGAGGTTGCGCCGTGGCCACGCCGCGCCCTGGCCGCCCGAGACCGCTGAGGCTGGTTGTGGCTCGATCCGTGCCCGGTCAACCCACGCCGGTTCATCGAGGCTGCGGTAAGAGGCGTGCCGTGCTGCCTCGGAGCAGACGGCCTGGCGCGGGCACCGCCAGCGGTGGGCGTTTTGCGGCGAGGTGATCGCCCGTCGCGGTGCTGCGTCCTCGGCGTGGTCGTCGCTGCGGTGGTTGCGTCACCGTGCGCCGCTCGCGTGCGCGCAAGGAGGAGCCTTGAGCTGGCGGCGCCCAGGCGCGCGCGCGCGTCTCCCGGTGGTCGCCCGCGGCCTGACCGCGCTTCCGAAGCAGGACGGCGGTGTCAGCGCGTCACCGCCAGCTCCAGGAGGCGCTCGGCGTCAGATGTCTCACGCCCGTTTCGAGTCCCGCGATTTGCAGCCGTCGCTGCGCGGGCGAGCGCGAATCCGTCGCGGGTCCCGGAGCCGCTGCGAGTGCCTGCGGACGCGCACACCGCAGGCGCCGCGGACCGAGCGCGGGCTCCGCAGGCGCCCCTGGCGACGAGGACGCTCGCAGGCCGCTGGCGATCGGGCCTGGCGCGTCGCGCCTGCCCGCGCTTTGTGACTGCGGAGGAGGGCCCGCGCAGTGCCGCCCTCCGTCCCACCGCCGGCCTGCCAGGGAGCACACCCGCGAGCCGTCGGCTCGATCTCGTCGTCCAGGGCTCCCTGGGCACCAACTAATCACGTTGTCTCGCGTACGTCCTCCGGGCGATCTCTTCTGCATATCGCGTCGCCACCGTCGTCCTTCCGCGTCGCGGACGCCTGGCGCGAGGGGCCCGACTTTCATCTGGTCGCACCGCCAAGGCCTGGGGTTATCTCGCCGAGAACCTCGCGCGCAGCCTGCACAAGCAGGGTACTCTGTCGTCCTAGCCGGGCCGCTACTCCCAGGACGCGTGGGAGGGCGACCCGCGGGCGGCAGCTGACCACCGTCCTGACCGCCGTGCGGCGGGCCGGACCTGACCTGCGAGAGTCGCGCTCGCGCGGGTCGCCCGCACGGCCTCGGGCGCCGAGCGCCGCGGACGCGACCACCTCGGCCGGGCCGGCGCCTCACGCGCCTCGCATGCGGATGCGCGCCGGAGCCGCGGACGCTGCCGCGCCGCGGCATGCAGGATGCTGCAGAGGCACAGACTCCACTCGAGCGACGCCCACTGGGAGACGACTGCCTGATGGGACTCGCCGACCGGCCGGGCCTCGGCCGATCGATGTCACGCTCCGCGAAAAGTACCCAGCCAGACGAGACTCAGAGGAGGCCTCGTGACGCACGCGCCGCGAGCGAGGAAACTGCAGTTCGATCGCGCCTCTCCAGCACCAGCCAGCTCCAGGAACCGCCGGGTGCGCGCGACGCGCAGTCGCCGATGAGCACCCAGGTGACGCCCTCGGCCGTCCCGTCGCCGTCCTCGCATGCGCGCGCGGAGCCGGTCCGGCGCGCCGCGCCCATCCCAGAAACCTACGGCTGCGCACTGCAGGCGTCGCCCAACAGCACCGGCCCTCGTGGCGTCGAGTGCGGCAGCGCCACCTCCACGCAGTCGCCTTCGCGCGGCACGACGCCGGGCGCTATCCGGCGATAAGGAGGTCGCGCGGCGCTGCGCCGCAGCCACCATGAACCCGACCTGCAGGCCTCGCTTGCCGAGCAGGTCCGGTCCGTGATCACAGGTGCGGGCGACCACCGCAGGCGCCCAGCTAATCTCACTCCGATCGGAGCCCTCCTCCAGTCGCCGCGCGACGCGCACCTGACATCGATGAAGACGCCAGGACGGTGAGAACCCCGCCCACGAGCCGACAAGCGACGACGTCGCTGAGGGCAGCGAGGCGCGTCGGGCATGAGCTCACACGCTGGTGGGCCGCGACAGTCACGAACCGCGTGTCACGCCGAGGACTTTCGCCTGCACTGATACCGGCGACCGCGAACGAGCGTGACCACGCCCACCGCACGCACTCAGGAAGCAGCACTCGATGATTCGATTCGACCCATGTTCCAAGGTCTCACAATCGCGGGGGCGCTCGTCCGCGCCCGACGTGACGTCTCTGATCAAGGTCAAGAAGCGACGAGTTCGTCTTCTCGCTTGTGGGCGTACCTCGGGCTCCGGGAGGTCGACCTTCCTGCGCGCTGACCCTACGCGAGGAGCGGCACGGGCTCCATCCACGCTGCGCGACCTCGTCCCAGATCTCTCCAGCTGGAAGGTCCGAGCAGCGTCCGGGAGATCGGCTGGTCTTCCAGGACTTCCGCCTCCTGGACAGGCAAGTCACCGTCTTCGAGAACGTCGCCATCGCCTCTGCAGGTCATCGGGTGAAACCGCGCCACCACATCCCTCTCGGCGGCGGTGCCGGAGGCTCTCGAGCCTGGGAGGCCAGGCCTGGACGCAGCGAGGAGAGCGCGCGCCGCACGAGCTCTCCGGGCGGTGAGCAGCAGCGTAAGTCGCCATCGTCGCCGCCATGGTCAGCGATCAGCTGCTCATGGCCGCGAGCCGACAACGGCGACCTGACCTCGACCTCGGTGGGCATCATGCGTCCGCTCGCGACCGCATCGACCGACAGGGCACCACCGTGGTCATGGCCACCCACGACGACGAGATCACCGTCGACCAGATGCGCAAACGCGTCATCGAGCCTGCAAGGCGGTGGTCGTGCGCGACCAGGCCCGTGGCGTCTGGCCGGCCTCGGACCGCTGAGAGGGTACCCCATGCGCTCGCTTCATCCCGTCCGAGGCCTCAAAGGGCCTGACTCGCAACCTCGCGCGCGACCGTCTCGGTCACCCGGTCGCCTTCGTCTCCCTGCTCGTCGGCGCGCTCGGCCTCGCTGCGGGCAGCAGACTCACCATGAAGGGCGACTGCACGACAAGGTCGAGGTCGGCGATCTCACATGTGCCCGGTCATCCCAGACGCTACCTGTTCCTGCCCGTGGCGCTGAGGCTAACCCAGGAGCACGACTCGACGCCGTCGAGGCCTCTGCATCAACTCCGACGCTCAAGCGCGTCAAGAGCTACACCTTCGGGTCCAAGGCGGAGGCCTACGCCAAGTTCAAGGAGATGCCACGGCTGACCGGCATCGGCCGCAACGCCACCGGAAGGACATGATGCCGATGCTCCTTCCGCATCAAGCTTTCGCTCGACACGGAGCGCAGGCCGTCGCCGGCAGCTCACCGCCGCGACGGCGTCCAGCGCGTGCGACGGCGCAAGAACTCTGGAGATCGTTCTTCCTGGTGATGAAACCGCGCCTCGTGGATCACCGCCTGGCCGCGACTGTCTGGCCGCCGCCGCCGTGCTGCGATCTCCACGCACCATCCGCCTGTCCGCGATGAGCCGGCTCCAGGGAGACTGAGGATCATGCGCCTGGTGCGCGCCTCCGCTTCATCCAGCTGCCCTTCATGCTGGAGGGGGCCATTGCAACGCTCATCGAGACGCTTCACCGGCCGTCGGCACATTATTGAGCCGGTGTTGGCCTTCATCGTCGACAGTTTGGCTGGCTCGGTCGCGACGTTCATCGCTACGGCGTTCGTGTCCGCAGGGGATGTGCTGCTGCTGGCCCCTAACCAACAAGCCGCGTCGTCCTGGCGGTTGTCTCCTCTTGCCTCCTCCCTGTCGAAGTACGAAGGTTTGATCGTGGCGTCCTTCCTTCTCTCAGCGACGCATCGCTGCATTCTCCAAGATGCTCAAGGCGACCAGGGTGTCGGGCGCAGTGCTACCACCACTCTTGGGAAGCGCCGTCTGCTCAGCGTGCTCATATTCGCGCTGCGGTGGTCCCCTGAACGCTGACGGCCCAGGCGGGATGACCGTTCCGATGCGGTCGACCGGCAGAACGAGCGCAAGCGCTTGAAGCCGAACTCACCTCTCCTCCCTGGAAGGCATCTCTGCAGGTGGGTCCGGAGCCTATCTCGTCTGCAGGCGCTGAAACGGCATGACCACGGCCCGGGACGATCTGACCACGGCTGGTCACGCGGAAGGCGGGGAGCGCGAGCGGCAGGGCCTGCCTGATCGTCTCGATGCCGAGGCGGACCACCGTCACTGAGGAGGCCGACCTCTCAGGCCGATACCTCGGAAGCAACGTCTCTGTGGCTGACACGGTCGTGTCCTACCAGGGGACGGCAGCGATGACTCCTGGTCTACGTCTTGTCCTCCTCGACCACGGTCGATGACCTCGTCAGCGGGCCTCCACCATGGAGATCGCCGCCTCCATTCGAGGAGACGGTTCTACGGCATCACGCAGGCCGAGCGAACTCAGACATAACCACAAGGCCCGTCGGGATGGCGACCGACGGCTTCATGTCTCCACGAAGGATGAGGCCGACACGGCGGAGACGGAGGCCAGGACCGCCCGCGATGAGGGCCGTCACCAAGCGCGCGATGATTGCGACGGTCAACAAGGAACGACGACCTCAATCTCCGAGACTCAGAAGGAGGCTGGAGCGGCAACGAACGCAGGCGGCGCTGACGCGGATGCCGCGGCCAAGCACGTGCGGAGATCTCGACGCCATAACCGGACCGCTTTTACGAGCGGGGAAAACACGAGGGGTGTCCTCCGACTCGATCACAACAGACTCGTTGGGCGATATTATATCCGACTCCATTTCGAGGGGCTGTCTGTCTTCTCCCCTTCGGTTATCGCGTTCACCCGTCACCGATACCGGTACCGAGCATCAGGAACGCCGATTTCGCGGCAGCCGAGGCACGCCAATACGCTGCGGTCTCGGCGTTGCCGCACGGACTCCGAATCGTTGCTGTTATCGGAATCGACATCAATGCGGAGCTATATAGACGGTTCCCCGTCATCACCCTGTGTACTGTCCGGGCGGGCCGTATCTCTCGACGGGCGGCAGGTCAATCGCGGGTCCGGATACACGGGCTCGACGAGCTGCAAACGGGCCCCATGTCCACTTCCAGGTGGCGCAGGACGGCGATGGCCCACATCGATCCGATGCGGTTTCTGACCACCCGCTCGATCCCCGGAGAGCGGCCGAAGACATCGTCGCTTCGAATTGACGATATGGCGGCCGCGCAAACTGAGACGCACTTTTCGGCCCATGGTGACGCGCTCGCGCATCGGTGGAGAGGATCGTATGACCGAAAGCATGCGGAAGAAGCACGCCGGTGCACGCGCCAGGCCGCCTCCGACGCCCATAAGACGTCGCACGTGAAGGCGACTGCGACTTTACTTCGTTGAGGACCGTTACGAGCCGAGGCTCGTGTTGACGAGAACCGAGGTCAAGGCCCTGCCGGATGGGGCGCGCCTCCCCTGGCCGAGCGTGGATGAGAATCGTTATGGTGAGCCTGGCTCGGGGGCGCATTCACAGTATCTTCGGGGAACCTGGAGTTTGCGCCCGCGTCGCAAGCGCAAGCTTTGCTGCTTCACCGCGCTTCCAGCTCGAGCGGCTGACTCGAAGGTTCGAACGAAGGCTACACAATAATTTTCTGGAGCTGTACTTCATCGGGGGAACGCGCCAAAGTCGAGATCGCGCTGGCGGGGCAACGGACTGGGACAAGCGCCGGGCGCTGCGCGAGGCTCAGGACAAACGCGAGGCCGCGCGCGCGCGCGCCATGGCGGCTGCCAACCGGCGCCGGTGAGAATCTCGTATTCGGTGACGCTCAGGGGAGCGAAGGCATTCAGGGCCCTGGTAAAAGCTTCTCTTCCATGATTCGATGGCGGTCCTGCTGCCGACTGCGAGCTACCAGTGGTCGTGGACATGAGCTCGGATGAGCCGGTTGTATGTCCGTCGGGGCGGTGCATCTCGGCGCTCGGGGCGGCACCCGGCGCGGCGGCCTGCGCGTTAACAGGCACGGTGGGGGCTGCGCGCCGGGCAGGATACGGGTGATGCCACTCGGTCCAGGAGCCGGCACAGCGCGACCTGCACCGACTGGGCGGCCGGGGACGAGCTCGCGGCACAGACACGCAACTCACGGCCGCCTGGGCGGCCACGTCGTGGAGGCCTCAGCGGCGTCGGTGAGGCGACGGGCCCGGGCAGATCGATCTCGGTCCCTGCGGTGGTTATGGGCTCCCTCAGGCAGGGGCACCCTGGCGATCTGGCAATGCCGGACTCGTGCGCTGCGGGCAGGACAGCCTCCTCCGGTGGCTTGTGCGGGGCCTCATGATACGACGATGAGCACAGCCACGCTCGCGCGGCCGGGATGGATCGCCTCGATGCCTGTTCGCAGGTCTCTGCGCTCACCCGTAAGGGCGGATTCTGCCCTCAACGACAGAAGTCATCGAGCAAGTCCCAGTGTCGCGGGCGCCTGATGAGCTCGTTTGACGGATTGTTTGGCTGGACCGGGTCGATGGTCTCAACGCCAAGGTTCTCCCGGGGCGATCGGTTCCAGAGAGGCGGAAGTTGTGCGACTGGCGTTGGCGGCGTGTCGTCAGGACCCTGCTTCCCTTCGTGGCCTACGGCTCACGCTGGGCGGGTGGCGAGCGGCCTGACGCTCTGTTGCGACCATCTCCGCAGACGTCGCGGTATCGATGAGGTTCACGCCGGTTTCCACCGCGGCCTGAAGGTTGCTGCGTCGTCTGGGATCGACCTCGCCGCGGTCGATGCTGCCCGGCTGCCAGTTCCGATGCCCAAACGGCCGAACGAGGCTGTCCCAGCGCGGCGATGGGCGATACTACCGGCGATCACTCTGAGGGAAGATAAAATTCGGCTTTGAGCCCGGCACGTAGTCGCGGTCGGGCATAGGGATGAGGGCCGGGTAAACGATTGCATAAGGTGGCACCATGGACCCGATGGCGACGATGTGCGACGCTCTCGCGTCCAGCGCGCGACGGTGGTGCACTGGTTCTGCTAAGTCATGCATCGCTCGCTCGCGAGCACGCTCCGCCGGCCCGGCCAGGGACAACTCCACGGGGATGATCGGTTTCGACGACGGTCGTGGGTTCAGGAAAGCGGGTCGAGGATGCTGTGTCTCGTCAACGCTCTGTGCGAACCAATAGGTGCCGATAACACTCGCACCGACTTCGCTCTGCCGCCTGAGCGAGCTCAGTCCGTCGGCCGGGACTGCTTGTCCGGTTCTGGGTAATCAGGGAGCACTGCTGAGGCCTCGTCATCGGGGATTCGGGACTTTCTGAGGTGACTGGGCACGTCGGCGTTCTTGTTCGCGTGGAGACGCGGGGCTGAAAAATCATGGGCGAACTGCGGAGGTCCTGTTGCACCACCGTCGGACCGGGGTTCGATTCCCGCATCTCACCAGTTGGCTTTGTTGCGAGCCATGACTTGACTGCTGGTTCAGGCGACGGCTTGGGTATCATCACCAAAGGGGCGGGTGCCGCCGTCATATTCACCACATGACCGCTGCCGCAGGCTTTCCCGAGCGCCGCGAACTGAGGCGCGGCCGTCGGCGACTCGTTTCGTCGTCACCGATCTCGGTGTAAAGGCGGACCGAACTTCGGTGCGGAACTCGACCGATCTCGGTGGGAGGGGAAGGAGGCGCGACCCGAGGCGGCCGGTTGGCGCGGGGTCACTCGGATTGAGCGGCCTGCAGAGGGGCGTGGTGCTCGCCAGGCCGCCGCCCTGTGGGCATCTGGGTCGCCGGCTCGAGCCGCCTCTCGAGCATGGCGCGGTGCGCGATGGCCGTGCGCATGATGTCACTCTCCGGATGCGGCGTCGCGGCGACGCAATGGCATGCGGAAGCGGGAACGCGCGTGCGTCGATGACGAAGAGCGGTTGGCGGCGCATCCAGGGCATGGGTGGAAACGATGATCCTGGTCCGTGAAGGTCTGCCAGCGGCGAGCTTCCTCCATCTCCTCGACTAATGACGGCGTCGATCGCATCCTGCGGCCCCTCCACGTCGTGATCACCTGCTCGGTCGGGGAATCGTCGGGCGGCGCGCACTTCGACGACCTCTCGCAGGCGGTGATGTTCTCCGGGTTCATTTGCGGGCCGCGGAAGACAGCGACTCCCACCATGGGGCGCCAGAGATCTGACCGACGAACATTCCATGGCCGTGGCACTCGACGTCGAGGGCCACCAGTATGTTCGCAACTTCGCGGACGGACCGAAACGCGGGACATGCGGGTCCGGTGCACAACTGCAATTCGATTGGGCAAGGATGCTCCAGGACACCGGGGTACGCCGGAGGATGTGGTCCTTGATGGCGTTGATCGCGGTTGAAGCCTGCGTCGTTACGGCCGAACGGTGACGTGAAACCTCGCTTCGTATTCATGGCGGTCGTTTGGCGAGCCGGAACTCCATCGTCGTGCTCAGTGGTTACCGTCCGGACGACCTCGACCGGACCTCGTCCGAACTACATTTCAGATCGTAAGCTGATCTGGTCGGGCGTCCTTCGAAACTGCTACGGTCATCCCCACCGGCGACCGTTAACAGACGTCCAGCTTTCAGAGGACATCAATAGCGATCTCAGCTCGCGGGCTTCCGCGTGACTTCATCCGCCTTACGTCCTGTGGGACGGCTGCCGGGATTTCGCCGCAGCTCTGGCTGCATGCGGTGGCTCCTCCGGTGGCTCGAGCGCCTCAGCACCCGACGGCACTATCGCGCGAGCATCTCCTACAGGCTGGCGGGCGGCCCTTGACCCGATGACCGACAGCTGGTCTGACCGTCGCCGCCAACTGGCACACCTGGAGGGCTCACCGACAACGCGGGTCCAGCCGCGAGCGCCCGACGAGACCGCCTGCATGAAGGTCGACGACACGACTTACGAGATCGCCACCGCGACTTGACGCCAAGTTCTCCGACGACGGCGACGTGACCGTCGAACGTCGTCTTCTGCTCCTTCGACGCGTTCTCGACCCGGCGACAATTCGCTCTACAGTTCCTCACCTTCCTGGTCGGTGACGAGCCGGGACGACACCACGGTCTCCTCGGGCAACATCCTACTCCCTGGTCGCCGAGCAGCTCGGCACCGTCAGATCGTTCCCAAGGCGGTGGTCGAGGCCGCCCAAGGCCTTCGTTGAACGATCGGATCCGGTCGTCAGTGATGACGGACAACAGCTGCGTCTCAGACCGTTGTCTTCGAGCGCAATGACAACTACTAACGGTTCCCACCCGGCGCTCGCCAAAGAAGATGACGTCAGCGAATCCTGCCCGACGACACCACGCGCACCAACGCGATCACCTCGCACGGTTCAGGCCATCGACACCGCGCCGGCGACAGAACTCTCGCGACGACGAGGATCCGGTCAGTGGTCTCCGCGACGGGCGATTCAGCGCGTTCGTCATGTTCAACCACAGGGCGCGTCGCCGCTCGACGTCGAGGCGCGTCAGGCTACCGCGGTCACCCTTGACTACGCGAAGACGCACCACGGCATGGGGATTTGCGCTGGCCACTGCGGCCACGTGCTTCGGTGCGGGAGGAGGCTAACCCGCGTACAAGAAGGCCTCCACGGTCGCTAGCGCCACAGCCGACAAGGCCAACGAGTCGCTGCTGGCCGAGCCGGCACCACCTCCATCCGAGACCACATCGCCACGGACCACGGGTTCTTTCTCCGGAGCGCGTCCGATCATCAAAGGGAGAACCTCGAAGAAACGCTCGGCGTGCGCGAACTTCACCGAGAAGAAGTCCATGAGCTGTACGACTACATCAAGAACGGAGACAAGTGGGATATCGCCATCGCGCCCGGCGACCCCTCGGTCTTCGGCGATGACCGCCGACTTCCTTCCTGGCGCGCTGGTGGTGACAGCGCGGACCAGTGAATGACCAACGACCGCATGCTGGACCGGGACACAGGCGCTGCAGCTGCCGCGCGATTCTCGACGAGGCCGTCCAAGTCGAGGCGACGCGTGATCGCTCGAAATGCGGCAGAGGCATTCGAACGCTACCGCGGAAGAACGCGCACCCGATCTTCCGCACGACCGACGGCTCCACAACAACCAGACCCTCGATGTATAGTACCGCGGCGCCAGCTACCCCGGTCTGTCGCTTCGTGGACGTCCGGTTCTGACCGCAGGTCCGACCGGCTGTCCGCTTCCTTCTACTTCGCCACGCCTTCAGCCACCTGGCCGCGCACTGCCGCCTTGCGCATCGCGCCTGCGGCCGGGCAGCGGGCGCGAGTAGCGGCAGTGCAACAACTGCCCGCCTGATCGCGCGGCACCGCGCGCGCCGATCGCCAGTGACCTGGGCGTGACCGCTGCTCGTCTTCGCCGTCATGCGAAATGTTCTCCACCGCGGACCCTGCGGTCCTGGCGCTCGGAAGGAACCGGCCACGCCGGAGGAGCCCTCGAGCGGTATCGGCAAGCCCATCGCGCTCAATCTATCTGCTCACACGGTTCTGGGACTATCTCATCGGTCTCGCCCATGGAGACCTCGGCAACGTCCTTCACCGGTGTGAAGATCTTCCGACATGAAGACGAGACGCAACGATCACCCCTTCAGCTGACATTCATCGGAATCCTGGTCTAGATCGTCGCCGCCACCGTTCTGGGTGCTGTCGCCGCTTTCTGTACCGTGACGGGATGCCGATCCAGCTCACATCCGCGCCGTCTCCATCCTGTGCCTGGCCACGCCCCTCGTTCTGGCTGGCGCTCACTGCGTCCAGCGGTTCGAGCGACATCCCGGCGCCTGGCTCCCTGTGCACCAAGTGGCGCCCGCCTCGGCGACGATCCGGCCACGCCCGATGCGTCGAGTATCTTCCTGCCGGCGCTGGCACATCGCCGTGCCCAACACCGACGCTGGACCCGAGTGCGTGCGCACCAGCGCCGCTGGAGGAGCTCGACCGCGACTACGTGCGCACCGCCACCGTGAGCCGGCATTCCCAGACAGATCAAGCGTGGCGCGCAACAGCTGCCGCGCCCTCATCACGCCACTGACCGTGCTCGGTCTCCGCCAGGCCACGCTAGCGGAGGAAGCGGTCATCGGCAGGAATGATCTTCTAACATCCGCATGGGACAGCTCATCTTCCAGTGGCGTCGCCCGCAACGACGTCAGCATCGTCCGGGGCGGGTCATCACCGTGGCAGCTGGCGTGTCATCATTATCAACATCGTCGTTGACATGCCCCACGTGCTGGTCAACCCGAGGATCGAGAGCGTCTGATGCTGCACAGTCCGCACTCGACAAAGGTCTCCAAGCCCGGCTTGCGCTTCCAGGGGGCTCGAGCTACCCGCAACGCAGCAAGATCTGCCGTCGCCGTCCTGCTCATCGTCGTCGCCATGGCGACCTTCGCGGTGCAGGCGCCGATCGTGGCGCCACCGGCCTGGCCACATCGCGGAGACGACCGTCCATTGCCGGTGCGGCTCCGACATCGTCACCCACGCCGCCGTCCGGCCTTCGCTGGACCGCATACTCTTCCGGGACCGACAAGCCCAGCCCGCGACATCTTCTCCGAGCCGACTGCGGGGCAGTCTGCTCGGTCGGCCGGCAGCGCCAGCCGCCACGGGCGCGCCTGGCCACTAGCCTCCGTCCTGGCGCTGTGCCGCGACCAGCCGCAGTGGACCGGCGAGGTCGTCGCACTGCGTCCTCGACGGTCCGCATGCTTCCCCGGCATCGCCCTGGCGGCGGTCGTGCATGGCCATGTCCTCGCGCCCGCCGATAGTGCGCGATCATCCTGGCGACCGCCATCGTCTACACAGCTTTACGCCGCAGTGTAGTCCGCGCAGGCACATCCTGTCCCAGTTCGGCGAGGACCAGCGTCGCCGCCTCCAGAATCGCGGGTGCGCGCGCGCCCTGGATCCTCGCGCGGGCACGCCGTGCGCAACTGCGTGGCCCCCATCATGAGCTCACGCCACGGTGCCGTGGCCGACGCGGGCGTCTTCGAGGCATCGCTGTCGCTTCATCGGCGCCGGGCACTCACTGCTCTGGTCAACACCCACGACCCTGGGCCAGTCTCCGAGCAGACGAGCTCCGCTGTCGGGCCGCCTGGTGGCCGACCTTCTTCGGCCTCATGATTCTCATCACCACTCGTTGCCCCACCGTGTCCCATGGCGGAGGCACGACCGATGCCATGACGCTCTCCCGCGCATCCGCGCGCTCGCGTGGTCGTCGAGGCCGACGAAAGAGGCCATGAGCCACCGAGAGGGCCTGGGCATGAGGCCGGCAGCCGCGGCATCACCGACAAACGCCGACAGTGCGCTCAGCCACGGGCGGCCAGAAGAGCTCCTGACCGGACCGATCGAGGCGGAGCGGCAGGGAAGTCCCGCTCGCCGAGCGCCTGGCACGCTCTGCGTGCGTACCGAGCTTCCGCCGGGAATTGATCGACTCGTCTACGACACAGCGCTTCGAGCTCTGTCCTGGAGGTCGCGAACCCGTCCATCGCATCTCCCGGTCCAGCACGGCGACGCCGGCAATCGTCGACAGCGTGCTCCCCTTCTCCGTGTGCGCCGGGCGAGACCATGGGCCTGGCTCGGCGAATCCGGTTGCGGCAGTCCATCACATCCAGCAGACGCCGTCATGCCACTGTTGCGCACGCGCGCACCGCTTTCGAGAGATCCTGTCTCCAGGCACGAAAGCATCCTCGACGATGACTCCTGGAGCGCCAACGCCCTCGCGCGACGCGAGATGAGCATGATCTCACCAGGACGCGCTGTCCTCCCTGAAGACTTACTCCATGCTCATCCGTGTCCCCAGATGAAGCAGCTCACACGCGACGCGGTGGGACTGCGTGCCTGAAGAGCTCCTCGAGCTCGTCGGACCTCGACCCCGTCCGCGCTACTCAAAGAGCCACCGGCATGCTGAACTCTCCGCCAGCGCCAGCTACCGTGCTCACGCATGCGGCCCTGACTTCGCACCCGAGCCTGGTCATCGCCGATGAGCCGACCACCGCTCTGGACGTCACCGTCTGCGAAGCAGGCTCATCGACCTGCCGGGCGAGCCGGCTGCGAAGCTCCGGATTCGCCGCCAGTGGTTCGACCGCTCACGACCTGGCCTCTGGTCGCCACGGAGGTCGCTCACCGCGTCGCCCGCTCCATGTATGCGCTGGGCAGGTCGTCGAGCGAGGCCGGGGACCTCCAGCTGCCGTCCCATCACGGTTCACTGAGGCCACCGCGGCCTAGCCGGGAGACGGGTCCTCTCCGTGAGGGGGAACCACAGCGGCTGCATCGGGTGCGCGGCACCGTCTGTCCGGTCCGAGCAGCTCGCGAAACGATCGCTCTTCAGGTCTCTGTACTCGAGGCCGGCCTGGAGAAACCGGCGGTTCATCAGCGCCGGTGGTCCGAGCTATCCGGCGCACTACTACGCCATCACGCCCGAGCTGCAGGGCGGTCCTCGAGCGGAGAGCCGCTGATGCCCGCCGACCTTCAGCTCCTGGAACAGACGGACCCGGTCATCGACTGAGCTGCGATCACGCGCACGATCCAGCAGGTCCCATGCGCCGGCAAAGCTTCTTCCGCCCAGACATGCGATTGCGACGCGCCAACGACGTCCGCCGAGCGTCAAGCGCGGCGAACCCTCGAGCTGGTGCGAAGTCCAGCTGCGGAAGATCGACCGCCCGCGTCGCGGTGGGTCTGCAGACCCGCGCGCGGCGGAGTACACTGCAAGCGACGTAAGCGAGCGTAGCGCTGACGGATCTATGAGACCTTGGAGGCGCTCGAGACGCTCGCTGCGTCTTCGGGACCCGGCCGCAACTGCGTCCGCGCGCATGATCGTGCGCGACACCCTGATCGACCCAGCTCAACGTTCATGACATCGGCTCGCCAGCGAGCGCGAGGCAAAAGTCAGGATCTCCTTCATCTGGTCGGAGCTGCCCTCCAGCGCTCTGGACGTTCTGCCTGCGGGCAGATCTCGCAGGTGGCAACGTCGCGCGCGTGCCATCGCCCGCGCCTGGCACGTGGACTGACATCGCCCGGCTGACGTAGCCGACCAGTTGCCCTGGACGTTGTCCGTGCGCGCCCAGGTCAACCTCCTCAGGATTCCCAAGGCCGCCCCCGGCCCCGGACTGCGTTCATCGGCCACGACATCAGCACCGTCCGGTATGTCGGTGACCCCATCGCGGCTGCGTAACCTTCGGCGAGATCCTCGAGAGACGAACTCCACCTGGAGATCTTCGCTGGCCCGCTTGCCCGAGTACACGCATTTCTCTGCTCGGCGCAGTGCCCTCGCTCCTCGAGGACTGATCGAGGGCTGATCGAGGCGAGCGCACGCCCAATCCCCGGCATCCATTCACGGACAACGAGCGAAATCAGAGAAAGCAGCACATGGACACCCGTTTCACCGGCCCTCGACGGTTGCGTCACGCCATTCACCCAAGACGGCTCTGTTGACCGCGCGGGTCTTGACCGCGTCGTCGAGCACCTCACTCGCAGGAGGGTCAACGGACCGTTCCTCCTGCCCTCGGTGAGACGGGCTTATCTCACCGACGCCGAGCGCGATGCGCATCATCGAGCGCGCCAACACGACGGCGGGGCGCGTGCCGTACGCGGAGCTGATCTCGACACGACGGCGAGCCGTGTCATCGAGCAGGCCCGGCGTCAAGCCCTGGGAGCGGGTCGCCGTCGTGGCCACCCGCTGCTACGCGATCGGCGATGCCGTCGAGATCGCCGATCACTCTGCGCCATCGCCGCCGCCATTGACGTGCCCGCTGTTTACGCCTTATGACGTCCCGGGTCCTCCAGGCAATTTGCATCGCGGCTGGATAAGCTGGGACGGGACCGCGGCGCGTCAGACTACTGGGCGACGGTGTCGCTTTCCGCCGTCTGGTGCTTGCCAGGCGGGCCGCCGGTCATCCGGCGCGACGCACGAAGTGCGTTGTCGATGGCATGCTCCTGCTCGGAAGCGATGGCGTCGTGCCCGGGTACGCCAATGGAGCACGCTCGCGGATGTCTGGCGGGTCGCTCAGAGGCGATTGGGAGGAAAGCGTCGTATCCAGGACGGGATCTGCGCCGAGTTCGAGATCGCCCACGTGCCTCAGCGCCCCGGCGATCGCCTCGGGCATCGCCGCCTTCGAGACGCCATGCAGGCTGCCTCGGCATCATCGACACCAACACCAGCTGGCGTTCCCCGTCAAGGCGGTGCAGGGGCGATGCGAAGCACGGGGTCGTGGCGATCGTGCGCAGAGAGACGATCACCGAGACGACGGCGTTGACCGCCGCGTCGTGGACGGACAGCAGCTGCGGTCATTGTCGGCGTCGATGTGAGGGTACGAAGATCGCGCGCGCCCTCGTGTCCGCCCGACGGCGAGGCTGCTCGGCCTGGCGTCGAAGTCTTCCACCCGGCGCGCGCAGGGCGCTCGTAGGCCGTGCCTCGACGCGTCGCCTCTCGGTGACGACCTCATCGACACCGGTGTCGCGCGACGCGCGCGTGCGACGCCCGGTGGCGGTTAAGGATCGGCTGCCGGCCGGTGTCATTGACGCCGGCCGGGCGTGGCTTCGGCGGCGAAGACACCATCACCGGCTGCCCGGCACCGGCATCGCCGAGTGGCGCGACGCCTGCTCGCCGCAGGCGTCGCGTCTGCAGGATCTGCTCGTGCATGTCGATAACGACGTCAACCTACGCTGCCGGCGAGCTGATCGTGCCGGTGCCGGTGCCGACATCGTTCTCGTCGTCGCCGTGGGCACGGGGAATCGGCAGAGACGGTCCTGGTTGACCACGTCCATCACGGCGCCTGCTACAGCCAGCAATACGTAACTG